>ERZ1292633.497-Hain-H41-02um-R1-497-length-45445-cov-5_pt2 | contig 36967 bp, 29 predicted proteins | sample MGYA00564406_ERZ1292633 | MGnify/ENA primary metagenome ERZ1292633 (study PRJEB36523, sample SAMEA6512639) | groundwater metagenome | collected 2019-01-08 | study: AquaDiva: Metagenomics assemblies of 32 groundwater samples
CGTGGAAAAGAACACTCCACCAGCTCCGGCTACCTTTGTCGAGCCGGCCCGCAAGGCGCCGGCGGCGCGCGCGGACGCCGGCGCTGCGCCTGCCGCTCCCGCGGCGTCAGCGGCGATTCCAGCGTCGGCCGCGACGACGCCGACATCGCCTGCGGCCGCCCCGGTAGCGCCACTCAGCGGATCGATGCAGGTTTCAGCGGCCTTACAGCGGCTGCGAAATCAGCGTTTGGTGCAGTACGGATTGACCGCGCTCGCGGGGCTGGCGATAGCGACCCTTGGGGTTCTCTGGCTTTCGGGGCGAACCGAACCCGCGCCGACGATCGCGGTCGCGGCGGCCGGAGCCGAGCAGGCCCTCCGGGAAGAGGTCGCGGCCAGAGTCGCGGAGGCGCAGCGAGCGATGGATCAGGGGAACCTGCAGGCCGCGCTGCAGATCGTGGCGGGAGTCGAGCAGAAGGACCCCGGAAACGCCGACGCGCGGGCGCTACGGCAAGAGGTTGATCGCGTTTCTCGGGATCTTGCCATCGCGGCGGGGCGAGAGCAGCGAGTGTCCGAGGGTCTGATCCTGGCGCGCGAGGAGTTCTCGAAGCGTCACTACGAACAGGCGATTGTCGCCGCTCAGGATGTCCTCGCCGCGGTCCCGGAACATTTCGAGGCGACCAAGCTGCTCACGGACTCCGAGGCCGGGCTCGCGCGGCAGAAGGATCGTCAGCGCACGGCGAAGCCGGCGACGACCGCGACCTCTTTGCCTCCGGCGAGCGGCAGTTCGGCGCCGGTCGTGACGCCGTCCCTGAGGAGTTCCACCAGTTCCGCGGTGCTTGTCGAGGATGCGACGCTGGCCATCGACTTCGCCTCCGATTCGTCCGAAGGGGTACTGACCATCTATTCCGGTGAGCGCCAGATCGTGCGTGAACCGTTCAAATTCGTGCGCAAAACCGGTTTCTTGCGCAGCGAGAAGATCTCGGGCAGCATGAATCTCGATCGTACCCTCCCCGCCGGTCCGATCGCTCTGCGCGTCTACGTGTCGCTCCCCGGCAAGCCGACGCGCTCGATCGTCGTCGAAGGAGTCCTTGCCGGTGGCGCCTCTCGCCGGCTCGAAGTTCGCGTCGACGGCGAAGGGCACGCCACCGCCACGCTTCTTTAGGCGAACACCTTCAGTCCTTTCCGGTTTCGCTCGCCATCCGGGCGCGGAGTCCGGACTTCCAGGGCGCCGATGCCGTCGAGCTGTCGCGCGAGGTCGTCGCCCGGACCTGCAGCGACAATGACGCAGCGATCCGTGGACAGGTGCTGGCGCGCCACCCGAAGCAGCTCGTCGGCGCTGATCTCTTGATACTCCTCGAGAACCCGAGTCGCGTGATCCAGCGGCAGCTCGTGGAGCGCGATGTCGCGTAGCTTCGCCGCGATTCCCTCCACGGTCTGCAGGCCGTACGGGAAGACTCCGAGGAGATAGCTCCGGGTCTCTTCAAGCTCGGAGCTCGAAACGCGCTCGTCGCGCAGGCGGCGGAGCTCGTCCAGGATCTCTCGCACGGCGAGGCCCACGGCGTGATTCGCAATCGCACCCGCGATCACGAACGGTCCGGCGCTTCTGCGGTCAACGAAGCGACTGTGAATGCCGTAGGTGATGCCGAGTCTTTCACGGAGATTGAGATTGATGCGGCTGGTGAACTTGCCTCCGAAGAGGGCATTCAGAAACCCGAGCGCCGTGCGGTCGGGATGTCGACGTGGAACTCCCAGGTGCCCGACTCGCAGCTCGGTCTGCGCCGCTTCAGGGAGGTCGACGACCACGACGGCGACGTGTTCCAGGGCGACAGGCGAGACCGCGACCGGTCGCGCCGGTCGGGAGAAGGCGAGCTCGCCGAGCAGTCTCTCCACTCCGCGCCCTTGGCCTCGCGGCGGGAGATCGCCAGCGAGGACGAGGCGAGCTCCGATGCGCTTCTGGTGCCGGGCGTGAAACGAGACGATCTCGTCGCGAGTGAGATCGGTGAGCGAGCTCGGTGTGCCGATCAGCAACTCCCCCTGAACGGTTCCTTCGTAGAGCCTCTTCGCGAACGCCTCCTCGGCGAGGACGGCCGGCTGTTCGAAGCGCCGCGCCAGCTCCGCCAGGCTCTGGCGGCGGATGCGTTCAAGCTCACGTGGTGGGAAGGAGGGCTCGAGGATGAGCTCGCGCAGCAGCTCGAGACCGAATTCGAGCTCGGCGGAAGGGAGCGAGAGCCGCAGGGATCCGCTGCTCCAGTCCGAAGAAGAGCCAAGGCTACCGCCTCGCCGTTCGAGATCGGCCACGAGCTCCGGGCCGCTGCGTCGCATCGTCCCCTCGTCCAGGAGTGCCGCCGCGAGCCGCGCCAGGCCAGGCCTATCGCTCGGGTTTTTTTCACCGCCAGCGTCGGTCAAGAGCAGCTCGAGCTCGACGAGCGGCACGGCGGCGCGTGGCGCGAGATAGAGCTCGAGGCCTTCCGGCAGCTCGAGGCGTTCGAAAACCGGAGGTGAAGTGAGGCGGCTGGCACCGGTGGCGGGCCGTCGCGCTCGATCCGGAGTCGCGCTCATGCTCCAGCCGGGAGGACGACCAGTGATGCCGCCTGTTCCGCGTTCAGGTAGCTACCGGCAAAACGCGTCACCGCTGATTCGCTGACGCGCTCGATCTCGGTGGCCTCGCCGAAGGCGCGATCTGGATCGTCAAAAAAGGTGGCGTACTGCGAGAGCAGATCCGCCCGATGATCGACCGTCTGGAGCTCGGAGTGGATCGAAATCAGCGCGCGTCGACGGGCCCGCCCGAGCTCGGCCTCGATCGACCAGGCGATCGGCGCGGCGGGGTTGCCGCCGAGCCGGTGCAAGTGCAATCGGATGCGCGATTCCAGTCGCGCGACATCGACTCCCGGCCTCGCAGTGGCGACGATGAGCATGACGCCCACCTCTTCGGTCGGATAAACGTATGCCGAAACATCTTGAGCGAGCTCCTCGCGAACCACGAGGTCATCGACGAGCGGACTCGACTTGCCGTCGGCGAGGAGGTTCGCCGCCATGAATGCGGTCCACCAACCGCGAGCTCCGAAGGGCTCGACCCGAAACCCCATGTAGAGACGCGGCAGGTGGACGCGGTCGGACATTTCGAGCCGAACTGAGGCTTCGAGCGCGGACAAGGGCGCGCTGACCGGTGCCGGAGCCGGGCCCGACGGAATGTCGCCGAACCAACGCTCAACGCTCGCCAGCGCCGTTTCGGGCTCGAAATCGCCGGCGAGGGTCAGCACCGCGTTCTCCGGCCCGTAGTGGCGCCGAAAGAACGCTTGCACCTCGTCGAGCGAAGCCGATTCGATGTCCGCCATGGTTCCGATGACTGGCCAGCGATAGGGATGGCCGGCCGGGAAGAGACCCTCGAAAAGCAGCTCTGAAGCCCGACCGTAGGGTTGGTTGTCGACGCGCTGACGGCGCTCGTTGATGACGACCTGCCGCTGGGTGTCGAGCTTCTCGGAGGTAAGGCCCTCGAGAAGAAAGCCCATGCGGTCGGATTCGAGCCAGAGAGCGAGCTCGAGCTCCTGCGCCGGCAGGGTCTCGTAGTAGTTCGTCCGGTCGTACCAAGTCGAGCCGTTGGCGACGCCGCCGACTGACTGGACATGACGAAAGTGATCGTTGGTGCCGACGTGTGCGCTGCCCTGAAAGAGCATGTGCTCGAAGAGGTGAGCGAACCCGGTCCTCCCCGGTCGCTCGTCCTTCGAGCCGACGTGGTACCAGAGGTTAACCGCCACCAGCGGAAGGGTCGGGTCGCGATGCAGCACGAGCCGGAGACCGTTCGGCAGGGCGTGGCGCTCGATCGAGTGCACGCCGTGCTCGGGGTGGGGCATCGACGGATTAGATCAGAGCGTTTCTCCAGCGCCCCCAGGTCAGCGGTTGACTTACGCCGCGTTACCGCCTAATCTCCGCGCATGGCCTCCTATCTCACCGGGCGACAGAAGGAGATTCTCGAGTACATCGAGGCGTTCCGGCGACGGCGAGGACTCGCCCCGACCCATCGCGAGATCTGTGAGCACTTCGGGTTCTCCTCCTACGGCACCGCCTACAAGCACCTGAAGCTCCTGCAGCAGAAGGGGTACCTCAAGCGCGACCGCCATCAGCGGCGCGGCCTGGAGGTCGTCGGCGAAGCGCAGCAGGACTCCGTCGCGGGCAGGGCACTGCCGTACCTCGGGAAAATCGCGGCGGGCCAGCCGATCGAGGCCGTCGCCGGCGACGAGACGCTGGCCGTTCCGTCGGCGCTGTTCGGTCCGCAGCCCGAGAACCACTTCGTTCTGAGGGTCGCCGGGGAGTCGATGATCGGAGAGGGAATCCACGACGGAGACTGGGTCATCGTCGAGCGGCGCGATCGCGCCGATCCCGGCGAGATGGTCGTGGCGCTGCTCGGCGATGAGGCGACGCTCAAACGTTTCTTCCCCGAAGGCGAGACCGTGCGGTTGCAGCCGGCGAACCCGACGATGAAGCCGATTCGCACTTCGGCGGCGGATCTGCGGATTCAGGGTGTCGTGGTCGGCCTGATGCGCCGTTATTGAGCCGTCCGCTGGCGGGGTTCCTGGGCAGGCGACCCAGCCGCCCCTTTCGGGACTAGAATGCCATTTCCATGCGTCAGCTGGACACGCTGCTGCGCAAGATGACGGAGCGCAGCGCCTCGGATCTGCACCTCAAGCCGACCCGGGCGCCGCTGATCCGCGTCCACGGCAAGCTCACCACTCTGGACGACGAGATCCTCAAGCCCGAGGAGATCCAGGCGATGGTCGACTCGATCCTCGCCCCTCACCAGAAGCGCAGGCTCGAGGAAAGGATGTCGGTCGACCTGGGGTACGGCGTGCACGGCCTGGCCCGGTTCCGAAGCAACATCTACATCCAGCGCGGAACGCTGGCCGCCGCGTTCCGCCGCATACCGTACGAGATTCGGGACGTCGAGACGCTGAACCTGCCGTCGGTCCTGATCGACTTCTGCGACCTCCCGATGGGAATGATTCTCATCACGGGTCCAACCGGAAGCGGCAAGTCCACGACGCTGGCGGCGCTCGTCAAGTTCATCACCAGCCGGCGGCCGGTGCATATCGTGACGATCGAAGACCCGGTGGAGTTCCTGTTCACCGATGGGGTCGCGTCGATCTCCCAGCGCGAAGTCGGAACCGACACACCGTCGTTTCCCGAGGCGCTGCGAAACGTGATGCGCCAGGACCCCGACGTCATCATGGTCGGCGAGATGCGGGATCCCGAGACGATCGCCACCGTCATCACCGCCGCCGAAACCGGCCATCTGGTGTTCTCGACCTTGCACACGAACAGCTCGACCCAGACCGTCGACCGCATCCTCGACGCCTTTCCAGCGGACCAGCAGAATCAGGTTCGAGCGCAGGTCGCGCAGGTGCTCAGGGGCGTAGTTTCGATGAAGCTCGTCGAGCGCGCCGACGGTAACGGACTGGTCGCGGCGCTCGAAGTGCTCAAGAGCTCGCCGCGCGTCTCGCAGCTCATCGAGAAGGGGGAGACCTCGGCGCTTCTCGAAGAGGTTGAATCGTCGGTGCCGTACTACCGCATGCAGTCGATGAACCAGTCGCTGCTCGCGCTTCTGGTGCACAGCGTGATCACCTACAAGGAAGCGATGAAGCAGAGCACCGATCCCGAGGATCTTTCGCTCAAGCTGCGCAAGATGTTCCCGCGCATCGAGGAGCGCGGAGGAGAGATGAACCCGTCGACCGCCGATTTTTCAGAGATTCTTATGCTCCAGCAGTACCGCAAGCTCTACGAGGAGCAGGAGGAGAAGACCAAGCTCCGCATGGTGGAGAAGGATGAGCGCATCGGCGATCTCGAGACCGCGCTCGGCATGCGCGACACTTCGCTTCGCGAGCTCGAGAAGCGCGTCCAGGAGGTCCACCAGGAGATGGACCGAATGAAGGGCGACTACAACCGGCTGCGCACCGAAGCGCAGGAGAAGATCGACAAGCTGATGGACCGGATCAAGGAGCTCAATCAGCGCCTGATGGGCAACGGCAGCGGCGAGAGCGACAAGAAGTCCGGAGTTTTTCGCTAGCGCGCTATCGGATTCGCTGGAGGAAGGCGAGGGCCTCTTCCTTCGTGTTCACCATGCCCTCGACCTGGGCGCGTTCGAGGCGTGCCAGCGCCGCGCCGACGGCGGGCCCCGGTTCGAGCGCGAGGATCTCCCGCACCGCGACGCCATCGAGAAACCGCGGCGGAGCGAGAATCATGCGGCGCTCGTGATCTGGAATCCGCAGGAGCGAATGGCCCGCCCGCAGCCAGGAATCGCGGTCCTGAACCGTGACGGCGAGTGCGGCGCGAAGACGCCACGCATCTTGCCAGGACGTTCCAGCATCGTGAAGCCAGAGGCGTCTGGCGATCGGGGTCGGGGGAGGTTCCCACGTAGCCGCGAGCAGGGCGTCTGCCCGGGTTCGGGTTTCGCGCGTGATGAGTCGTCTCCGGGCGGCGAGCGGCAGCAGGTCGCTCTCAGCAGTCGAATTCGAGCTCCTCAGGGCGGCAAGAAACGCCCAGTGGAGAGCAAGTTCGTCCAGCATCCCTGCGGTGTTCACCTTCGTCGGGCTCGTGACGTCAAGCCGATCGATCGCCTCGACGCCCGCGGCCATGGCCTGCGCCAACGAAGCACCCGTCGCTCCCAGAAGAGCTGGTAGCAGCTCGAGATCGACCAGCCAGCGAACGACCTGGCGAAAGGGTGTCGCTGCGAGAATCCGGTCGAGCTCTCCCCGCACGCGCTCGAACGGCGCCTCGGTGAGGCGCGGCGAGGCTCGCCTGGCTGCGTCGACGGTGGCCGGCTCGGCCGAGAAGCCCGGCAAACCGAGAGCAAGGCGAGCCAAGCGCAACGACCGGACAGGATCTTCGGCGAAAACCTCGCTCCGCGTCATGCGGAGTAGCCTGGCGTCGAGGTCCGCGCGTCCGCCGGTCGGATCGATGAGCTCGCCGCTCTCGATGTCGAGGGCGAGCGCGTTGACCGTGAGGTCGCGCCGCCATAGGTCCTTTTCGAGGCTCGTGCCGTCAAGGTCCCAGAGATCGATGCACACTCCCTCGACCACGATCCGCCAGGCGCGAAATCGTTCGCCGCCGAGTCTTGTCGCGCGGAGTCCCAATCTGGAGGCCAGCGCCCCAGCGATGCGTTCGCCGTCGCGAGCGAGCACGAAGTCGAGGTCGGAGAGCGAACACCCCAGAGTCAGATCGCGCAGCGATCCGCCGACCAGGTAGGTCGGCACTCCACGAGCGACCTCGCGGAGCGCTCCGAGCCGCGGATGGGCGAGAAGCCGCACCGCGAGACTCTCGAACAGGCGGCGCGCCGTCATCTCGATTGCTTGCCCTCCCTAGTCCCGGCTAGGATGCTCCGCGCGCATTATGGCTCTGCCGCTCGAAGAGGTTCGGCGTATCGCGACTCTGGCTCGGCTGGAGCTTTCGGCCGCAGAGTCGCTGCTGTTCGCCGAGCAACTCGGCCGGGTCGTCGACTACATCGACCAGCTGGGCCGGTTCGAGACGTCTCATCCGCCAGAGGCCTGCCTGATGCCGCTCGAGGCGCCCGACGCGATCGCCGCGAGCCTGGCGACCGAAGTCGTCCTGGCGAACGCCCCCGACAGCCGGGAGGCGTTCGTGGTGGTGCCGCGGATCCTGGCTTCACCCGGCGCTCCTTCCGAAGTGCGCGACGATGGCTGAGTTCGCGACCCTCACGGCGGTCGAGATCGCAAAGCTGGTCGATTCCGGGGCGGTCGCGGCGGCCGAGATCACCGAGCGCTGTCTGGCGCGCATCGACGAGTGCGAGGCGCGGATCGGGGCGTTCCTGGCGATCGACGCAGAGGGCGCCCGCGGCCGGGCTGCTGTGCTTGACCGCCGACGACTGGCGGGGGAGCGCCTGGGCAGGCTGGCCGGGGTGCCGATCGCGATCAAGGACAACCTGTCCGTGGCCGGTCAGCCGCTCACCTGCGGCTCGCGGATCCTCGAGGGCTATGTGGCTCCGTTCACCGCCACCGCGATCGAGCGCTGTCTGTCGGAGGGTGCCGTCCTCGTCGGACGAACCAACCTGGACGAGTTCGCGATGGGTTCATCGTGCGAGAACTCGGCGTTCCAGCTCACGCGGAATCCCTGGGATCACGAACGCGTTCCGGGCGGGTCGAGCGGCGGTTCCGCGGCGAGCGTCGCGGTGGGCGCCGTTCCTCTGGCCCTCGGCTCCGATACCGGCGGGTCGGTCCGGCAGCCGGCCGCGTTCTGCGGCATCGTCGGACTGAAGCCGACCTACGGCCGGGTGTCCCGCAGCGGGCTCGTCGCCTTCGCCTCGTCTCTCGATCAGATCGGGCCGCTCGCTCGCAATGTCGAGGACGCGGCGCTGGCGCTCGAGGTCATCGCGGGTCCCGACCCGCGCGACGCCACGGCCTCGACGCGAGCCGTCCCGTCGTACTTGAAGAACCTGGAGGAGGGGATCCGAGGGATGCGCGTCGGCTTGGTCAGGGAGATCTCCGATGGCCAGCTCGATCCCGCTTCCCGAAACGTCTGGCGGCGGTCGATTCGCCGGCTGGAAAGTCTTGGCGCCGAGCTGCACGAGATCTCGATTCCGAATCTCGAGGGCGCCATCGCGGCCTACTATGTCGTCGCAAACTCGGAAGCCTCGACGAATCTGGCGCGCTTCGACGGCATCCGTTACGGCCGCCGCGAGCGCGAGTCGACACTCGCTCAAACATACTCGCGGAGCCGAAGCCGCGGTTTCGGAATCGAAGTGAAGCGTCGGATCATGCTCGGCACGTTCGCCCTTTCCTCCGGCTACTACGAGGCCTACTATCGTCGAGCCCAGGGCGTCGTCGCCGGACTGCGGCGTCAGCTGGAAGCGGCCTTCGAAGAGGTCGACCTCATCGCGACTCCGACCACCCCCGGAGGCGCCTTCCGTATCGGCGAGCGCATCGAGGACCCGCTAGCGATGTACCTTTCAGACATCTTCACGACGCCGGCCAACCTTGTCGGACTGCCGGCGATAGCGCTTCCCGCAGGGAGCGACGACAACGGCCTGCCGCTCTCGGTGCAGCTCATGGCGCGGCAGTTCGACGAAGTTCGACTGCTTCGGGCGGCGCGCGGATTCGAACGTGACCTGGCTTGGCGGGTGGTGCCCGCCTTCGAGGGAGTCATCGACGCTGACTGACGTGGGTGAAGTCCGTCATGCACGCGAACGACGCCGGTCGCGGGCCGCGGTGATGGGGCTCTGGATCGGACTCGCCGGCGTCGCACCCCTCGGCGCGGCGGTGGAGCGTGCGCGGATCGCGTCCGGGCGAGCCGCTCTGCTGGTCGACAAGCGCGATCTCTTCCTCGAGGCCGCTCCGGAACCCGGCGACGGCTGGCAGACGTTCGCCCGGCGATGGACCGGATCGGCGTCGCAGGAAGAGGCGATCTCGAAGGCCAACCGCAACGCGCGGCGACCGCTCGCCGGAGTGAGGTACCGCATTCCATTCCGACTCCTCCAGGACGACGCCAAGCTGGCGGTCGTACGAGCCCTCTTCCCCAAGGATCGGTCCAGCCTGGAGGGATGGATGCACCGGACGCGCGGCGAGACGGTCGAGGTCATCGCCGACTGGTTTACCGGAGGACGCGCCGCGGCGAGTCGGATTCGCGAGCAGCATGGCCTGAGCGCCTCGGGAGGAGTCGCCGCGGGCTCTAACATCACCATCCCGAACGACCTGCTCCAGGGGATCTTCCGCTATGTCGCGCCCGTCCTGGCGCCTTCCCCGCCGACGGTGGTGGTCACGCCGAGCGCTGGAGAATCGTCCGGCGCCGGGCGAGTCGGCTCGCCTGCGATCGTGGCGCCGGCCTCCCCCGAAGCCTCGACTGGCACGCTTCTCGACTACGACGAGGACGCGGAGGGGAAGATCGCGGTCTATCGGCTCCGACCCGGCGAAGCGCTCTATTCGGCAGTCGTCATTCGGTTCACCGGGCGTCTCGAGGCGGACGACGTCAACTCCTTGGCCGCCGATGTCGCCAGGCGGAGCGCCATCTCCGATGTCACCGACATTCCGATCGGCTACCCGGTCAAGATCCCGTTCGACATACTGTTGCCGGAGTTCCTGCCGGAAGGCGATCCTCGTCGACTCGAGTACGAGGTCGAGCAGCGGCTGGCGGCGCAGTACAAGAACGTCGTCGAGGCACGGGGACTCGAAGGCGTCACGGTGGTCCTCGACGCCGGCCACGGCGGCGTCGATGTGGGGGCCTCCATGGCGGGCGTCTGGGAGAGTCTTTACGTCTACGATATTGCCCTGCGGGTAAAACGCCGCCTGGAGAGCGACTCGAAGGCCGAGGTTCGTCTCACGACGCGGGATGGCGCCGGCTGGCAGATCCACGATCGGGACGTGCTGCCTTACTCGCGCGGGCACGCGGTGTTGACCACGCCGCCGTTTCCGATTACCGACGCGATCATCGGAGTCAATCTGCGCTGGTACCTCGCCAACAGCTTGCTCAAGCAGGCGAAGGGGGAGGGCGGTTCAGCCGAGAAGGTGGTCTTCCTTTCAATCCATGCCGACTCCCTGCACCCGACGATACGCGGCGCCACAATCTACGTTCCGGACTCGACGGGCAGCGAGGCGCCGTTCCGCAAGAGCGGTGCCGCCTTTACGGCGCGCAAGGAGGTGCGGGACCAGCCCACGGTTTCGTTCTCGGCGAAGGAGCGGCAGCGCAGCGAGGGCCTGTCGCGCGACCTCGCGGAGGACGTGATCGCCGCCCTTCGCGAGCGCGAGCTCGCGATCCATCCGTTCAAGCCGGTGCGCGACAAGATCTACCGCGGCAGGCGCGCCTGGGTGCCAGCGGTGCTGCGCTACAACGCGATCCCGGCCAAGCTGCTGCTCGAGGTCTGCAATCTCGCCAACAGCGACGATCGCAAGCTCTTGAATACACGCGCATTTCGCGAGCGCATGGCCGAGGCCGTGGTCGACGGAATTCGCAGCTACTTCAAGGAGCAGGTCTAGCCCGCCGACAAGGGAGCGATGCGATCGACCGAGAAGCGGTCGCCCGAGATCACGATTTCGTCGCCGACTCTGCGGCCGAGAAGCAGTCGCCCGAGCTCCGACTCATAGGACAGGACTCCCTCTTCAGGGCGGCTCTCCCAAGGTCCGAGGAGGGTCAGTTGGCGGCGCTCATCGCCACTCCCGCGGAGCTCCACCTTGGTGCCGATCCGGACTTCGGAGAGATCAATGCTCGAGAGCTCGATCGGGCGCACGCGTCCGAGGTCGTGGTGGAGCGTCGCCAGCCGCTTGTTGAGGTACTCATGCCGTTCACGCGCCGACTTGTACTCGAAGTTCTCGCGCAGGTCGCCCATCGCCCGCGCCTCTTCGATCGCCTTGCGGTTCGCCGGGATGTCGACCTCCGCGAGCTGCCGGATCTCGCGGCGCCTGCCCTCGATCGACTCGATGGTCGCGTAGAGCGCCCCGCTCGCCTCTTCGCGGAGCGCCGGGAACCGCATCAGGATCGCGTTCTTGAGCGGTTCCTTGTGGAAAGTGTCGAGGGCGCTGCAGCGGGCGACCGCTTCGATCGCGGCGGGGGCTTGTTCGGCCGCGAGGTGAGGCAGGAGCCTGGGAATCGTGCCGCCGGATTCGACCAGCGCCTTGAGACGCATGCGATAGAGCGCGAAGTCGGAACCGGCGAGCGTCGTGAGAATCTGCTGCAGGAGGCGCAGCGGGTAGCGGCTGCGCAGCGCCTCGTCGTCGACGGCGCGCTCGGCGAGCCAGACGAAGGCCGCCGGCGCCTTCTTCGGCTGAGTCACCAGTCCTTCAACGATCTGCTGCAGCTCTGCCGGCGCCGCGCTCTGGAGTCCTTCGGCGAGCAGTGTCAGCACTCGCGGATCATTCTCGCGCTGAAACTGTTCTCGGAAGATCACGGTCCAGTCGTCGCGCCGCTCCTTGAGCATCGTCAGCGCGCGCTCCCGAAGCAGCCGATCCTCCAGACCGACGAGCAGCTTGCGGGTCTCGATCCCGGGAGCGATCAGCTCCTCGATCGACCAACCGGCGTCCCGCGGCAGGAAGCCGGATCGTTCGAGCGCAAACCACGCCTCGAACGCGAAACCGGGCTCGCTCTCGCGCAGCTCTCCCGCCGCTGACACGATTGCCCCAGCCATCCTCGCGGCGAGCTCGGGGTCGCGCGCCGCGTGCTTGCGGAAGATCTCGAGCTGTTCGGAAAGTGGGGCGCGATCGAAGCTCTTCCGGATCGAGGTCAGCGCCCCGGCGCTCGAGCGCTCCCAGCGATAGGTCTGCCGGCCGCCGCTCGAGGCGACGACCTGATTGTGCTTACGTGCGGCGGTCCACCAGCCGCTCCACTCACCGTCCGAGACCACGCCGGTCAGCATGTCGCGAATCTCGGCGCCGGTGAGCGCCTTGTCCGAATGCTCGAGAACGGCGCGCAGGAGCTCGGCGGGCTGCTCGACACGCAGGCGCGCGAGCGCTTCGGGATCCTCGATCTTCCGCCGCAGGAGGTGATGCGGCGGGAGGGGAGTCAGCATCTTCGCCGCGGCCCGAAATCCGACCGTGACGCCCTTTTTTTTCTCGAAGTCGATCTTCAATGTCTCGAGCGGCAGGTTTACTTCGACGACGCGGCCGACGCCCTGATTCGCCATCGCCACGACTTCGCCGACATCGTAGAGGAGGAGGCTTTGAAGCCGGTTGACCTGGTCCCAGATCTTCGCCGGCTCGTCGGTCGAGCGATGCAGGCCGACGTACTCGAACATCGCCTTGAGGTTCGGTTTCGCCGGCCAGAGCTTCTCGAGGGTCGCGATGACGGCGCGATGGAGCTTGGAGGGCTTGATCGCCAAGGCACCTGCCCGGCGCAGGAGATCGAGGCGCGTCTGCCAGAGGGACTGGTCCTCCAGCTCACCGTCGTAGAGCTCGAGGAGAGCCCGCGCCCGCTCCTCTTCGCCGGCCGCCGCGAGCGGCTGCGCCAGGCCGAGAAAGTAGTCGAGATCTTCAGGCTCCGCCTGGATCTCGGCAATCCAGTCGTCTTCGAGGTTCGCCGTGCCGCCAGGCTCCCGATATTCTTGAATGGTACGCCTCGGCATGTAGGTGACACGATATCAGACGGGTGGAGAATGGCCGGCGTGTCATGACGGCGGAATCAGCGGGGATCGATCTTGGCCGGCGACTGAGAGAAGCCGGCGAAACGGAGCTGGAGACGCTGGTCGACGGGCATTTCCCCGCGATCGACCCGCAGGTGGCTCGTCAGGTGTTCCGCAATCCGTTCCTGACTCGTGCCGTCATCGAGCGACTCGCCGCGTCGCCGACTCTGCTCTCGGCGTACGAGGTGCGAATGGAGATTGCCCGGCATCCGCGTTCGCCGCAGATCCTGGCGCTGCGCCTGCTTCCGGGCCTGCACTGGCCCGATCTGCTCCGGATCGGCCTTGACACGCGCCTGCACCCGATCGTCCGACGGTCGGCGGAAACGAGAATCGCGGAACGAATGCCGGGCTTCGCGGTGGGGGAGAAGATCTTTCTGGCGCGAAGCGGCAGCCAGGCGCTTCTCGCGCAACTGCGCTCCGATCCGACCCCGCGCGTGATCGAAGCGCTGCTCGAGAATCCCCGATTGAGCGAGGGCCTTCTGATGCCGCTCGTGACGTCGGAGACGACTTCCCCGACCGTTCTCGGCATCGTCGCCGCGCATCCGCGCTGGGGCGTGCGCTATCCGCTCCGCTTGGCTCTTTGCCGTAATCCGCGAACGCCTCTGGAGCGCGTCCTGTCGCACCTTCCCCTGCTCAAGAAGCTGGACCTCGAAAGCATCGCCTCCGATGCCCGGTTGAAGCTTCCGGTGCGACGCCGCGCGACGCTCCTCACTCGCGGCTGAAGCGGGGATCGCTCATTTGACCGCGGGCGCGCCGAGCCGATACCCTTCGGATCTCACGGCCTCGCCGTGGACGCGCATGAACGGACCCACTCCCGATGAAGCTCCTCGCCCCGCCGAGGGCTCGTCCACGGATCCGAGCCGGGTTTCGTTCGGCTCCTGGCTGCGTCATCAGCGTGAGGCTCGCAGCGTGTCGCTGCGGGAGATCGCCGACAACAGCAAGATCAGCCTGCGCTATCTCGAAGCGCTCGAGCAGGATCGGTTCGACGTGCTGCCGGCGCCAGTGTTCGCGCGCGGCTTCCTGCGCGAGTATGCCCGCGTCGTGGGGTTGAATCCTGACGAGGTCGTCAATCTGTTTCTGCTCGCGCTCGAGGAGAGGAAGGGAGCCGATGTGCGGGTCGAAGCGCATCGGCAGCCAGGGCGGAAACCGGGACCTTCGACGGTGGGCTACGGGCTTCTGCTCATTCTCGCGGTGGTCGCCTTCCTCGCTGTCGCCGCCTTTCTCTCCTTCTACGCCGAGCGCCGCAGGGGCCCCGCCCCGGTCTCGGAGCACGTCGCGCCGCTCGCCCCGCCGGAGTCGAGGGAGGCCACAGCCACGGCGGGATCCGCCGATGCCTCCCGGGACGCCAGTGCGGCCGCGACGACGGTTCCCGGGCTCGGCACAGCGGGGGCGCCGGCGGTACCGGACCCCCTCCGAGTGGTGCTCAATTTCGTGCAGGATTGTTGGATCGAGACCGTCGTCGACGGCCGTCGGCGAACCAGCGAGCTCCGCGCCGCGGGAGAGACGATGAGCCTGGAGGCTGACGAGTCGGTCGTTCTCACGCTTGGCAACGCCGCGGCCGTCCTCGTGGAGGTGAACGGGTCGCCGTTCGCGCTGCCAGCCAACACCTCCCGCGTCGTGCGCGACCTGCGGATCGAACGCCCGTCCGCAGTCCCCTCCGCCGCCCGTCCGTAGGGTCGTGGCGTCCGTTCATCCACTCGTCGAACAGGTTCGCTCCGGACTGAGCCGGGAGCTTCAGCTGCTCGCGGCGCAGGGAATTCTGCCGCTCTCCGCGGACGAGCTGATCGCGCTCCAGGTCGAACTGGCGGGCGTCGAGAGCTGGGAGATCTCCGGCTACGCGAAGGCGGCGCTCGCCGAGACCGACCCGAAGCTCGCCGCCGCTTTCGCGGCCTCCGGCGCGCCGCCCGAAGTGCTCCGGTACTTTGCCTCCGAGATCGACCATCCGATGGTGATCGAGGCGGTTCTGCGTCGCCGGGACACGCCGCGGGACATCCTGATGCAGCTCGGCTCGAAGCTGACTCCGGACCTTCAGGAGGTTCTGCTTCTCCGCCAGGACGCGATCATCGAGGAGCCAGGGATCCTCGTCGCGCTCGAGAACAATCCGGAGCTCTCGCTTTACTCGCGTCGGCGGATCGCCGAGTATCGAGAGCACCTCCTGCCCCGAGAGCGGCGCGCGGCGCCCGCAGCTCCGCTTCCGGTGTCCCCCGAGCTCGACGTCGAGGATCTCGCCGCGCTCCAGGCCGCGAAGACGCTGCCGGCCGTCGGGGAGCGGGACGAGTCAACGGGCCTCACCGAGAGCCAGGTGCGCGCGCTTCCCGTGCCGCTCAAGATCAAGCTGGCGCGCGGAGCCTCGCGCACGCTGCGGGGGATCCTGATCAAGGATCTGAATCAGGTGGTCGCGGTGTCGGTGCTGAACAGTGCCGCGCTCTCGGAGGACGAGATCGAGCAGCTGGCCTCGAGCCGACTGGTCGTCGACGAGGTCCTGAACGAGATCGCCAGGCGCCGCGACTGGATCTCGAAGTACAAGATCTGTCTGGCGCTGGTGAAGAATCCTCGGGTCTCCGTGGGCACCGCTGTACGACTGCTCAGCCGGCTCTCGGTTCGGGATCTGCGAAATCTGGCGCGCGACCGGAATGTCTCGGACGCGGTCCGGGCGGGCTCCGACCGGTTGTATAGAATCAAGACCAAGTAAGCATGGCCAAAGACTATTACCTCACCCTGGGCGCGGCCCGAAACTCCACCCGGGATCAGATCCGCGAGCGGTTTCGCAAGCTGGCGCGAGAAAGGCATCCGGATCGATTTCAGGGCGCCGAGCGTCAGCGGGCGGAGAGCGACTTCCAGGACATCACCGAGGCGTTCAACGTGCTGTCGGATGCCGATCGCCGCCGTCAGCACGATCTCGAGCTCACCCGCCCCGAGGCCAGTTCCGCGGCGAACGATGCCTCGCGGCTGGGCCGCTTTCACATGGAAGCCGGCGTCCAGTTCTATCGCGACGGAAACTTCGTCCAGGCCGCGGAGGCGTTCGAGCGCGCCATCCAGGCCGAGCCCAAGAATCACCAGGCTTGGCACCACCTGGCGCAGTCGCTGGCCCATCAGCGCCGACACCTGATGCGCGCCGTGGAGGCGATCGCTCGAGCCTGCGAGCTCCAGGCGATCAATCCTTCCTACTTGAAGCTGGCCGGAAAGCTCCACGCCGAGGCCGGATTGGTGGACAGGGCCGAGCACTACTACAATGAGGCGATCGTCTGGGGCGGAGAAGATCCGGTGGTGGTCAAGGCGCTCGAGCAAATGCGGGGCGGCGGCAAGAAGGGGTGGTCCGGGCTCTTCGGAAGGGGCACTTGATGCTGCGAGCCAGAGCCTGCGGGCTCTCTGACGTCGGCGTTCTCCGCAGTCACAATGAAGACTGCTTCGAGATCGATCCCGAGCGGCAGATGTATGTGGTCGCTGATGGAATGGGCGGCCACAGCCACGGCGAGATCGCGTCACGCATCGCGGTCCAGGCGATTCGCGAGTACGTCGCGACCTCGGCCCCCGCGGGCGAGTCAGAAGAGCGTGGCGCGCGGCTCTTCGATCGGCCGGCCGCGCCGCAGGGCAACCGGATGCGCGAGGCCATACGCCTGGCCCACGATCGCGTCTTGAAGGCGATTCGCCAGGACGGCTCGTTGCACGGAATGGGAACGACGGTAGTCGGGCTCCTGCTCGACGGCGATAATGTGACCGTCGCGCACGTCGGCGACAGCCGGGCCTACCGGATGCGCGCCGGACGCCTTGAGCTCCTGACTCAGGATCACACCTGGGTGAACGAACAAGTCATCGCCGGTTTTCTTTCCGAAGAACAGGCACGGGTGCATCCGCTCAAGAACGTCGTGACCCGTGCTCTCGGCGGTGACTCGGACGTCGAAGTCGATGTTCGGGACTGGCCGGCGGAGCCCGACGATCTCTATCTGCTGTGCTCGGACGGCCTCACGACGATGCTCTCGGATGTCGACATCCTCGAACGGCTGCGCTCGGCGAATCGCCTGGAGGAGGCCTGCGGCCGGCTGGTGCGCGACGCCAACGCTCGCGGGGGGTTCGACAACATCTCGGTCGTGCTGCTTCGTGTCGAAAAGGAAGAAGCCCCCGAAGACGAAACCGATGAGCTCGCCGACACCACGACGACGCGCGTCGTTTCGAGCTGACCTCGAGCCTCCGTTCCGGACTTTTCCGTCAGTCTCCGAATCGATAACCGCGCCGCGCGGTCAGTTTGAGCTCCGGGTTCGCCAGACGCACCTTGACGTGCTGGAAACCGCGCAGGCCCGACGGGTGCGTCGCCCGATACGAGACGAGATAGTAGCCGCTGGTTTCCGCGGCGACCCTGGTCAGCGCCGCTTCAAACTGCGACAGGTCCGCGAAGTAGCGGCCGCCGGTATCGGAAGAGATCTGGCTCATGGCGTCGGCGAACGGATGTCGGGTGCCGGGCTCGGTGAGATCGAACGCATAGACCGCGACGTTGGCGTCGTTCAACGACTCGATCATCGGCTCGTAGTAACGCGGGTCAGGCTCGTACTGGCGAAATCGATTCATCCGCCCGAATCCGGCGGTGAAGAGGAGCAGGTTCTTGCGGCCGTAGATCGAAGTTGACGCCTCCGAAATCAGCGTGATCGCCTCGTAGATCGTCGCCGTCTGGTCGCGGAGCTCGTCTCCCGCGGGGAGCCGGCGCGAGAGCGAAGGCGTGCCTTCCTCGACTGGCTGACGGGAGGGCCAGTTTCCGCGGTCGGGCTTTCCCGTCGTCGCGGCTTCGACCGCGCGCGCCAGAACTTCGCGATCGCGCGTGAAGTCCGCGAAAAGCCGGAGCTTGAAGTCGTAACCCAGGATCGCGACCCAGTCGGTCGGCGTGAGGGCGTGAGCGAGAAACTCGCGCGCATCCCGACCGGCGCCGACTTGTCGATTCAGCAGGCCCGGAACATCGGCGTTGCGGCCGCGCTGGTCGTCGAAGAAAAAAAGGAGGAAGCGCGCGGCCGGCGCGACGGGCGCGGTCGAACCCTCGAGGGCGCGATGGCTGTAGAACTCGGCCGCGGTGACCTCGACCGGCCGGTCACCTTCACTGACCAGGAAGTCCGACGGCTGGAGTCCGAGGATGGCGTTGCCCTTCCTGTCGGTGACCAAGACGTCCAGCAGCACCTCGCTGACCAGGATCTCGGCACCGAACGGCGCGATCAGAGGCGGCGGCTCTTGCGCGTTCGCGGCGACCGTGGTGGCGCAGAGGAGAATCGAGCCGAGAAGCGTGTTCGCTGCTCTCATGGGCGGCCGCGATAGAAGCCGCCTCGTTCCGCCATCTGCCGCAGGGCAGCGCTCGGCGCCAACCGCGGTGAGACGTCGCCGGCGAGCGCCTCGAGCTTGGCGACGATGGCCGGCAGGCCCGCGGCGTCCGCCCAGCGACAGAGCCCGCCGCGAAACGGCGGAAAGCCGATGCCGAGGACCATCGCGAGATCGAGCGGGCCGGGCCCGTCGACGATGCCGTCCTCCAGGCACCGCGCCGCCTCGTTGACCATCGGAAGGATCATGCGCTCGGCGTCGGGAGCGGCCAGGCTGGAGTCGGGTCGGAGGCCCAGGATGGCGTAGATCGCCGGGTCGACGGAACTCTCTCGCCGGTCCTGATAGCGATAGACGCCGAGTCCGCTCTTGAGGCCCAGGCGCTTGGGTTCACCCGCCAGGCGATCGAGCCACTCCGGGAAGAACAGCCGATCGGGGAACGCGGCCCGCAGGATGTGGCCGACCTTGGCCGAAACGTCGAGCCCGACTTCGTCGGCGAGCCGGAGCGGTCCCATCGGCATGCCCCAGTCCAGCATGGCGCGGTCGATCGCCTCGACGCGATGCCCTTCATCGAGGAGCCACATGGCTTCGGCGGAGTAGAAGGCGAGCAGGCGATTGACCAGGAACCCGGGGCCGTCGCGAACCATCACCGGCGTCTTGCCGAGGCGGCGCGCGAACGTGGCGACGGCGCGCGTCGTCTCCTTCGACGTGACCGTTCCGGCGATCACTTCCACCAGCGGCATCTTGTCCACGGGGTTGAAGAAATGCATGCCGACGATGCGCTGGCGATGCGTGGCGAGCTTGCCGATATCGTCGATCGAAAGTGAAGAAGTGTTGCTCGCCAGGATGGTCGACTGCGGCAGCCGCCGCGCGAGGTCCTCGAAGACCCGCTGCTTGACGGCGAGGTTCTCGACGATCGCCTCGACGACGAAGTCCGACGCCTCGAGGCCCGCGTCCTCGAGAGTGGGCTGGATCAGGTTCATCTTCCGCCGCAGCTCGGGCGATCGGATGCGACGCCGGCGGAGCTGTTTGTCGAAGAGTGACTTCGCGTGTCGCAGCGCGGTCGCGAGCGCCTCCGACTGGACGTCCTTGACCCGCACCGGGAGCTCCATCTTGTCGGCGACGAGCTGGGCGATGCCCCCGCCCATCGTTCCGGCGCCGAGGACCGCGGGTCGCCGGATCTCCGCCGGGGCGTCGCCATCTCCGTCCTTCTTCGCGGACTCCATCAGCCGGAAGACATGAATCAGATTCTTGGCGATGGCGCCGGTGGCGAGCTCGCCCGCGGCCCTCGCTTCCGCCTCGAACCCCGCCCGCTTCCCGCGGTCCAGGCCGGCGCGCACGGCGTCGAGCGCGGCGATCGGAGCCGGATATCGGCCCTTGGTCTGGGTAAGGGTCCGCTTGCGCGCCTGATCGAACACGAACCAACGCCCCAGGGGATTTCCCTCGAGCAGGAATGCCTTGAACCCGCGGCCTCGGCGGCGCGGCTTCCGTCCGATCCGCGAGCGCGAGAAGTCGCGCACGTGATGGAAGAAACCCGCCTCGGGGAAGATGGCGTCGGCGAGGCCGAGCGTCGCCGCCTGCCGACCCAGGATGGATTTTCCGGCCAGGATGATATCGAGCGCGGCGAGGGCGCCGATGCGACGTGGCAGGCGCGTGCAGCCGCCCCATGCCGGGAGGATTCCCAACCGCACTTCGGGGAGTCCGATGCGCAGCTCGGGCCGATCCGAAACCACGAGGTAGGTCGACGCGAGGGCGATCTCGGTGCCACCCCCGACGCAGGTGCCGGAAACCGCCGCCACGGTCGGGAAAGGCAGCGCTTCCCACGCCGAGAAGAGCGCCTGGCCGAACCGCACGCCCGCTTCGGCCTCCGCCCGGTCGGTGATCTCGGCGATGAGGTCGACATCCGCGCCGGCGATGAACATCCCCGGTTTCATGGAGACCAGCACGAGGCAGCCGATGTCGTCGCGCGAGGCGAGCTCGCCGACGACCGCCTGCAACTCCTCGAGCGCCTCGCGCGAGAAGATGTTCGCCTTCCTGCCCGGCGTGTCAAAGGTCAACGTCGCGAGATGGTCAGCTCCAACTTCGAGATGGAAGATGCGGCCCATTCAGCGCTCTTTCTCGCCCTCCGAGGGCGCGAAGATCCGGTCGAGGATCTGCTTGTACTTGGTCGCTATCACCCGCCGCTTCACCGACATCTTGGGAGTCAGCTCGCCGCCCTCGATCGTGAAGTCCGCGGCGAGCAGCTCCCACTCGCGGATCTGCTCGTAACGGGCGAGCCGCGAGTTGACGATTTCGATCTCTCCAGCGATCGTCCTCCGGAGCTCCGGATGCGCCAGCAGCGCGGCTGTCGAAAGCTCGAGACTCCGGCCCCTGGCCCATGCTTGCACGACCTCGAAGTCGGGCACGAGCAGGGCGGCGAGGAACTGGCGCTGGTCTCCGACAACCACCGCCTGCGCGATCCAGCGGCTCATCTTGAGCGCGTTCTCGATCGGTGCCGGTGCGATGTTCTTGCCGTAGGCGTTGACGATGATCTCTTTCTTCCGGTCGGTGATGACCAGGAAACCGTCGGCGTCGAGGTGGCCGATGTCGCCGGTGTGGAACCAACCGTCGGCGGCCAGAACTTCAGCCGTCGCCTCGGGCTTGCCGAAGTAGCCGCGCATCGTGTTGCGGCCGCGCGACAGGATCTCGCCGTCGTCGGCGATCCTGACCTCGACTCCCGGAATCGGGCGTCCGACCGTGCCGAGCTTCACCGCTCCGGGGACGTTCACGGAGATGACCGGCGATGTCTCGGTGAGCCCGTAGCCCTCGTAGACCGGCAAGCCGGCGCCCCAGAAGAACTCGGCGACCTCTTGCGCCAGCGGCGCCCCGCCCGACAGGGCGTAACGAAACCGTCCGCCCAGGCGCTCGCGGATCTTCGAGAAGACGAGGCGGTCGGCGAGCCGCGTCTTCCAGCCGACGGCCCGGCCGGCGAGACGGTCCGGAACCGATTCCTTTCCGATGCGGAGCGCCCAGCGAAAGAGCCTGGACTTGATGCCGCCGGCCGCGGTCGCTCCTTCGACGACGCGGGCCATCACCTTCTCGTAGACGCGCGGCACGGCGACGAAGACGTGCGGGCGGACCTCGCGCAGATTCTGGGCGACCGTCTGCACCGACTCGGCGTAGGCGATCGTCGCCCCCGCGAGAAAGTAGACGTAGTCGACGGTGCGTTCGAAGGAATGGGAGAGCGGCAGAAAGGAGAGCGCAACATGATCATTCTCGACGCCGAGGATCTCCGCGTTGGTCACGATGTTCGAGATCAGATTGTCATGTGTCAACATGACGCCCTTGGGATCGCCGGTCGTGCCGCTCGTGTAGATGAGAGTCGCGAGATCGCCGGGCCGAGCGCGCCGGCAATGCTCCTCGAGCCAGGCATCGCCCGGAGGCGCGGTCGCGGCCGGCGCCGCTCCCGTCTCGATCATCGATTCCAGCGTCGCAACACCTGGGCGCGCCGGTGCGTCGATGGCGATCAGGCGTTCGACCGCGGGCATCTCACCGCGCAACGCGAGCAGTCCGTCGAGTCGATCGGAACCCTGAATGAACAGAAATCTCGAGCCGCTGTCGCGCGCGATATAGGCGGCGCCTTCCGGCAGGAGGGTGGGGTAGACCGGCACCAGGACCGCGCCGAGAACCTGCGTCGCGAAGTCTACGGTCGGCCAGTGCGGCCCGTTTTCGGCCATCAACGCGACGCGGTCGCCTTGGCGGATGCCGGCCCGTTCGAGCTCCCGGGCCAGGGAGCGCACGCGCGATACGAGCTCGCGGGTCGAGATCGCGACGTACGCGCCGCCGACCTTGTGCATCAGGCAGGCCGCTCGATCGTGCTTCGCCGTCGCCAGGAAGAGGTCGGCGAGCGTCCGGATCTGCTTCATTTGAAAGGTTCCCCCGCCGGAATCGAGGAATTGTATCGGAGGATCGCCTTGACCGGTCGCGCGGCCGACGATAGGCTCCGTCGTCCGCGCGGCGTTCACCCGAGACGTCGCGCTCTCCGCAGCAACTTACGGGGCGTAGCTCAGCTTGGTAGAGCGCACGGTTCGGGTCCGTGAGGCCGGAGGTTCAAATCCTCTCGCCCCGACCACCCGCCCGCCAGGGGTGGTGGCTAGTCGAGGAGGTTGCCGGGCGGTGGGCCGACCCGCTGGCCTCTGGATTCAAGTCAGTTTTTGAAGCCTCTGTTCGCCCAGGCATCCGGACCCTCATCGACTTCCCTTTCTGAATTCCGCTTCCATCAGCCCGGCTCTCCGCCCGGAACCTCTGTCGAGCGCTCGTCGCTCTTGACGGGCGGCTGCTAGGATCGCGCGACGCTTTCCTCGGGGGATGGCATGAGCGACGAGCAGCAGCCGTACGTGCCGGCGCAGTCGACGATGGCCGAGCTGACGGTGAAGGCCGTGGTGCTCGGCGTTGTGCTCGCGGCGATCATGGGGGCGGCCAACGCCTATCTGGCCCTGAAAGCTGGTCAGACGGTGTCAGCGACCTTTCCGGCGGCGATTCTGGCGCTCGCGGCGTTCCGGCTGCCGTTCTTCCGCGGCACCATCCTCGAGCAGAACATCGCGCGCGCCGCGGGCACGGTCGGCGAGGCGCTCGCCGCCGGTGCGATCTTCACGATTCCGGCGTTTCTCCTGGTATCAGTGAACGGACAGCGGCTGTGGACCGAGTTCGACTACTGGCAGACCAGCCTGATCCTGCTCATCGGCGGCATCCTCGGCGTGCTCTTCATCACCCTCCTCCGGCGGACGCTGGCGGTGGACGCCGCACTGCCGTTTCCGGAGAGCAAGGCGTGCGCCGCGATCGTCAAGGCCGGGCAGGCCGGGGCCACCGGCGCCAAGTACGTCTTCGGCGCGATGGGACTCGGCATGCTGATCCAGATTTTCAAGGACGGCGCCGGCATCCGACTGTTCCGCGAGTCGGTCGAGTATTTCCGGCAGCTTCCGGCGTCGGTAATACATCACTTCGACTCGTCGCGAGCGCCGCTCGGTGACGTGCAGCATCGCGGGGCGGTGGCTTTCGCGACGCCGGCGGTTTCGCCGGCGCTGATCGGCGTCGGTTACATCATCGGCTTCGAGCTCTCGGCGATCAACTTCTCGGGCGGCGTCCTCGCCTGGCTCGTCTTCATTCCGCTGGCCTTCTTTCTCGACCCCGGCCTCGCCGCGAAGCTCTCGGCGAGCGGAGCGACTCCAGCGGACGGCGAGGTGATCTTTTCGGTCTGGTACAACATCGTGCGGCCGGTCGCGGTCGGCGCCATGCTGGTCGGCGCCGCCAAGACGATGTGGGGGATGCGCCAGTCGATCGCGCAGGCGTTCGGCGGCGCCTTCAAACGGGGTTCGGCGAACAAGTCGGCCTCCCGGCTCGAGCGCGACCTGGACTCGCGGGGAATCCTCCTCGGCATCGCGGGCTTGACGATCCCGATGACCTGGATCTATTGGAACTTCACGAACAACCTCGTGGGCGCGATAGTCGCCGCGGCGGTGATGCTCGTGCTCGGATTTCTCCTCTCGGCGGTCGGCGGGTATCTGGTGGGACTGGTCGGCGGCTCCAATCAACCGGTTTCCGGTCTGACGCTCTCGGCGCTGATCCTCGCCGCGCTCCTGATGGTCGCCTTCGGCGTCACCGGCCTTCAAGGCGTCGGCGCGGTGCTCGGCGTTTCGGCCGTGGTCTGCTGCGCGATCTGTGTCTCCGGGAGTCTCATTCAGGACCTCAAGGTCGGCCACATTCTGGGCGGCACGCCGAAGAAGATGGAGATCGCCGAGATCATCGCGACGATCACCACCGCCTTCGTGCTCGTCTTCCCGATGCTCTGGCTCCACGAGAAGAACATCATTGAGGGAGGGATTGGCATCGGTGATCGCGAGCTCTCGGCGCCCCAGGCCGGCCTCATGGCGCAGCTCGCTCAAGGCATCGTCGGGGGGCAGATGCCGTGGGGTCTGATTCTGTTCGGGATGTGCTTCTCGCTGGCCTTGATTCTCATGAAGGCGCCCTCGCCGACGCTGATCGCCGTCGGAATGTACCTTCCTTTCGAGACCACCGGTGCGATCTTCCTCGGCGGATGCATCAAATGGGTTGCCGACCGACTGGCCAGACGGAGAGGAATCGCCGGCGAGAGCTTTGACAGCTTCGGCTCGCTGGTGGCATCCGGTTTGATTGCCGGAGAGTCCATCACCGGAGTGCTCCTGGCGGGAATCGTCATCGCCGCGGATCGGCTCAAGTTCGCCTTTTCTTCCTTGACCAGCAGCTTTTTCGGTGTGGATGAGTTCGCCTTCGTGGCTGGCCCCGAAGGGGCCTGGTTGTCGCTGGTGGCGCTCGCGGCGATCGTCTGGGTGCTGGTGAAGATTCCACTAGACAACGCGGTACGAGGTACATAGTGACGATTCTGGATTCGGAAGCGGGGGAGCTTCGATGAGCAAACCGTCATTTTTCGAGCAGGCGCGAACCGGCTTCTCGCCCACCTTCTGGATCGCCAACGTCATCGAGCTCTTCGAGCGCTTCGCCTACTACGGCTCGAAAGCGATCCTGGCGGTCTACATCGCCGAGCAGGTGGGTTTGGGACCGGGCAAGGCGGGCTTCCTGGTCGGGAGCGTCTTCAACACGCTTCTGTACTTCCTGCCGCCGCTCGCCGGCACGATCGTGGATCGCTACGGCTTCAAGAAGAGCCTGACGATCTGCTTCTCGATCTTCTGTGTCGGCTATTTCCTGATCGGACTGGGAGGGCTCCCGGAAGGGCAGGCGCTGGTCGGCGCGCTCGGCGGTTCGAGCACCTACATGATCCTGGCGCTCGTCGTCACCGCGATCGGCGGATCGCTGATCAAACCGTGCATCGTCGGAACGGTAGCCCGCACCACGACGCCAGACACCAAGTCTCTCGGCTACTCGATCTACTACACCCTCGTGAATCTCGGTGGCGCGATCGGTCCGCTCCTCGCTCTTCAAGTGCGGGAGAACGCTGGAATCGCTTACGTGCTGGTCATGTCGGCCGCGGTGAGCCTGGGACTGGTCTTCGCCACTCTCGTGTTCTACAAGGAGCCGCCGCGCCCCGCGGACGCCGCGCCCGCCAAGTCGATGGCAGGAGTGCTGGCCGACATGCTCACGGTCTTCCGAAATCTGAAGTTCGTGTCGTTCCTGGTGATCTTCTCGGGCTTCTGGATCATGTTCTGGCAGATTTTCTACGCGCTGCCGTTCTACGTCCGCGACGTTTTGCATTTCGAGAAGTTCGAGATCATCGAGACGGTCGACGCCTGGACGATCATCCTGGTGACGGTTCCAATCACCGCGCTCGCCAAGCGCATGAAACCTCTCGCCGCCATGACGCTCGGTTTCGCAATCGCCTCTGCCTCCTGGTTTCTGATGGGAGCGATGCCGACGCTCGCCATGACGATCGTGGCCATCGCCATCTACGCGGTCGGCGAGGGCCTGCAGGCGCCGCGCTATTACGAGTATGTGGCGGACCTGGCGCCCAAGAGCCAGGTCGGCACCTACATGGGGTTCGCCTTCCTGCCGGTGGCGATCGGGACGTTCGTCGCGGGCGCCATCGCGGGACCGCTCGTCGAGCACTACGTCGGAGTGACGGAGAACAAGGTCTTCACCGCCGGCCCCGGTTTCGAGCACGCCGGTCACATGTGGTTCTGGGTTGGCGGGATCGGCGTCGTGGCGACGCTTGCGATGCTGGCGTACGACCGGTTGGTCGTGAAGCGGCGTTAGCCGCTGCTCCCCGGGCTTGCGAGCGCTCGCTAGAGCAACCGACGCCGGGCGCGGACGCGCGGAAGGTAGGAACCCACGTTGTCGCGATAGCTGGCGAAGCGCTCGCCGTGAGCCGCCAGGAGTTCGCGCTCCTCGAACCGTTGGCCGACGAGAATGTAGATCGTAAAGAGCGCCGCGAGGAGGGCGTGGCCGACGCTCATCTCCGGTGTCGCCCACAGCGCCAGAAGAGTACCGGCGTAGATCGGATGGCGGATCCAGCGGTACGGGCCACGCAGGGCGAGTTCTTCGGCTTGCGGGGGTCGTCCGCGAAATCGTCTCCATACCGTCGCCAGGCCGTAGAGCCGCGCCGTGCCTAGCGCCAGCACACTGGCGACCACGACGGCCCAACCGATCCAGAAGAGTGTCCAAAGAGCGAGTTGGCCCGGCGGCCACTCGACATTCCAGAGTCGTCGGGGGAGCGGCCGCCAAGCCCAGATCAGAAGTATGAAATGGAGGCCGGCGATCAGGCTGTAGACGGTGCGCTCCATCTCCTCGGCGCCGAGGCGAGCCCACCAGCGCTTGGCCCGGCCGCGGGCGAGCAAGCTGTGGACGACGACGAAGCCGAGGATCAGAGCGACGTTGACCGCGATGGCGATTCCCACCGGTCCCGGCGCTCCGCGATCGATCGACTTCGGAACCCACAAGTTCGCCAGAAATCCGACGAAGTAGACCATCGGCAAGATCGCCGCCGCATAGGCCAGTACGGCGAGGCCCAGCACCGCGAAGCGCCGAAGTCCGGTGCCCATGTCAGCCGTTGGTGCGCGCGAACTCCGCCATGAAGGCGACCAGCGCGTCGACGCCGGCTTCGGGAAAAGCGTTGTAGATCGAGGCGCGGATACCGCCCACGGAGCGGTGTCCCTTGAGGCCGTCGAGCCCCTGCCGCGTCGACTCGGCGACGAACCGCTTCTCGAGCTCTCCCGATGGCAGCTTGAATGTGACGTTCATCCAGGAGCGATCGGCGACCTGCGCGTGGCCGTGGTAGTAGCCGCCGGAGCCGTCGACCGCGGCGTAGAGCTTTTCCGCTTTGCGGCGATTGTTCGCTTCCACCGCCGCAAGTCCGCCGGTGGCGAGGAGCCTCTTCAGCACGAGATGGAGAATATAGATGGCGAACACCGGGGGAGTGTTGTAGAGCGAGCGCTCTTTGGCGTGTGTCGCGTAATTGAGATAGATCGGGGTCGAGGAGGGCGCCCTGCCGATCAGGTCTTCGCGGACGATCACCAGCGTCAATCCGGCGATCGCAAGATTCTTCTGCGCCCCGGCGTAGATCAGCCCGTGTTTCGCGACATCGATCGGGCGGCAGAAGATGTCGGAAGAGGCATCGTTGACCAGCGGCACGCCCGCGGGGACCATGGGCAGGTGGTGCCACTGCGTGCCGAAGATCGTGTTGTTGGACGTCATGTGCGCGTAAGCGGGAGCGCTGCTCCAGCGGATCTCGGCCGCGGATGGGATGCGATCGTGATTCGTCCCCTTCGAGCTCGCCGCGACGTGCACGCCGCCGATCTTCTTTGCCTCGGCAATCGCCTTCTCCGACCAGACGCCGGTTTCGATGTAGTCCGCCGTGCCACTGGCCGGCAGCAGATTCATCGGCACCATCGAAAACTGCATCGTCGCGCCGCCCTGCAGGAAGAGCACCTGGTAGCCGTCCGGGACACCGGCGAGCCGCCGCACACTTTCTTCGGCGCCGAAGCAGATCTCCTCGAACGGCTTCGAGCGATGGCTGATCTCGAGCACCGACATGCCGACGCCCGGGAGCGCGAGCAGATGCTCCCGCGCCTCCTCGAGCACCGCAAGCGGCAGCACCGCCGGCCCGGCGGAGAAGTTATGGATGCGATGAACGATCGACATGCGAGGGCCTCCAGAGAAGGGCAAAGGCTCGGCAAGGAGATTATCAGCCGTCGTCGGTGCGCCGCGCCGACAGTGCCGAATCGAGCGCTTCCGCGAGCGGTGCTGCGAGGCGTGCCGCTTTCCGCTTTCCGATGAGCGAGGGCACGAACGGGCGCCAGGGCGAGCCGAGGAGGTCGCGCCGGTACTCGACGCACAGCACCCGCCCCCGGTAGCGCGCGGCGTGGCGATAGCCCATCGTCGCCGGGTGCAGTTGGTAGGTGGCGTTCTCGGCGACTTCGATCTTCAAAGGAGCGTACGCGGCGCGCAGCGCTCGAGCGAGACCTGGCGGCGAGAGATCGCGACCCTCCGCATCGGCGGTGATGAGGTCGACCATCGGCCGGAGCTTCCAGGCGGAGTAGACCTTCGGCCGATAGGCGGCGCGAAGCGAGCGCACGATATCGGCGTCGACCGGCACCTCCACCGAGCGCGGCGCGTACGAGTGCAGCGCCACCGCCAGCCCGCCAGCAACCATGACCTCTTCGTAAGCTCTCGTTACGGCGAGACTGTATTGCTGGTAAAGGGAAAAGAGCAGCTCGCGATCCGCGACCGTGGTGATGTAGGGCGGAAGCCCTGGTGTCATGCCCGCTGCGGCGCCTTCACCGATCTCGCGGTTGAGATCGATGAACGTGCGCGGCACCAAGGCGCGAACCACCACGACCCCTCTTGTTCGAGCTTCTCTCGCGGACCTGGCGAGCAGGGAAGCGGTGCGCAGCGCGATCTCCGGCGCCCCGAAATCGGTGTTGACGTGGAAGAACTGCTCCAGACCCAACGGAAGCGGGCTTCGAAGACGGGACGCAAGCGCCTCATAGTGCGCGAGCTCGGTGGCGCCGTGGGGAACTTCGATGAGGAGATCGGGCGGCGAATCGCCCCGATAGCGGGTGATCTCGGCGACGCCTGGGATCGAGGTGGTGACCGGTTCCATGCGGCGGGAAAGCATAGCGCTTCGGAGAGCGGTGGTGGGCCGCGATCAGCTGCGCTTCGCTTCGAGCTCGGACCAGCGGGCGTAGAGGGAATCGACTTCCCGTTGCGCGGTGGTGAGCGCCGCGTAACGCTCGTGGAGGAGCGCCGCATCGGAGGCTATTGCCGGGTCGGCGGCCGCCGCCTGGCGCTCGGCGAGCGTCTTCTCGGCGCTGAGGATCGTCGTCTCGATGCCGTCCCACTCACGCTGTTCGAGGTAGCTCAGCTTCTTGGCGCTCGTCGCGCCGCCGTCCGCGGCATTGCGGTCGCGCGGCGAGGGATTGGGCCGCGAGATGCCCGCGGTCGAGCGTGATTCCTCCCACTGGGCGAGCTCGGCGTAAGTCGATGCGCGGCCGCGTTCGTCGAGCGCCAGGATCGAGGTCGAGACGCGGTCGAGCAGATAGCGATCGTGGGTCACGAGCACGATCGCCCCAGGGAACTCGAGGAGGCTCTCCTCGAGCACCTCGAGCGTCGGGATGTCGAGGTCGTTCGTGGGCTCGTCGAGGATGAAGAGATCCGCTGGTTGCAACATCAGGCGCGCGACGAGGATGCGTGCCTGCTCGCCGCCGGAGAGGCGCGACACCGGGGTATCGAGCTGCTCGCCGCGGAAGAGAAAGCGCTTGGCCCAGGCGGCGACATGCACAGCGCGGTCGAGATGCACCACCGAATCGCTCTCCGGCGCCAGCGCGCGGCGGAGGGAGACGCTTCGATCCAGCGCCTCTCGCGACTGCTCGAAGAGGACGGTGCGCAGGCCCGGGGCGCGGTCGATCTCTCCTGAGTCGGGGTTGAGCGATCCGGCCAGCAGCGAGAGGAGCGTCGTCTTGCCGCTGCCGTTGGGTCCGAGAACGCCGACGCGAGTTCCAGGACCCAGGCGTATGTCGATTCCATCGAGCACCTTGCGGCCGTCGTAGCTTTTTGCGAGTCCGCGAGCGACGAGCAGCTGCTTGGTCTTTCGCCCGGTCCCTTCGAATGCGATCCCGGCGGCTCGCGCCTCGACCGTGCGGCCGCGCACTTCGGAGAGCTCGCCCAAGAGACGATTCGCCTCGTCGATCCGCGCCTTCGACTTGGTGGTGCGCGCCTTCGGTCCGCGGCGCAGCCATTCCACCTCCCGCCGCGCCCGGTTCGCCAGCGTCTCCTGGTAGTCCTGTTGGTTGCGACGCACCTCGTCGCGCCGCACCAGAAGGTCGCTGTAGCTCCCGTCGACTGCCAGCAATCCGGATGGGTAGGCCCGGTCGAGCTCGAGCATCCGGGTGGCGACGCGCTCGAGGAAGTAGCGGTCGTGGCTGGCGACCAGACAGGCGTGCGGTGCGGCGCCGAGAATTCTCTCCAGAAGGAGAATCCCCTCGAGATCGAGATGGTTGGTCGGCTCGTCGAGGATCAGCAGATCGGGCTCTCGCGCCAGTTCGCGGGTGATCGCGAGGCGTTTCTTCCAGCCGCCCGAAAGCGTCCCGACGCGGCGCTCGATCGCCTCGAATCCGAACCGGCCGAGAGCGCGCGCGGCGCGCCCGTGCCGTTCCGGTTCGCCGATCGGGAGACCGGCGAGGCCGTCGAAGACGGTCGCTTCGATCGTCGCCGCGGGATCGAGGCGGGGATCCTGTTCGGCGATGGCGATCCGCACCCCTTTGCGGACCGAGCGGGTGCCGGAGTCAGGCTCCTCCAGCCCTGCGACGATGCGGAGGAGGGTCGTCTTGCCGGCGCCGTTCGGTCCTATGAGACCGATGCGGTCAGCGGCGGAAACGCCGAACGAGATCCCGGCGAACAGCGGTCGGGCTCCGAACTGCTTGCTGACCGAGTCGCAGGCGAGGAGCGGCGGCGGGGCGGCTATGGCGCCTCCCGCCGGAGGTCGAGACGACTCTCTTCGAATCTGTCGGCGACGAGGGAGCGCACCGTCAGATCTCGTGGATGAGCAGGCCGTCGCGCAGCTTGGGCTCGAACCAGGTGCTCTTGGGCGGCATGATTTCGCCCGCGTCGCAGACGGCGAAGAGGTCGGCGACGGCGACCGGGTACATCGCGAAGGCGACCGCCGCCGCCCCTGAGTCCACGAGGCGCTCGAGCTCCTTCGTGCCGCGGATGCCGCCGACGAAGTCGATCCGCTTGTCGCTGCGCGGATCGCCGATGCCGAGGAGCGGCGTCAGCACCAGCTCCTGCAACAGATTGCAGTCGAGAGTGGCGATGGGCGAGCCGCTCTGCGGCGGCGGCAATAGAAAGGTCGACCAGCGCCCGTCGAGGTACATGCCGACGTGTCCCTTCGCGGCTGGCTGCGGCGGGCCGTCGATGAGCTCGAAGCGAATCTCCATCTCCTCGCGGAAGTACTTCGCGTCGCGGCCGCGGAGGTCTTTGACGACGCGATGATACGGCAGCACCTGCATCTCTCCGTCCGGAAACGCGACGGCGAGGAAATTATTGAAGTCGCCTGCGTTTGGCGCCGGAGGATGGATCGCGTTGCCGGCCGCGAACGCGGCGCGGGCGCGGGCGGCAGAAGCCGCGCGATGATGGCCGTCGGCGATATAGAGCTCGGGGACCGCCGCGAAGGCAGCGACCAGGGCGTCGCGGTCGGCGCCGGCGGCACGCCAGATCGTGTGATCGACGCCGTCCGCGGCGGTGAAGTCGAAAAGTGGCGGTGCTTTCGCGACGATCGCGGCGAGCGCAAGGATCCTCGGGTCGGCGCGATAGGTGAGGAACACGACGCCGGTCTGTGCTCGCAGCTCGCGGATATGGCGCGTTCGGTCGTCCTCCTTGTCGCGCCGCGTCTTCTCGTGCTTCTTGATCCGGTCGCCCTCGTACTCGTCGATGCTCCAGGCGCCGGCGACGCCGGTCTGGACGTGGGCGCCCATCCGAAGCCGGTAGAGGTAGAGGAAGGGCTCGGATTCGGCGATCAACGGCGCCCGCTCTTTCAGCCCCTGGAAGTTGTGCCGCGCGAGGGTGTAGACGGCGTCGGAATATGGGTCGGTCGTCGGTGGAAGGTCAATCTCGGACCGCGTCACGTGCAGGAACGAGAGCGGATGGCCGGCCGCGAGAGCGCGAGCCTCCTCGCCGTTCACGACGTCGTACGGAACGGAAGAGACCTCGTGCGCTCGCGGCGGCTCGGGTCGGGTCGCCCGGATCGGGGTCAGTTTTGCCATAATCGCGATTCTAGATGACCCCACTCTCCGTCGGACTGGTCGGTTGCGGGCGCATCGGACGCAATCTGGTGAGGATTCTCAGCCGCTCCTCAGACGTGCGGATCGCCGCCCTGGTCGATGGCGCCGAGCCCGAGGCGATCGAGTATCTGCTCAAGTTCGACACCCTGCTTGGTCGCTTTCCCGCGCCGATCGCCCTTCACGACGGCGTGCTCGAGGTCGACGGCTCGGGAATCCGGCTGCTGGCGCCGCCGGCGTCGGGAGCTCCCGACTGGCGGGCGCTCGGAGTCGACGTCGTGATCGAGGCGAGCGAGAGCCTGGTGTCGCGCGCCGCGGCGGAGGCGCACCTCGCGAACGGTGCCCGACGCGTGCTCCTCTGCTCGCCCACGACCGGACCTCTGGACGCCGAGATCGTGATCGGCGTCAACGACGCCACGCTCAGTCCGGAGCATCGCATCGTCTCGGCGGGCTCGGTCACCGTGAACTGCGCGGCGCCGGTGCTGTCGGTGATCGAAGCCGAGTTCGGCATCGAGCGGGCTTTCCTTACCACGGTGCACGCTTACTCGAATCAACTACGGCTCGCGGATGTGCCGGCCGACGACATGAGGAGCGGGCGCGCCGCGGCGGAAAACATCATTCCCCAGCCGACCAACGCCGCCGAGCTTCTTTCGGGGCTTTTCCCGCACCTTAGAGGGAGAATCTCGGGCCTCGCGATCAACGTTCCGGTGCCGAACGGCTCGGTTGTCGATCTGGTCTGCTGGCTGCGGCGCGACGCGACCGCGGAGTCGATCAACGCCGCGCTCGCGCGGGCGGCGGAAGGGTCTCTCCACGGCATCTTGGCTTACGAAACCGAACCGATCGTCTCCTCGGACATCCTGCATTCGAGTTTCTCGGGGACCCTGGACTCGCTTTCGACGATGATGATCGGCGCGCGGCTCTCGAAGACTCTGACATTTTACGACAACGGCTGGGGTTACGGCCATCGGGTGGTGGAGCTTCTCCGCCGCTTGGCGGCGCCGGACGGCGAGCGGCGGGGCGTTTCGTGAGCATCCGCGTCGGCATCAACGGCTTCGGCAGGATCGGCCGCTCGGTGTTCCGAATTCTCATGGAACGTCCCGACTTCGAGGTGATCGCGATCAACGACCTCTACGAAAACAGACAGCTCGCCTACCTCCTCGAGTATGACTCGGTCATGGGACCGTTCGGTCGCCAGGTCGCCAGCGATGCCGACTTTCTTTATGTGGAGAATCGAAAGGTCCACATGACCGCGGAGAAGGACCCGGCCGCCATCCCATGGGGAGCGCTCGGCGCCGATCTCGTGGTCGAGTCGAGCGGCGCGTTCCGCAGACGCGCCAGGATCGAACGCCATCTGCAAGGAGGGGCGAAGAAGGTGCTGCTCACCGTTCCCGCAGAGGACGAGATCGACGGCATGTTCGTCATGGGGGTCAACGACGAAACGCTGCGGCCCGAACACCGCATCGTCTCGAACGCCTCGTGCACGACCAACTGCCTGGCGCCTCTGGCGCGGATTCTTGACGAGGCGTTCGGCCTCGAAGAGGGTTTCGTCTCCACGGTGCACGCCTACACCAACGACCAGCGCCTGGCCGACGTGCCTCACAAAGACCTGCGCCGCAGCCGCGGCGCCGCCGACAACATCATTCCGACCTCCACCGGGGCGGCGCGCGCGGTGGGGAAGGTGTTGCCAGGGCTCAAGGGCAAGCTCGACGGTGTGGCTCTCCGGGTCCCGGTGCCCGATGGCTCGCTGGTCGATTTCTCCTGCCGGCTCCGGGAACGACCCGACGCCGCGGCGATCAACGACGCCGTGAAGCATCGCGCCTCGGGAGATCTGGCTCGCATCGTCGAGTACTCGACGCGGCCACTGGTTTCGACCGACATCATCGGCAATCCGCACTCGTCGATCTTCGACGGGCTCTCGACCCAGGCCGAGGGCGACGGCTTCGCCCGCGTCGTCGCCTGGTACGACAATGAATGGGGCTATTCGCAGCGCGTGGTCGATCTGCTCGAGCGTCTGGCGGCGGTCGGTTGAGGAGCCGGGGATGACACGCATCGGAGTGTTCGGCTGGGGAGTCGTGGCGCCGCGCTCGAAGAACATCGAGGTGTTCGAGCGCCGCCTGGAGTCGACCGAGAGTTGGCTCGAACCGTACCGCGGGTATGCGCAGTCGAACTTTCTGGTCGGCATACCGGATTTCGACTTCGCCGATTACAGGCCGTGGATCGACGCGCGATTTCCTCCCAGCCGTTTTCCCCAGCTGGTAGAGAAGATGGATTTTCCGACCCAGTTCGCGATCGGCTCGTTCGTGCAAGCGCTGGGTCAGAACCCGGGGATCGAAGCCGAGCTCCGGCGGCTCGGCGCCCAGGCCCACGTTTACGTCGGAACGGGTCTCGGCGCGCTCGGAACGATCCAACGGGTCTCGCTCGAGATGCAGCGCGCCGAGCGCCGTTGGAACCGGTTCTGGACGGCACCGGAGCGCAACGAGGCGCTGCGCCGCTTTCTCGCCGGCGAGCGCGCTCACCTCGACGCGATGCCCCCGGACGACCCGGCGACGAGCGTCGTAGAGGATCGCGACGAAGCCGAAGAGGGGTGGTGGCGCTTCTGGGCGGAACGCTCGGACGATCTGGCTCGATTCCTCGCGGACCTGCGAAAGATCGAGGGCCTGACCGTGCAGGGCGCCGTCGAGAAGGGCAAGCTCGGCCTGATCAAGGAGAAGCAGCGGCGGATCAATCGGCTGATCCAGGGCTGGGGTTGCCCGCTGCCGCCCTGGCGCGAGGTTTCCGCGAATCTGCTGTGGAACATTCACAATACGCCGGCCGCTCAGATCTCGATGATGGGCAAGATCACCGGCTTCACGTTCGCGCCGGTCGCCGCCTGCGCGACGTTCGGCGTCACGCTGAAGCTCGCCATCGACGCGATCCGGCGCGGCGAGGCGAAGGCGGTGGTGATCGGTGCCACCGATCCGCCGCCGCTCTCGCTGGTCGTCGGGGCGTTCCACAATGCCCGCGTCGGGGCGGCGGATGGCTCGGTCTCGAAGCCGATGACCGGGCTGCGCGGCACGCACGTCGGAGGCGGTGCCGCGGTCTGGATCGTCGGCGACCTCGACCACTTCCGCGGGCTCGGGTTCCGGCCTCTCGGGATGGAGCCACTCGCCGTCGGCGTTTCCTCGGACGCCGATCACATCATCACCCCATCGAAGGAGGGGCCGACGACCGCGATCCGGCAGGCCCTCGCCGCGTCCGGCGTGCGCCCGGAGGAGATCGGATCCTGGGACCTCCACGCCACGGCGACCCCTGGCGACTTTCTCGAGGTCGAGAATCTGCGCAGCATCCTTCACGAGCACGTCCTGGTGACGGCGCGCAAGGGGACCTTTGGCCACGGCATGAGCGCCAGCGGCGGTTTCGAGCTCACGGCGCAATATCTCGGCTATCAGCGCGGCTTGATCTTCCCGACCCCGCTCGCCGAGACCGAGCTCAATCCGGAGATCGCCCGGGTGCACGAGCGCTTCGCGTTCAACGAGGGTTGTCCGGCGCCGCCGGGCGCCGCCGGCAAGCTCTCCATGGGCGTCGGCGGCATCAACGCCTGCGTCATCTCACGCCCGCTCTCCGACTGAGGCTGGCTCGTCACGAATCTTGGGAAGCGCCGCGAGGGAGACATTCATGAGCTCAGAAGACGCCGACGGATCGGTAGTGAAGCACAGCGACGAGGTGGTCGGCGTGGAGGTCGCCGCCGGACGGGCCACCGAGGTCCAGGTGCTGGTCGGTCCGGCGGACGGGGCGCCGAACTTCGCGCTCCGGCGCTTCACCATGGGGCCCGGAGGCGGCATGCCGCGGCACACGAATCTCGTCGAGCACGAGCAGTACGTTCTTTCGGGCAGCGCCCGGGTGACGGTGGGCGACGCCCGGCATGTCGTGGCGGCGGGAAACGCGCTCTACATTCCGGCCGGCGTTCCTCATTCCTACACGGTCCTCGAGGCCCCTTTCTCTTTTCTTTGCATCGTCCCCAACTCTCCCGACCGGATCGAGATTCTCGATCCGAGCTGCTGAGCGGTTACCAGAGATCGAAGACCAGGATTCGCGCCTCGCTGGGGCCGTTCCAGACCGGCAGGCGGCGTTTCGGCTTGAGACCGAGGAACTTCCCCCGGCTCGCGCCGCCGGCGAGGACCACCGCCTTGAAGCCCGAGTACTTCTGTTTCAGCAGATCGCCGAGGCGGCTCCACTCGGACGGCGAATCGAGCAGCCGATGGCCGTGGGGCGGGTTGACGATCAAGAGTCCGGGGCCGGGCGGAGGGTCGAAGTCGAAGGCGTCGCCCGAGATGAACCGAAAGTGACCCTGGAGCCCGGCGGCCTCCAGGTTCCGGGTCGTCGCGACCTCCGCTTCGCCGGCCCGGTCGACCCCGAAAAGCCGCGCGGCGGGGTCAGGCGCGGGGAGTGGCTCGTTCCGAATGCTCTCGAAAAGCGTGGCGTCGAATCCGGGGAGGCGCTCAAAGGCCCACAGGGTCCGGAGGCGGTTGGGAGCGAGCCCTAGCGCGATCGCGCCGGCCTCCGCGAGTAAGGTTCCGGAGCCGCACATGGGATCGACGACCGGCCCGCGACCGTTCCAGTCGCTCGCCAGCAGGCAGGCCGCGGCGAGAGTTTCCCGGAGCGGCGCCGCGGTCGAGATCGCGCGATAGCCGCGGCGGTCGAGCGGTTCCCCTGAGGTGTCGAGCAGCAGCGTGGCGCGATCCCGCAAGAGGCGCAGACGGAGGGCGACGTCGGGCAGATCGCGGTCGATGTCGGAGCGCTTGCCCCAGCGCTCGCGCTGGGCGTCGACGATCGATTCATTGACCTTCATCGCGATCCAGCGCGTGTCGCG
>ERZ1292633.739-Hain-H41-02um-R1-739-length-36943-cov-5_pt1 | contig 36943 bp, 47 predicted proteins | sample MGYA00564406_ERZ1292633 | MGnify/ENA primary metagenome ERZ1292633 (study PRJEB36523, sample SAMEA6512639) | groundwater metagenome | collected 2019-01-08 | study: AquaDiva: Metagenomics assemblies of 32 groundwater samples
TTCGTGAAGGTGGTAGAACTGTTGGTGCTGGTGTTGTTACTGAAATATTAGAATAGGAGTTTTTATACCATTATGGCAGAACAAAAAATAAGAATAAAATTAAAATCTTATGATCATAAAGCACTTGATGAAGCTTCAAGAAAAATTGTTGAGACTGCAACAAGAGCTGGTGCAAAAGTTACAGGTCCGATTCCATTACCAGTAAGAAGAAATCTTTACTGTGTATTGAAATCACCTCACTCTGATAAAAAATCAAGAGAGCACTTTGAGTTCAATACTCATAAGAGATTAATCGATATCATTGATCCTTCTCAAAAGACAATCGAATCTTTAACAAGAATCGATCTTGCGGCTGGTGTTGATATAGAATTAAAGATGTAAATAAATATAATAGTAAAGTTATACTACAAGCAGGTGTTTCCCTATCTGCCTCTGTAGTATAATTTTGTGTCTAGTTAAAAGGATAAAATAATGTTAAAATTAGGAATTTTAGGTACGAAAGTGGGAATGACTCAAGTGTACGACTCAAAAGGAGTTTTACATCCAGTAACTGTAATACAAGCTGGCCCATGTACCGTAACACAAGTAAAAAATAATGAGTCTGATGGATATAATGCTTTACAATTAGCTTACAAAGAAGTGAAAGAATCTAAGGTTACAAAACCTAAATTAGGTCATTTTAAGAAAAATAATTTAAAACCATTTAAACATATAAAAGAATTTAGAATTGATGAACAAGAACTTAAAAATGTAGGCGATGTTATTGATGTTAATCTTTTTACTGAAGGTCAAGCTGTTGATGTAGTTGGAACTTCTATAGGAAAAGGTACACTAGGTACAGTGGCTAGATGGAATTTTGCAAGAGGTCCTATGACTCACGGTTCTAAAAACCACAGATTACCAGGTTCTATTGGTGCTGGTACAACTCCTGGTAGAGTTGTTAAAGGTAAAAAAATGGCTGGTAGAAAGGGTGCTGATAGAGTAACTGTTAAAAATCTTTCTATAATAAAAGTTGATACAGAAAGAAACCTTTTATTAGTAAGAGGATCTGTTCCAGGTACCGAAGGTGGTCTTGTTATAGTAAAACCCGCTGTTAGAGTTGGTAAATAAAGAGGTAAATTAAGATGACAGTTACAGTTAAAAAATTTGATACAAAAGATAGTAAACATAGTGATATTGAGCTGAACTCAGATGTTTTTGCTCAAGAGCCTAATGTTCACGTTATGCATCTTGCTGTTGTAAGACAACATGCAAATGAGAGATTAGGTACAGTTTCAACTCTTACAAAATCAGAAGTAAGGGGCGGTGGTAAAAAACCTTGGAAACAAAAAGGTACAGGAAGAGCAAGAGCGGGAAGTTCACGTTCTCCATTATGGAAAGGCGGCGGCGTTATATTTGGGCCAAAACCTAGAGATTATGAAAAAGACATGCCTAAAAAAGTAAGAAAACTTGCTTTGAGATCTGCTCTTTCTAGCGAAGTTAACAAAATGATAGTATTATCTGGTGATATAGTATCTTCACATAAGACCTCTGGATTTGTTAAAATATTAGAAAGCTTAGATTTAGGAAAAGTTAAGAAAGTTTTACTTGTAATTGGCGATAACAATAATGCAAGACTTTCAGCTGGTAATTTACCTAATGTAAAAATTGTTTACCCTGAAAATTTAGGAGTTTATGATTTGGTAAATTCAGATAAAATATTGTTAAGCGAAGATTCAATTGCTGTACTAGAGGGGAGAGCAAAAAATGCGTAGAGATTCTTATCAAGTAGTTAAAAGATTAATGGTTACAGAAAAAAACGTGGATATGAATCCTCTTAATAAGTACGTTTTTGAAGTAGATAAAAATTCAAATAAAATAGAAATAGCAAAAGCTGTTTCTGAGATATTTAAGGTTAATGTTCTTTCAGTTAATACTATAAGAACAAAAGGTGAACAAAAAAGATTTGGAACTCGTTCACTTCAGAAAAAAGCGACCAAAAAAGCAATAGTTACTGTTGCTGAAGGTCAAAGTATAGAATTATTAGGTTAATTGATAGAATAATTAAGGAGTATTATCGTGGGAATTAAGTTATTTCGTCCTATGACACCTGGAACAAGAGGGATGTCAACGTTAACGAAAGATGAACTGACAGCTGATAAGCCTGAAAAGTCTTTAACAGTAATGAAAAAGGCTCATGCAGGTAGAAACAACAATGGTAAAATCACTGTGCGTCATAGAGGCAGTGGATGCAGAAAACTTTACAGAATTATAGATTTTAAAAGATTAAAAGATAACGTACCTGCAAAGGTTATGACAATAGAATACGATCCAAATAGAAGTGCTAACATTGCATTACTTTTTTATGCTGATGGTGAAAAAAGATATATTCTTGCTCCAAACGTAATAAAAGTTGGTGATACTGTTATGTCTGGTCCTGAAGCAGAAATAAAAGCTGGTAATTGCTTACCTCTTGAAAATATTCCTTTAGGTTCAACTATTCATAACATAGAAATGATGCCTGGTAAAGGAGCTCAACTTGTGAGATCTGCTGGTGGTGGAGCTCAATTAATTGCTAAAGATGGTAATTATGTTCAAATAAGACTTTCTTCTGGTGAAATAAGAATGATACATAGAAGATGTAGAGCAACTTTAGGTCAAATCGGAAATCTTGATTTAAAAAATGTTAGCCTAGGTAAAGCAGGAAGAAAAAGACACATGGGTTGGAGACCTACAGTTAGAGGTTCTGTTATGAATCCTTGCGATCACCCTCATGGTGGTGGTGAAGCTAAATCTCCTATCGGAGGTCAACCAAAAACACCTTGGGGTAAACCAGCAATGGGCTTTAAAACTAGAAAAAGAAAGCCTAGCGATAAAATGATTACTAAGAGGAGAAAATAGTCCATGTCAAGATCATTAAAAAAAGGTCCTTTCATTGCTTTAAGCTTAAGTTCTAAAATAGAAAAACTTAATGCTAAAGATGAAAAAAAAGTTATTAAAACTTGGTCAAGAGCTTCTACTATATCACCTGATATGATTGGTCATACAATTGCAGTTCATAATGGTAAAAAGCACGTTCCTGTTTATGTAACTGAGAATATGGTTGGACATAAATTAGGAGAATTCTCTCCTACAAGAATGTACAAAGGTCATGCCGGAGCTGAAAAATCAGGTAAGAAAAAATAATTTAATTATTCAGAGAGAAATATTATGGAAGAAGTAAAAGCAATTGCTAAGTATATAAGAATGAGTCCCAGAAAACTCAGAAGGGTTGCAGACCTAGTAAGAGGGAAGAATGCTATGGAGTCCCTCACTCTGCTAAAATTTATGCCTTATGCTGCGGCTGATGTTGTAAGAAAAGCCTTACACTCTGCTGTTGCTAACGCTGGTGAAAAACAACTTGATGTTGATGCTTTAAGAATTAGAGAAGTATTCGTTGATGCTGGTGTTACACTAAAAAGAATAAGACCTAGAGCACAAGGTAGAGCATACCCAATAAAAAAGAGAACCAGTAGCATAACACTTATTGTAGGATAAAGGAGTAGAAAATGGGACAAAAAGCACATCCGTATGGATTTAGATTAGGGATCACAAAACCTTGGAAGAGCCGTTGGTTTACTACAAAAAATTACGCAGAATTTCTTGTAGAAGATCAGTTTATAAGAAAAACAGTTAAAGAAAAGTTATACCATGCTGGTATTTCTAAAATAGAAATAGACAGAAAAGTTAATCAAGTTACTGTTACAATATATACAGCTAAACCAGGAATGGTTGTTGGTAAGCAAGGAAAAGGTATTGAAGACCTTAAAGAAATGCTTAACAAAAAACTTGGTAAAAAAATTGATATGAACGTTCAAGAAATAAGAAATATAGATTTAGAAGCTCAATTAGTTGGCGAAGCTGTTGCTTTACAACTTGAAAAAAGAGTTGCTTTCAGAAGAGCTATGAAACAAGCTATGAGTAAAACTATGAAATCTGGAGCTAAAGGCATAAAAATTATGTGTGCTGGAAGACTTGGTGGAGTAGAAATAGCTAGAACAGAATGGATGAAAGAAGGTAGAACTCCGTTACAAACACTAAGATCTGATATTGATTATGGTACAGCAGAAGCTAATACCGTTTTTGGTAAAATCGGAATAAAAGTTTGGATTTGTAAAGGTGAAGTTTTTACAAAAAACTCTAAAACAGGACCTAATCCAAGAGCAGCTAAGAACAATGAAAAGGGGGATAAACAAAATGTTAATGCCTAAAAAAACAAAGTTTAGAAAACAACAAAGAGGCAGAATGAATGGTACCGAAACAAGAGGTGTTACTGTTGCTTTTGGTGATTTCGGAATGCAAGCATTAGAACCAGCTTGGATTACTTCTAGACAAATTGAAGCTGCAAGAAGAGCTATGACAAGATACACGAGAAGGGGTGGAAAGATTTTCATAAAAGTTTTTCCAGATAAACCTGTAACTGCAAAACCTGCTGAAACAAGAATGGGTAGTGGTAAAGGTTCTCCAGAATATTGGGTAGCAGTTGTTAAGCCTGGTAGAATACTTTTTGAAATAAAGGGTATAGCAGAAGATCAAGCAAGAGAAGCAATCAGACTTGCAGGAGCTAAACTTCCCATTAAAACAAAATTTGTTACAAAAGAAATGTCAGAACAATTACTTGCAGAAAAAGTAGGTCCTAAAAAACCTGTTGTTGCAGCAGTAGTTTCTGAAGAGTCAGTTAGTTAATAGCGGAGGTTGAATTATGAATAAAAAACTTGATGATTTAAAAAATAAAACAGATGAAGAATTAGTAGGCGAACTTAAGAAAGCTAAAGAAGAGTTGTTTCAATTAAAGTTTCAATTAGCTTTAAAACAACTTGATAATACTGCTAAATTAGGACAATTAAGAAAAAGAATTGCCCAAATTCACACAATAAAAACCGAAAGAACTTTAGCTAAGGGGGATAAACAAAGTGCCTAAGAAAATTTTAAGCGGAACCGTTGTAAGCGATAAAATGGAAAAAACAGGTATTATTTCGATAACTACTGTAAAACAACATGCTTTATACGGAAAGAATTTAAAAAGAACTCAAAGATATAAGTTTCATGATGAAAAAAATGAATCTAAATTGGGTGATATAGTTGAGATAGAAGAATCAAGACCATACAGCAAAGATAAAAACTGGAGATTGGTTCGAGTAATAACAAAAGCAGGTGGAAGTATATGATTCAACAAGAAAGTAGATTATCTGTTGCTGATAATACTGGTGCTAAAGAATTACTCTGCATAAGAGTATTATGTAGTTCTGGAAGACGTTATGCTAACATTGGTGATATTATTGTAGCTGTTGTTAAAGACGCTGCTCCTAATATGCCAGTTAAAAAAAGTGACGTTGTAAAAGCAGTTATAGTAAGAACAAAAAAAGGATCTCGTCGTCCAGATGGATCTTATATAAAATTTGATGAAAATGCAGCGGTTATAATAAATCCAAAAGATAATAGTCCTAAAGGTACTCGTGTTTTTGGTCCCGTAGCAAGAGAATTGAGAGATCTCAATTTTATGAAAATAATATCATTGGCACCTGAGGTTCTTTAATTATGAAGAGACAAGTAAAATTTGTTCCAAACAGGATACACGTAAAAACTGGAGATAATGTAATAGTTATTTCTGGAAAAGATAATGGAAAAATAGGAAAAGTTACTAGAGTTTATACTAAAACAGGAAAAGTTTTAGTTGAATCTGTTAACTTAGTAACAAGAGCAACAAAAGCATCAGTTCAAAACCCTAGAGGCGGATTGATTAAAAAAGAAGCTCCTATACATAGTTGTAAAGTTATGCTTTATGATGAAAATGTAAAAAAAGGTGTTAGAGTCTCTCAAAAAGTTCTTGAAAATGGAGAAAAAGTGAGAGTTTCTAAAAAATCTGATAAACAATTTGAAAACAAGAGATAAAGGTGGTTTTGTCTATGTCAACAACAGATACAGAAAAAGTGCAACCTCGTTTTAAACTCAAATACAAGAACGAAGTTGTGCCAGCATTAGTTAAAGAATTTAACTATAAAAATGAGATGCAAGTACCAAAATTAGAAAAGATTTGCGTTAATATCGGTATTGGGGAATATGTTCAAACACCTAAAATACTCGATATAGTTATAAGAGATATAATGACAATAACAGGTCAAAAACCAGTTGTTGTTAAATCTAAAAAATCTATCGCAACTTTTAAATTAAGAAAAGGTATGCCAAATGGAGTAAAAGTTACTCTTAGAGGAGATAGAATGTATGAGTTTTTTGATAAACTTGTTTCATTAAATCTACCTAGAATCAGAGATTTTAGAGGAGTTTCTACTAAAGCTTTTGATGGAAGAGGAAACTATACATTAGGACTTAAAGAGCAACTCATATTCCCTGAAATAGAATATGATAAACTCGACAAAATAAGAGGTCTTGAGATAACAATAGTTACGACAGCAAATACAGATGATGAGGGCAGAGGCTTGTTAACAAGTTTCGGCTTCCCATTCAGTAAGAAATAAAGGAGTTTTACTTTGGCAAGAACAGCGTTAAAAGAAAAACATAAAAGAAAGCCGAGATTTTCAACTAGAGCTTATACAAGATGTACAAAGTGCGGAAGACCTCATGCTGTATACAAAAAATTCGGAATTTGCAGAGTTTGTTTTAGAGAACTAGCTCATAAAGGCGAATTACCGGGTGTAATGAAATCTAGTTGGTAATATAAATCGGAGGGAAAATATTGTGGCTGTAACAGATCCAATTGCAGATATGCTTACTCGCGTGAGAAATGCTTGTATGGCTTCTCATAGTGTAGTAGAAATGCCTTGTTCTAAGGTAAAAAAAGAAATTGCTTCTTTATTGAAAGATGAAGGATATATTTCTGAATTTGAAGAATTTGAAAATGAAAAAAAACATAAGAACTTAAGATTAAAACTTAAATATGTTAATAATAAACAAGTAATAACAGGTATAAAAAGAATAAGTAAACCAGGATTAAGAATATACGTTGGCAACAGCGATGTTCCTAGAGTTCTTGGTGGCTTTGGTGTAGCAGTTATATCAACATCTCAAGGAATAATGACCGACAGAAGAGCTAGAAGCAACGGTGTCGGTGGTGAAGTTCTTTGTTATGTTTGGTAAGCTGGAAACTAGGAGGATTTTAAGATGTCACGTATAGGCAGAAAGCCCATAACAATACCAGCAGGAACAAAAACTGAAATTAATGGTAATACATTAACAGTTAGCGGACCTAAAGGAAAACTTACAAGAACATTCAGAGGTGAAGTTTCTCTTGAGTTGAATGAAAATATTTTGAATGTTAACAGAGCAGGCGATAGTAAACTTCAAAGATCTTTACACGGGTTGTCAAGAACTTTGGTTTTTAATATGGTTGAAGGTGTAACAAATGGTTTTACAAAATCTTTAGAACTTATCGGGGTTGGTTATAGATGCCTTCTTCAAGATAAAAAACTTGTAGTTCAAGTTGGTTATTCTCATCCTGTAGAAATCTTACCTCCTGAAGGTATTGAGATCATCGTAGAGGGTAACACTAAAGTACATGTTAAAGGTGCTGATAAACAATTAGTTGGTGATGTAGCAGCAAAAATCAGAAGTGTTCGTGAACCTGAGCCTTACAAAGGAAAGGGTATCAAGTACTCATTTGAGAAAATACGTAGAAAAGCTGGTAAATCTGGTAAAAAATAGGAGTAAAATATGAGTCTTGATTCAAAAAGTGTTATAAGAAAAAGAATACATGAAAGAATTCGTAAGAAACTTGAGGGAACTGAGCAAAGACCAAGACTTTCTGTATTTAAAAGCAATAAGAATATCTATGCTCAAATAATAGATGATTCTAAAGGAATTACTTTAGTTGCCTCTTCTACTGTAGAAAAAGCTGTTAAAGAAGGTCTTTCAACAGGTGGAAACCTAGATGCTGCAAAAAAAGTTGGAGCTGATATAGCAAAGAAAGCCAAAGATAAAGGTATTTCTCTCGTTGTTTATGATAGAGGTGGATATTTATATCATGGAAAAGTAAAAGCTCTTGCTGATGCTGCTCGTGAAAATGGTTTGGATTTTTAAGGAGTTAATAGTAAAACATGGCTAAGACAAAAAGAAAAAATGACGAAGGTTCTAAAGAAGAAAGCGATACAATTGAAAAAGTTATTCAAATCAGAAGAGTAACAAAAGTTGTAAAGGGTGGTAAAAAACTCAGCTTCAGAGCAGTAGTTGTTGTTGGTAACGGAAAAGGTTCTGTTGGTGTTGGTGTTGGCAAATCTCATGAGGTTGTTGGCGCTATACAAAAAGCTGTAACTGATGCAAAAAAATGTCAAGTTCTAGTTCCATTAGTTGGTACATCAATTCCTCATCCTACAGTTGCAAAACTTGGAGCAGGAAAAGTTATGTTAAAACCTGCTGCTCCTGGTAGTGGAGTTATAGCTGGTGGATCTGTAAGAGCTGTTTTAGAAGCAAGTGGTCTTAAAGACGTGGTTGGTAAATCGTTAGGTTCTGACTCTCCACTAAATAATGCAAGAGCTGCTGTTAAAGCTCTTTCTACATTAAGAACAATTGAAGATGTTGCTGCAATTAGAGGTAAAACTCCTGCTAGCATTCTAACAGTACCTGCAAAAAAAGTAGTAGTTTAGATATTTGTTATAATTAAATATGTAGAGACGGATTAATTTACGTCTGTACGTTTTTTAATTTTTTAGAGGCATATTGAGGTAAAATATATATGAAATTAGAAGATTTAAGACCCGCAGAAGGCGCAACCAAAAAAGCTAAAAGAAAAGGTAGAGGTTGGGGTTCTGGAAACGGTAAAACAGCTGGTAGAGGAAACAATGGACAAGGTCAAAGATCTGGTGGCAGTGTAAGACCAGGATTTGAGGGTGGACAAAAACCTCTTTACAGAAGAGTTCCTAAGAAAAAATACTTTTACGTAATTAACAAAATTAATTATGGAATTGTTAATGTTGGTGATTTAGCTAAATATCCTGAAGGAACAAAAATTAATCTTGAAACTTTAAAAAATGATGGTATCGTTCGTAAAAATACTGTTGCTTTAAGAGTTTTAGGAGATGGCGAATTAACAGTTTCTTTAACAATAGAAGCAGATCATTTTACTGGTTCTGCAAAAGAAAAACTTGAGGCTGCTGGTTGTAAGTTAGTAGTTCTTGGAGAAGAAGTAGAATCTTAATTATATGAAAAATAATAAAGCACTCGTAAGACCTAATATAATTGCAGATATGTTTAGAGCCTCTGGTCTGAAAGAGAAAATATTTTTTACCTTAATGGTAATGTTTATTTTCAGACTAGGAGTTCATATTCCAGTACCTGGTTTAGATTTGGCTGTTGTTAATAAATTTTTTGCAAGTGGTGGTTTACTAGCTCTTGTAGATATGTTTTCTGGAGGAGCTTTATCAAAGTTTTCTCTTTTTGCAATGGGTATAATTCCTTATATTAACGCATCTATTATTATTCAACTCATGACATCTGTTATTCCGAAATTAGAGGAATTGCAGAAAGAAGGAGGCGAAGCTGGGCGAAAGCAATTGGCTCAAATAACACGGTATTTGACAATAATATTGGGGACTTTACAATCAACAGGTATGGCAATTGCCTTATGGAGATCTGGTGCCGTTATTGGCTCTCCAGCAGCAGGAATGCCACCAGTATTTTTTATAGTTAATACAGTTATCACACTGGTTGCAGGAACTATATTTATAACATGGTTAGGTGAACAAATCACAGAAAAAGGTATCGGTAATGGAGCTTCAATGCTTATTTTTGCTGGTATTATATCAAGATTTCCTGATTATTTTTATAATACTTTTCAATCAGTTGAGTCTGGTGCTGCTAGTTGGTTTGCAGTAATTATGTTATTAGCTGTATTTTTAGCCTTAATTGTTGGTATCATTTATGCTTCTGAAGGAGCAAGAAAAATACCTGTTCAATCGGCAAAAAGACAAGTTGGAAATAAGGTTTATGGTGGAAGGTCAAGTTATTTACCTTTTAGAGTAAATCAAGGTGGCGTTATGCCAATCATTTTTGCATCTTCTGTATTGATGTTCCCTGCTACAATAAATCAATTTGTTGGAGCTGGTTTTATTAAAACTATTACAGATTCTATTGCTTATGATAAACCCTTATATCCATTATTTGAATGTGGTTTAATATTCTTTTTTACTTTTTTCTATGCTTCAATAACAATGAACCCTATTGATATTGCAAATAATCTTAAAAGATATGGTAGTTTTATTCCAGGTTATAGACCAGGAAAACCAACTGCTGATTTTTTAGAAGGCATTCTTAATAGAATAACTTTATTAGGTGCTTTTTTTATAAGCATGATAGCTCTTGTGCCTATGCTTGCTGAAAGAGTTTTAGGTGTTAATACACTTACTGGTATGGGAAGTACATCACTTCTTATTATGGTTGGTGTGGCTGTAGATTTGTTTAATCAATTACAAACTCATCTATTGGCAAGACAATATGATGGTTTTGTAAAGTAGGCTAAATTATGAAAATAATATTTTTAGGAGCTCCTGGTGCAGGAAAAGGTACTCAAGCTAAAATTCTTGAGAAAAAGTATAATGCACTTCAAGTTTCAACAGGTGATATTTTAAGAAAATCTATAGAAGAAAAAACACCTCTTGGACTTAAAGCAAAAGAGTTTATGGATCAAGGAAAACTTGTTACAGATGATCTAATAATTGGATTAATAAAAGATAAGTTTACTTCCAAAGATTTTCCTGAAAATTGGATTATGGATGGTTTTCCGAGAACTGTAGCTCAAGCAGAAGCTTTTGATGACCTTCTAGCATCTATTAATTTAGAACTAGACTGCGTTATTGAAGTTGATGTTAATAGAGATGTATTAGTGAAAAGATTAACTGGTAGAAGAGTTTGTAAGAAATGTCAGGCTCCATATCATGTTAATTTTAATCCACCAAAAAAAGAAGGTGTATGTGATTATTGTGGTGATAATAATATATACCAAAGATCAGATGATACAGAAGAGGTTGTTGTTAATCGTCTAAAGGTTTATGATGATCAGACAGCACCATTAATAGAATATTATTCCTCTAAAAAACTTCTTCATAAAATTGATGGAGATCTTCCTCTGGAAGAAGTTTCTAAGAAAATAGAATTGCTATTTCAATAACTTAAAATAAATTAATATTAACTGAAGTTTAAGTTTAGTATAAGTTATTGTATAATGAATAATTGCTGTTTTTTGGATAAATATTCAGTAAAATATTTTGATTTTTTAACTAGGAGTTTTTACATTTGTCCAAACAAGATGTAATCGAAATGGAAGGAACTATCGAGGAGGCACTTCCAAATGCAATGTTTAGATTAACCCTCGAAAATGGGCATAAAGTTCTTGCCCATATATCTGGTAAAATGAGAAAACATTTTATAAAAATATTACCCGGTGATAAGGTTAAGGTAGAACTGTCTCCCTATGATCTGACAAGAGGAAGAATTACATATCGTCTAAAATAGCGAAAGGTAAATAAAATGAAAGTAAGAGCATCAGTAAAGCCAATCTGCATGAAATGTAGAGTTATAAAAAGACATGGCAGAGTAATGGTTATTTGTGAAAACCCTAAGCACAAACAAAGACAAGGTTAGTAGGGTAAAAGTTATTATTTCGTGGAGGTATTGCAATGGCACGTATCGCGGGTGTAGATTTACCCCGTAATAAAAGAGTTGAAGTTTCTTTAACTTATATATACGGTATTGGTCCTAATGTTAGCAAATTAATACTTCAGAATGCAGGTATAAGCCTTGATACTAGGGTTTACAACCTCACTGATGAAGAAATTGCAAAAATAAGAGAAGAGATTGACAAACGTCAAGCAGTTGGTCTCAAAGTTGAAGGTGACTTGCGTCGTGAGATATCAATGAATATCAAGAGATTGATAGAAATTGGTTCTTACAGAGGTATAAGACATAGAAAAGGTTTACCTGTAAGGGGTCAAAGAACCAAAACTAATGCTCGTACTAAAAGAGGCGTTAAGAAAACCGTTGCGAATAAAAAAGGTGCTAAGTAGGTAGGTATGTAATGGCAAAAGAATCAGCTGTAAAAGTAAAAAAAAGAGAAAGAAAGAATGTCCATCAGGGTGTGGTTCACATCCAATCGACATTCAATAACACGATCGTCACCGTTTCAGACATGAAAGGAAATACTATTTCTTGGGGAAGCTCAGGAATATCAGGATTCAAAGGTGCTAAAAAAGGCACTCCTTTCGCAGCTCAGTCAGCTGCTGAGCATGCAGCAAAACTTGCGATGGAACACGGGATGAAACAGGTCGAAGTTTACATAAAAGGACCTGGAGCCGGTAGAGAAATGGCTATAAGAGCATTACAAACTGCTGGGCTTGAAATAACATTGATAAAGGACATAACACCGATACCTCACAACGGTTGCCGTCCTCCAAAACGTAGAAGAGTATAGGGAGGAGAAAAAATGGGTAGATATATTGGGCCTACAGATCGAATATCAAGAGCGCTTGGCGTTAACTTGAATCTTAAAGGCAAAAGAAATGAAGCTGGGAAATGCGGTATCACCAAAGGTAGAGCAAGACCAGGGCAACATGGACAATCAAGACCAAAATTATCGGAGTATGGAATTCGTCTTAAAGAAAAACAAAAACTCAGATTTTTGTACGGTTTATATGAAAAACAATTCAAAAGATATTACGACAAAGCTACAAGAATGCAAGGCGTAACTGGTGAAAACTTTGTTCAACTTCTTGAAATGAGACTTGATAATGTTATATACAGAATGAAGTTTGCTACTACAAGAGCTCAAGCAAGACAATATGTTGGTCACGGTCATATACTTGTAGATGGTAAAAAAGTAAATATTCCTTCTTATCAATTAAAAGTTGGTCAAGTAATTACTATTAAAGCATCTAGTCATGAGTTTTTCAAAAAAGAACTTGAAGGTTTTAATGGAACTCCTGCTCCAACATGGTTATCGGTTAATGAAGATATTTTCTCTGGTAGTGTTCTTTCTAAACCTATCAGATCTGAAATAGACACATTTAACTTTATAAAAGAAAACTTGATAGTTGAGTTTTATTCAAGATAATCATTAAAATTTTTTATATCGGACATAGTCAAGAACTATGTTCTTGAAAATTTTGAGAATTCTTAAGGAGAACAAAATATGGAAAAACCTCAAATTGAATGTATAAATACACAAATAACTACTGATGGACTTCATTATGGTAAGTTTGTAGCAGAACCTCTCGAAAGAGGCTATGGAATAACACTTGGTAATGCACTAAGAAGAGTTCTTTTAGCTGATTTAGAAGGTGCTTCTGTTACTGCTATAAAAATAGACGGCGTTCCTCATGAATTTTCAACTGTACCTGGTGTTGTTGAAGATGTTATAGACATTATTTTAAATATTAAAGGATTAGTTTTTAGATCTTATGCAACAGAGCCTAAGATATTGAAACTCTCTGTAACCAGAAGTGGTGCAATTACAGGAGCAGATGTATCTAGCGATGCTGAAGTAGAATTAATTAATCAAAATTGGTATATTGCAACTCTCAATGAAGGTTCATCTTTTGAACTTGAAATGATGATAGAAAAAGGTAAAGGTTTTGTTCCGGCAGAAAAACCAAGAGAAAATCAATTACCTTTAGGCTGGATTGCAGTTGATGCACTTTATATGCCAGTAAGAAAAGTTAATTTCACTGTAGAAGATACCAGAGTTGGTCAATCTACAGACTTCGATAAACTTATTCTTGAAGTTTGGACAAACGGAAGTATTGATCCAACAAGAGCAATTAGCTCTAGTGCTATGACCCTTATAAATAAATTTAAGGAATTTGTTGCATTAGCTGGTGATGTTGTTACTGTTCAAGAAGAAGAAAAAGAAGAAGAATCAAAAACTAAAACAAGAAATGACGATCTTAGTATAGAAGAGCTTGAACTTTCTGTAAGAGCTTATAACTGTCTTAAGAGAGCAAATATATTTAGTCTGACTGATCTTCTCAAGAGAACAGAAAGAGAACTCATGGAAATAAAGAACTTCGGCCGTAAATCTGCTGAGGAAGTTATTGACAGAGTAAAAGCTATGGGATATCAACTTAAACCTGGTGGCCCAAGAAACAATCTTAAAGATGATTTTGAATAAAAATAAAGAGGAATTGAGCCATGAGGCATCGTAAAAAAGTAGATATGTTGGGCAAACCAGCAGATCAAAGAAAAGCTTTACTTCGCGGTCTTGCGACCGAGGTTATCAAGCATGGTCAAATATTGACCACAGAAACAAGAGCAAAAGCTGTAAAAAAACAAGTTGAACGTCTTATAACTCTTGCTAAAAAGGGTGACCTTCATTCTAGAAGACAAGCAGCTGCATACCTTTATGGAAAAAGAAGAGGTAAAGTTGTTGTTTTTGGTGAAAACGAAAAAATTGATACAGATATATATGCTGAAGTTGAGAAAAAAGACAAAAAGACTGTTGTTTATGAAAAAACACCAGTTCAAAGACTTTTTAGCGACGTAGTAGCAAATTATGCTGATAGACATGGCGGTTATGTAAGAGTTATAAAAGCCCCACCTAGAAAAGGTGATGCTGCTCCTATGGCTGTTATTCAATTAGTAAGAGAATCTGTTGAGAAAAAATAGATAATAAAAAAGTTTTTTTATACACTCGCCCTAAAAAGCGAGTTTTTTTTTGCTTATTTTTTAGATTAAGTTCAAGCTGCTTTTAATTTTTGAAGAGAACTATCAATTGGATTTAATTTTTTAATCTCATCTATCTGAGGAATAATTTCTTCATGACCCTGAATATTTCTATAAAGTTCAATTTTTTCTTTGTCATTATCACAAATAGCTAAATTTAGTTTTATTTCATTTGAATCCTGTTTTATTTTTTCAGCTAATAATAAATATTTTTTTGCTTTTTGAAAATCCTTTATTGAAATATTAGAAACAGCAATATTATTGTAAATTTTCCATATTTGTTCATGTTCTGGAGTTATTTCAAGTATTTTTTCTAATAGTTTAATAGTTTTTCTTGGGTTTTTCTTGTTGTATAAATTACTTAATAATATTAGAGAAAGTATGTCATTTTTATTTAAATCCAAAGATATTTCTGCATATCTAATTGCTTCTTCTTCTTTTTCTAAATAGTTATAACACCAAGAAAGTAAATAGTATGCTCTATTATTATTTTTATCTTGTTCAATAAATTTTATAAAATAGAAAATAGCATTTTCAATTTCATTTTTGTAAATATATGTTAGTGCTATATTAAATAAAGTAGGTGAGTTATCATTTTTTATTTTCAAACAATTTTTATATTCTTTTATAGCTTCTTCAAACATATTATTATGTGCTAATAAATTGGCATAATTGAAATAAGGATTTGTGTCATTAAAATCTGAATTATCGATTGCAATTTTAAAATATTTTGAAGCATTATCAAAATCTTTGTTATAATCGTAAGAAATTCCTAAATTTGTATTAGCTTCTGATGATTTTGGATCTATTTCTACAGCTTCTTTTAAATATTGAATAGCCTTATTATAATCATTTTTTATTTCACCATATATTGTTCCTAAATTAAAACAAGTATTAAAATCTTTAGGGTTTAATTGATATGCTTTTTCTAAATAACCAATAGCCTCTTCTTTTTCATTAAAGTGATTATAAATACTTCCAACATTTACATAAGATTCTATTGAAGTTGGATTTATTTCTATTGCTTTAATTAAATACTTAATGCCTTCTATTTTACATTTTTGAATATCATATTCTTTAATATTTAATAAAATCATTTTTGTGAAAAAAGAACCCAAATTGTAATTTATAATAAATGATTCGGGGTATTTTTCTATACCTTTATTTAATATTTCTAATGATTTTGTATTATTTCCTATATGACCATATAAATATGAAAGATCATTAAAAGTCTCTTCTGAAGATTCAGGCATAGTTATAGCAATTCCTAGAAAATAGATACCTAAATCTATTTTGTTATTCTCAGCAAAATATTTTCCTATATTATATAAAGACATCGAAATATTATTTTGAATAGCACTATTTGGGATTCCTATAAAATTTACTAAATTTAAATCAAAATCTTTAAATAATTTAGAACACTCTTCTTTAATATTTTTAGGAATATTATTTGCAATAATTTCAAATATCTTTTCAAAGTTACCTGAAGCTAATGCTGTTAAATAAATTCCAATATTTTTTTGAGGATTTAAAGAGTCTATTAATGAATTAATATTTAATTCTTTTAAATTTATTTCTATTATTTTAATTATTTTTGAAGATACAATAATAAAAAATTCTAATATTTCTAATACTGTTTCATTGATAATTCGCATTATTTTTAACCAATCATCATTTTTAGAAAAATTTAGTATATTATCAATAATTATTAAAATTAGTTTAAAATTAATAGAATATTCTTTTTCCATGCCTAATAAATTTAAGTAACCTCCTTCTAATATAATATTAAAAGCTGTAATTATCATTTTATATGAATTAATATTTTCTTTATTTATAGAATTTATTAATTGTTTATAGTATTCTATCCATTCATCGTTATTTTCTATTTTTTCAGGTTTTTTTTGCCAAGAAAACCAATTACTTGATATAACATTTCTAATTTTTCCACTAGGTGATTCATAATAAATAATATCAGGTCTTTCTATACTTTCATTAATAATAAGATTCCAACTAGATTTTAACATTGGAGGTGAGTTATCAAACTTAAAATCCTTTTTGAAATCACTAATTAAGTCTTTATGTAAAGAAATACTTTCTAAGTCTGGGTGTTCACCAATTAGATTTTTTGTTTTGGTATATACTTCGTTTAGTTTAATTTTTGCATCTTTTTCAGTTTCAAAATCTTTAGAATTTATAATCAAATGTAGTGCATATATTCCTAACATAGGATCATTAAATGAAAAATCCTTTGAAGCTAATCTTTTTAATAAATTATATGCAACTTTAGTTCTACCTAGATATAAAGCATTTTTAGCATGTTCTACTAGCATACTTTCATTACTCTTTAAATCTATTTTATTTAAATCCATTTTATTCATTAATATCGATTTGTTTGATATATCCCAAAAAACATTATTTTGGTTATTTATTTCATAATTTGAAAAAAACAAAGTTCGCCAACCATTTGAAATATGAATAGCTTGACGAATTAATAGACCATTCCTACCAATATCTGACTCTAAAATATAAGTACCTGATTTTAATTTTAGTCTACAGGTATAAAAATAACTATTTTCACTTAAATATTTTACATTACTATTATCATTAAAATTAATCTTTAGTTCATTTTTATCTAATGAAAGTAAATTATTGTTACCTATCCTTATTGGTTTTAATATTTCTTTTTCTTGAGGTGCAATAAATATAAATAATTCACCATATTCATCAGCATCTAAAGCATTATTATGATCATATTTATCATTATTAAAATCTAAACATTCAAAATATTTTTTTATTTTAATTTGTTTTTCATCCTTTTCACTAAGTAAAAAAGGAACATTACTTTGAGGATATATTTCTGGAACTTCAAAAATAACTTCTTTTTTATCACTCTTTATTAATATATCTTTTTGAAAAATACTATTTCCAGATTTACACTTTATTGAGTAAAATCTAGGTAAAACATCTAATTCAAGATTCTCTATACCTCTTTCAAGAAGATTATAATCAATATCAATCAAAAAAACTTCTAGACATGGATTATTAGAATTTATTTTTAAATTTACTTTTTTTTCATCACAATTATCATAAATTAATTCTTCTGTATCATCATCATATTCAGGATCATCAGGATCATCAGGATCATCAGGATCATCAGGATCATCAGGATCATCATATTTATCTTTATCAATACACATTTTAGTATTCCTTTAATTTATTTCTAAAGTAAGATTTAATTCTAATTTTCCAAAAGTATCTATTCTAGCTGTATATTCATCTTCATTAACATTTAAAGTATATCTTTTATTATAATCTAAATTAATATTCCAATTATCAGTAGGTTGACCTTGAGTTTTAACTGTTATATTGATTTTACTATTTTTATCATAATAACTTATACAGGCATTTTGAATTTGTTTTGAAAAAACAATATTTACATTTGTTTGTATATCACCTTCTATATTTGGGAGATCAAAAATTACTTTATCTGGGTTCATATTTAATATAGAATCAGGTTCTTGTTTATTAGGTAATTTTAAATTGTATAGATAATTATATAAAGATTGAGCTGTTATATGATTGCCATTATCACTTTTTGCAGCTCCTTTTAACCCCTCAATAAGTTTACTTGTAAAAGGAGTCATCTCATTTAAAACCGTAGAATCTTTTGCTTTTTGTGGGTACTTAGTTGAAAATATAAAAAAAGTTTCTACATCTCCTGCATCTTCTTTATTTATTATTTGATTTTCATCAATTAATGGAGGTCTGGCTTTCATTGCAGAATAATCATCTCTACAGCAATCCATTATTAAAATAATATCTTCAAAAATAGCAGACATTTTAAACCAATTTGAATAAGCTATTCCAGCTATATGACAACTTTTAGCTTTATTAGAAGCTTCTGCTGTAAGTAATGCTGTATCTATAGGGTCTTTAGAATCTATATTTCCTAAAGAAATTCCATGACCAGATAAAAATATATATAATCTTCTTCCTGAAAAAACATCATTATTTTGGGTAATAATATCATTAAAAGCAGATTCTATTTGACTTACTGTTGGATTAAGATTTCCTAAAATATTATTAGATGTTATCATTTTAATATTAGTATTATTATTTGGTATGTCCCCTATTGTAACTAAGATATTTTTAAATTCTTCTGCGCCTCTATTAGGTCCATTAAGTTGACTATATTGACTAGAATAGTTATTAATACCAATAATTACAGCATAATCTCTATCATTTGGCATAATAAAAACCGTTATTTAAAATATATACAATACTTTCCAATGTTGATGGTTCAGAAGGAAAACCACCATGATGCTTTGCTAGGCTTCTTTTTCCCTCTTCTTGGTTTTCATCTGACCATATTGAAGAATAATTTTTATTGTTTAAATAATTTTTAACTTTTTCTATATTTTTATCATTTGGATATGTATTTTCATGATATTTTCTCATTCCCAATAATGGAGTATCAGGTTCATTCTCTAACAATCCTGATACAAAATATAGTAATGAGTATGGATAAATAATACTAGCTATAGCATCTTTAGTTTCAAACTCATCTTTCATTCCAAAAATTCTTAAATTTCTAATATTTTTCTCAAATCTTATAGTTTCATTGAATTTTTCAAATGTGCATGCTGGAGCTAAAAAAATAATATCAAATTTAATATTATTTAAATTATTATATTTATTTTTATTTATAGCTTCTAAAAAATTACATATATATACAGCTCCTGTACTATGTCCAATTAGAGTAATTTTTTTGTTTTCTATATTTTTTATATTATTTAATTTTTCAAGAAAATTTGTTCCTGCATATTGTTTATTTTCATTAAAACATTCTTTTGTATCATTTTTCATTGTATTCCAAAATTCTGTACCTAAAGCATCTAAATATAAAGCTCTTAAAATTTCTTCTATTGTTGTTACATAAATACCATGATCTTTTTTTTGTTGAAAACGAGATATAATATTTTTTAAAATGTCTATACACTTCTGTATTATTATTCCTGTTGAAAAAATACCCATATTATCATTTTCATCTTGAGAAACTTCTAATATTTCTGTATTTATTTTTGATTCATCTTTTGTTTCTCTTATTTTAGAAACAATTTTTTCTAATTTATCTTTATTAATTCTATTAGAGAATTTTTCTAATTCATCTCTATTGAATTCATCTACATTTTCATCTCCTTTATAATCTATAAATGGAATATCTTTTTTTAACTCCTCTTGTATTTTACTTTGTTTTTCTGGAACTAAATTATTATCTCCTCCCATATTGTTATTATCCAAAGTAAATTTACCAATAATAAATGGTAAAATATTATTTAAAATAAAATTAAAGATTTCTTCTGATTTTATATTTTTCAATAATTTAATTTTTTCATTGATAATACTTTCTCCTGTTTCAAGAAAACCAGATTCCCATATAAAAAAAATTGGATAAGTTGTTGTTTGTTCAATAAATTTTTCATATAACTTTTGAGCATTTCCTATTCCACTGTTATAATCAACTAACCCCCCATGAAAAAATATTGTAATACTGTCTTTAGAACTATTAATAGATTCAGTGTTTTTTAAACTATTTCCTAAATTAGTCATTAACCCATCAAGATCATCTATATTAGTTTGATTAAATTCACCATTTCTAAGACTTAAATAATTATTTCTAGTAATGTTATTTTCTATTAAACACATAAACTTTACCTCAAATAAACAAAATAAAAAATATTTATAAACAAAATTTGAACACTATATTACAATATTTTTATTATTGTGTCAAAAGTTTAAGCGAAAAAAAATTTAGTCATAAGGCATTTCTATTTTTCTATCTAAAATATAATTAGATTTGTTTATGAATTCAATTTTTATACAGACAAATATTTAGCTCTTATTATGTTTTGTTCAAAAACTTTTCTTTTGCATTTTTTATATCCCTAAAATGACCTAATTTTAAGTTTATATAAAATTGTAATAGCTAAAAATAGGTAGTAATTTTTAAAGCATTATTGATAATTAAAGGCAAATTAATTTTAATGATATATAATATATATAATAAATATTACAATTATATATTTTTATAATTAAAATGTCAGAAATAGAAAAGAAAAAATTAGAAATAAGAATTGATGGTAATTCTGAAGGAGAGAACTTTAATGAAAAATTATCTCTCTCTAATTTTGATTTTTCTGAATTTCAGGAAATGATTTCACATATTTATAATTTAGTTAGTTCAATTAATTCAGAAAAATTACTTGTAACTTATAATTTAAAAGCAGGTTCTCTTTTAAATGAAATTGAAGCTCCAGAAGAAATAATTGAAAAATTAAATAATTTATTTTATTCCATTGATAAAAAACGTTCTATAAATAATTTAACAGAAAAACAAGCTAATGCTATTGATTATTTTCAGAAAATGAGTAAAAAAAAGAACCGTGAAATAAAAATAACAAATACAGCTAATTCTAATATTAAATTGAATATAAACCCTTATACAAATTATAAAATAGAAGAAGATATTCTTATTGAAACTGAACTAACTATTTATGGTGTAGTTACTTATATGGGTGGTAAAACAACACCAAGTATTCACTTAGATACAGATGAATATGGTCTTGTAACTGTTTATACAAATGAAAGAATATTAAAACAAATTAAAACAAATTTAATTTATCAAGAAATAGGTATTTTAGTATCAGCAAAGCAAAATATAAATACTTATAAGCTACAAGATGTTAGATTTGTAAGATTTGTTGAATACTCAACTGAATATGATAAAGAATATTTAGAAAGTTTATTTAAAAAAGGTCAAGAAACTTGGAAAGATGTAAAAGATATTAATAATTGGTTAATGGAAATACGAAGTTAAATGAAAAATAAAGCTTTTTTAGATACTAATTTTTTTATAAATATGATTGATCCTAGTAAACCTTATCATAAGAATGCTAATGATTATTTTGAAGCTTTTTTATTAAATCAAATTGAATTATATACATCTACAATTGTAATAGCTGAATATTGTGTTAAGGGTGAAGTAACTGAATTACCTTTAAAATATTTAAAAATTATGTCTTTTGATTATCCTTCAGCAATAACTACAGGGAAAATAGCAAAGTTTATTTTTGATAATAAAGCAAATTTAAATTTAGCAACAAGAAAAATAATTCCTAATGACACAAAATTACTGAGTCAAGCTGAAAATCTTAATATTGATTGTTTTATTAGTAATGATAATGATTGTCATAGAATGCATAATCTTTTAAGAAAAAATAATTTAATCCATTACGAATATTTTGATATTGCAGTTCAATGTAATATTAACTTTGGTTTTTTACCAAACATATCAACAAAAGATGTCGTTTTAGATGAATTTTTTAAACTATTAAAAAAAACGAATAAAAATAATCCTTAAAAAGAAAAAATTCTACATGTTAAATTCGTTTTTTCAAATATTAACCCCAAAACAAAAATTTACTGATTAAAAATAAATGAATCAATTATAACGCATATAACTTCCTTTTAGAATTTTATAAAACAATTACATTGTCAAAATAAGTTTTCCATTTTCATGTGTAACACTCTTAAATGGTGCTGTTTCTAAATCTGCTAACTTACCTAAATCAACAATAACACCTTGCCCTTCAACAGAGCCTTCAGTTTCTTTTACTAATGTTTTTCTTAATATAGAATTTGGAAGAGGAATAAAACCAAAAAGCTTTCCATTATCAGGGGTTACTTTTAAATCTCCATTTTGAGAATTACCAAAGTTTAAATCTAGGCTGATTGGTAAAAAGCCCCACATAGAAGCTTTCAATTTTCCATTACCATCAGGCATTGTAAATCTCATATTTTTCATAGACCCCCCTTCTGTTTTTTTCTTAAGGGCTGTATCTATAAAACTTTCTGGAATAGTTAATTGACCTTTTTTAATTACTTTCTTAGAAGGATCATTTAATAAATCGAATGGATCATTTGGTGTTCCGTCAACTAAAGCAAGATCTGTATCTTTTAAATTAAAACCTGCAAAATTCATATTTGTCGTTTGAATATGTACATAATTATTAGCACCATCATGAGGTTTTGGTTGATATGGAGCTATTCCGTCTTCTCCCAAAAACACACTTATAGAACCTGCATCGGTAGTTAAGTTTGTAATATGACCATCTAAATCTAGGTTTTTAACAAGTTTTGTAGGCGAAAAATATATAGAATCATCAGACGTAAAAAAACTACCTGTTGGTTTTCCTATATTAACCATTTCACCAATTTTAAGACCCAAAAAGTCCATTACTTTTTTTACAGGGATGCCATTTACATTAATATCAGTTGGTGTAAATCTAACCATATTATTAATAGGGTTTGCATTAAGCTCGCCTTTTATTTTTACATTAAAATTTATAAATTTCTTTAATTTAATATCTGCAAAAGCTTTATTATCAGGAAGAAAATCAAAGGCTATATTTTTTATCATAGGAGATTCTTTTTTAGCCAAAGCATTTACTGTGCTAGATAATTCTTTCCCTGCCAAAGTAATAGTCGCATTTCTAGCATCTATTTTTACTCCTTTAAGATTATCTAAACCTATTGGAGTATTTGCATCTTTACTAAAAATATCAGCTTCAGCGTGTTTTATCTTAGCTTTTATTTGTATATCATCTTGATTGATATTAAGAGCTAAGTTTTGAGCATCAACAGTATTATTATTAGTCGGGTTTCTTGGTGCTGCAACATTTTTTGTATAACCCATTGCCCCTATACTACCAATAGTTGTTTGTCTATTAGCACTAGTTATCGGTGTATTATTAAAACCCATATTGAAACCTCTTTTTAGAGTATCTAACTATCATATATCATATTCAGATCATTTATTATATTTTAACAAATTTTTAAAGTTTTGCCCATTCATCATAAGACATAAGTCTATTTATTAATTTAGATTTATTGTTAAAGTTTTTATCTTTTCCAAAAAAATCAATCATTGGTGAATGAATTCTTTCAGCCCAAGCTTGTTCATTATGAACTGCACCTTGTTGAACATATTTTAAAACATGTTCTTTTCCATATTTAGAAGATAAAGAATCGTACATTTTATTTACATATCCAACCATAACAGATCCATCAGAACCTTCATTTGATCCACAATCTAACCAAAAATCAAAATTATTTTTTAATTTAGGCACTTCATTTAAAGCTTCACCATCATTCCACCAAAAAGAAGGGGACATTATTGCTACTTTTGAAAAAGTATCTTGGTAATTTACTGCTAAATAAAAAGAAATTAATCCACCTAAAGAAGAGCCTCCTACAGAAGTATTTTCTCTGTCAGATTTTGTTCTATATGTCGAATCAATAAATGGTTTTAATTCTTTGGTTAAAAAATCTCCATATTTTTTACCTTGTCCTCCACCTTCACCTTGCATAGAGTTCCATGTTAATTCATTAAGTCTTTCTGCTTCGCCATTATAAATTCCAACAATTATTATTTCATCAATAACATTTTTTTGAATTAGATATTGGGCTTTTTCATCTACATACCACTCACCAAAAGGAGCTGTGTTTTGATCAAAAAGATTTTGACCATCGTGCATATAAAACACAGGGTATTTTTTGTTACTATTTTGGTTATAAGAAGGAGGTAAATAAACTATTACATCTCTATTTCCAGATTTTAAATATTTTGTTTTTATATTTTTTTTCTCTGTGTTGCCAGTAATAGAACTTTTTAAACTATTTTTATTGTTTTTTAGAGTAGGTTTTTGTTGTGCTGTATATTGACTTAATATTGATTTTTTAGATAAAACATTACTTTGTTCATTAATATCTTCTATTTGAATTTTATCAACATTATTGCATGAAGAAAAAATCAGTAAAGACACTGCAAATAAAGAAAGAAAAACATTTTTCATATTAGTAAATTACTCTAAAATCAATTATTATATATACAATTCTAATGACCTGTTTGCTTAATTTTATTATAGAAAATTAATAAGTTTTCTTGCTAATTTTGGCATTAAAGATTCTAATTTAAATTAATATTTAAGATGGACAAATTATTACATCCATATATTAATAATTATATAAATACAAACGCAGGGGTTTGATTCATCAAACCGCCTTTATTTTTCCTAAACAACAAAGTTTTTTCTTAAATAATCCAAAAGTTTTCTAAATTCATCTGGTTCAGGAGCAGTAAATTCAATTTCATTTTTTTCTCTAGGATGTGTAAGTTTTAATTTGTAAGCATGTAAAGCTTGTCCTTGAAGTTTTACTGGTATTTTTATATCAGGTCCATAAACATCATCACCCAAAATTCCATGTTTTATATGTGCTAAATGTATTCTTATTTGATGTGTTCGCCCTGTTTCAAGTTCCAATTCTAACAAAGTAAATTTATTAAATCGTTCCAAAACTTTCCAATGTGTAATCGCTTCTCTTCCACCAACTGTTATAGCCATTTTTTTTCTATCTTTTGAATTTCTATCAATAGGTAAATCAATAACCCCTGAATCTTCTTTAAAATTACCTATTACTATTGCCTTATAAAATCTTTTAGCAGTTTTATTTTGTATTTGTTTTGATAATTCTTGATGAGCAAAATCATTTTTTGCAACCATTAAAAGCCCTGTAGTATTTTTATCGATTCTATGCACAATTCCTGGTCTTAATGCTCCACCAATTCCAGAGAGGTTTTTGCAATGATATAGTAATGCATTAACAAGTGTTCCATCTTGAGTTCCTGGTGATGGGTGAATTACTAAGCCTTTTTGTTTATTTACAATAAGAAAATCATCATCTTCATAAACTATATTTATTGGAATATTTTGAGGCTCTGATGATATCTGTTTTAGCTCGGGAATAACAATATTAATTTGATCATTCTCTCTTAATTTATAAGAAGATTTAGTTTTTTTATCATTTAATAAAATATTCTCTTCTTCAATAAGAGCTTGTATTCTTGACCTTGTCAAAAAATCTTCTTTTTCTGAGATAAAAACGTCTATTCTTTTATTTATATCTTCAAAATTGGCGATAATGTTTATATTTTGCATTTGTTAACTTAAGTAATAAAGATCAAATTTTGTTTTTATGGCTGTTAAAGATTCTTTTTCTGAATAAAGTTTTTCTTTTTCATCAAATCTTATATTTTTTCCAAGTTTCATTAGTGCTACGACATGATCTTTTCTTAAATTTGCTCCTTTATCAACAGGATATGTTACATTCATAGAAATGGAAACATTTTTTTCCTGCTTATATTGATAAAGGAATTTAAAAAGATCGTGTTGAACTCTTGGTGATATTCTTTGATTTGCTTGAATGAAAAAAACATATTCACCTTTTGCAATATCAAGAATGTAATTTTTAATTTTGTGATTAAAACCTTCAATAACATATAGTTTCCCATAAAGTCTTGCAAGTTCTTGTGTTTCATCATTAGAATTAAAATCTAATGTTATTATTTCTGAAGCAATTGGTAAAATACTTTTATAACATTCTTCTAATTCTTTTCCATTTTGATATGAAACAACACAAACTGTTATCCTTGATAAAAAATTAGTTATTCGTATTTTTTCATTTTTTAAAATATCTTTTTCTTTTTCGCCAAGTTCAGATTTTAAATTTAATAAGGCATCAATAATTGTCAAAATATTATTTAATTTTCTAATATCATGAGCATCTAATTTAGCAACTTTTTTTGTATATCTTTTTTCTTCGTTATGTATAGTTTTAAACATTTTTCCATAATAAAGTATTACATTTTCATAATTATCTTCTCTAAGATAAAATATAATTGCCAGTATTAACATTTCTCTTGATTTAGGGCTTTCTCTATAAGCTTTTAGTAAATAAAAAAAAGCTTTTTCTTTTTCTTCTAAAATTAAAGAACATCTTGCTGATTCTAGCATAATATTAAAATAAAAATTATCCTGAAAAGATTTAATTCCTTTTATTATTGCAGTTCCATCAGAGTATATTCTGATTATTTTTGTTAATAACTCTTTTGCTTTATAAAACTCCTGTTTTTTTATTAAACATAATGCTTTGTAAAATATAATTTCTGGAAAATCTGGATGAAACTCTAAAAAACTATCAATATATTTTATTGCATCATCATATTTTTCTAATTTAAAAATAAGTAAATAAACAATAGAAACTAATATGTTTTCAGATAAAAATATTTTTGTATCTGATTGCTTTTTTATCATTTCATAAGCGACTAAATATTGTTTTAATGCTTCATTATATTTTTGAGAATTTAATAAAGTATTAGCTATTTGATAATAGTAAAAAGGTTTATCATTTATTTTACTTTCTTTCGCTATTTTATTTAGTCTAAAAATAATAGTTTCAGATTCTTTATTAATCTCTTCTTTAGTCTTTAATAAATTACCTGTTTTAACTACACTAAAAAAATCTATATTAGAATAAGTAATTTTGTTATCTTTATTTTCAAGCTCTTCAAATATAGAATTTACAAATTTAGTATCTTTATCTTTGAAAAAAAGGCATGTCCTATAATAAATATTTATATGTTCTGCATAAGGTTCTATAATTTTGAAATTAAAAGCTTGATTTTTATTATTATTCAATCCTATAATAAAATTTGCTAAATTTATTTGAGTTTCTTTTGTAAACTCTTCATCTGCTTCTAAAAAAAGAACCCAGTTTTTAGTAATTTTTTTTAAAGCTTCATTTTTTACTTTACTTGTGTCATCACTATATTTAAGATCAAATACTTTTCCATATTTTTTTGCTATAGTTTTGGTTTTATCTGTAGAACCCAAATCAAATATTAATATTTCACTTGCTGTTCCCCGAACACTTTTAAGAGATTTCTCTATATATTTTTGATTATTTTTGGTAAAAAAACAAATCGCTAATTCATTTAATAACATAATTTTAGACACTTAGTTTTTCTATAGTTTTAGATAACCATTTTTGAACTTTTAATGAATTTCTTAATAATTTATCTGTTATCATATTAAGCTGTACAAATGCCTCCCCTATAAACATTTTTCTGTTTTTATCCTTAAATTTTTGAGCTTCTTCTATATTAAAAGGCAATAATATATTACCTGATGATAAAAGTTCTCCTATTTTTATCCAACCTCTTGGAGTAAAATTTTCTTGTTTTCTAGAAAAAGTTAACACATTTATTTCTTCTAAATCTATTATTATACTTATAAATAAAATAAAATTAGGATATAGAGTATCATTATTAACATATATCTCATACAAAGATAAATTATTATCTATTTTTAACAAAGTTTCTTTTTCAAGTATTGATAAATCTCGACAAAACTCGTCTTGTTTTATTACTGGGATTATAGAATCTGTAACTAATTCAAAAATAGATTTCCCATAAAAACTAACATCAAATTCTTCTCTTAATTTTTCAAATTCATTAAAATCAACATTTGTTTTATTTGATAATTCTATTTTATTTAGTATGGTTTCTATTTTTTCAGAAAATAATAACTTTTGATTATTTGGCAAAAAATCAGAAAAGAACGCTAACTCTTTTATTTCTTGTATTATTTCAGAATTTATATAATCTATCATTTTACCTAGTCAAAATAAAAAAAATACTAATCGTATTCTAATTTTACCTTATTATTAAATATTTTATAGTATTTATTTAAAAAATATTTTGTATAATTGAATTTAATATATTAGAATTAATATATATATGATTATCGTTTTTAGAAAAATAATTAAAAATGACATACTGTTGGGGAAAAAAATTTGAATAAAGCATTTCTTCTTTTTGTAATTATACTATTAAATGTTTATCCTATGGCTTGTTTCAAATGGGGAGCCTCTACACCAACACAATTATCTTCAAGTAGAGCTGTGATAGCTTCAGAATACATAACTTTTTTGGATTGTGCTGATAAAATAGAAAAAGAGGATGTAGTTAAAAAAAATATAGCCGCAAAAAAAGAATCACTAAAAACTTTTGTTGACACAAATAATAAATTTACAGAAGATGGTCAAACCTTAATGGATTTTACAAAAAGATATCCTACTTGCCCTTCTCCATAAAACATAAATAAATTGGTACAGGGGCTGTCTAAAAAGGAACGTTTTTAAAACGTTCCCTACGTAAACATTGGGTTATGACCCTGTAATTTTCTCAAAAAATACACTTTTTAGACAGCCCCACTACAAGAAATAATTTAATAAATTCAACTTTATTTTTTATTTATTTTTTTATCATCTTTCTGAAAAAGTTTTATTATTTCTTCTCTTGCTACAATAAGAGCATTAAATAATATATTGTCAGAAAAACCACCATAAACTTTAATATAAAAACCATTACTATTTATTTCAGGAATATCATTTATTTTTGCTACAGTTTGTTGTACAGATGTATTATTACTTCCTTTTACTCCACCACTTTTTCCACCTAAAATATTATTACCTGTTAAGCTTCCTGAAAATAATCCACTTAAAATATTTCCATTTCCATCAAGTGAAAACATATCAATAACATAACCACTTTTAATTCCTAAAAGAAATGAGACAGGAATTCTATTTTGAATATTATTTATTATTTCATTATCTGTATTTTGAGCTAATTTAAATACATATTCTGCTCCTAAACCTAAATCAATCATAGCTGTATTTTTTGAAACAGAGCTTGAATTACTTCCTGGATTTTTTAAAATATCTTCAAAATTAGTTTTTGCATCAGCTTCTTCTTTTGAAATATCAATTGATAATCTTTGAATTCCTAATCCAACACTCGGATATATTTGTAGGTTATTTTTTGCATATAAAACATAACCTAAATTAAAATTTGCATTTATATTGCTAGAAATTGCTAGGTTTATACCATTTTTAGGTGCTAGTTTTATATTTCCAACTAGAAAAGTTAACTCACTTCCTTGTAAAAAACGCCCAAAAACTGTTCTTCTCCCTGTACCTAATATAAAATATTGATTATTAAATGTGTTATATCCTCTTTCATCTAAGTAGGTATTTAATTTTGAAAAATCAGAAAAAATTATTCCTCCGATACTTCCATAAATATAATTTGAATTTCTAAAAGCATTATTTGTTTGATTATTATTTCTATTATTAGGATTTTTCATAAACATATTACTTACATCATCAATGTTTATATTCATCTTTAAAGGTTCTTTATCTTCCCAAAAAAAACCATCTACTTTTTTATCTTCTTCTTTTTTATGATCATTTTTTGAATTATCTTCTGATTTAGAATTAGAAATTTCTTTTTTCAAAATAGAATCACTAGTCTTTTTCTTTTCATCTGCAAAAACAGGTGTATTAGAAACAAATATAAAAGTAAAAACAGTTATTAATCTTTTCAAAATAAAACCTCCTAATTACTCATATCTTAATGCTTCTATAGGATCTAACTTTGAGGCTTTTCTAGCAGGATAAAATCCAAAAAATACTCCAACCGCAATAGAGAAAGAAGTTGATAATATTACGCTTGAAGGGGTAACAATAGCTTTTATTGGACTAAATTTAGTAATTAACATAGAAAATCCTAGTCCTAAAAGAATACCAACTGCACCACCAGTAAAACTCATAAAAATAGATTCTATTAAAAATTGACTTAAAATATCTCTTTGTTTAGCACCAATTGCTTTTCTTATCCCTATTTCTCTAGTTCTTTCTGTAACTGTAACAAGCATTATATTCATAATACCTATTCCACCAACCAATAAAGAAATTCCTGCAATACTGCCTAATAAAACTGTAAGCGTTGTGGTTATTGTAGAAAGTGTTTCTAATATTTCAGCTTGACTTCTTATTGTAAAATCATCTTCTTGATCATCTTGGGCTTTATGATTTTTTCTAATTAATTTTTTTATTTCTTCTTGAGCAGGAGTAATATCTTTTGTATCTTTTATTTTTATATCAATTTCTCTTAAAAAATCAATTCCTGCTAATTGTTTCATGACTACTTTATAAGGGCTTATAATTATATCATCTTGATCTCCTTTTTTCTTTAAAACCCCAATTACCGAAAAATTAATTCCATTTATTTTTATATTTTCTCCAAGAGGGTCATTTTCTCCAAAAAGGTTTTCAGCTGTATCAAAACCTATTACAGCTAATTTAGCATTTCTTTCACCTTCTTCTTCATTAAAAGCTCTTCCTTTTTCAACTTCATACGCCCTTATTTCAAAATAACTATAAGATGCTCCTGTTACACTTACACGTGCATTTTTATTGTAATATTTTACTTGATAACTACCATTTACAACTGGAGCAACTAAATCAACACCTTTTATTTTGGTTATATCCATAGCATCAGTTATTCTTAGTGTTTGTTGAGTTCCTGTGCTGACACCTCCAGCAGCCCTAAAACTAGGTCGAACTACTAATAAATTAGTTCCAATAGAAGAAACTCTACTTACTATTTGTTCTGTTGCTCCTGCTCCGACCGAAAGCATTGCAATAACAGCAGAAACTCCTATTATTATTCCAAGCATAGCCAAAAAAGATCTAAGTTTATTGGCAATAAGACTTCTAAAAGCTATTTTTATTATAGTAAATAAGAGCATATTATTTTTCTATTACATCCTTTATTATTTTTCCATCGCTCATGTGAATTTGTCTTTTACATTTATTAGCTATATTAAGGTCGTGTGTTACTAATATTATTGTACGGCCAGCTTCATTTAAAGATTTTAAGATATTTATTATTTCATCTCCAGTTTTTGTATCTAATGCCCCAGTTGGCTCATCTCCTAATACAATAGAAGGATTTGTAACTATAGCTCTTGCTATTGCTACCCTTTGTTTTTGTCCACCAGAAAGTTGATTAGGCAAATGATGAAATCTATCTCCTAAACCAACCGATTCTAATGCTGCTAAAGCATCTTTTCTAGTATTTTTTCTTCCTGCATAAAGAAGAGGTAATTCAACATTTTCTAATGCTGTAGAACGTGGGAGAAGATTAAAACTTTGAAAAATAAAACCAAGAAATTTATTTCTAATTCCTGATAATTGATCTTGAGAAAGTTTTGAAACATCATTCCCTTGCAAAATATACTTACCAGAAGTTTGTTTATCTAAACAACCAATAATATTCATAAGTGTCGATTTACCACTTCCTGAAGTTCCAATTATGGCAACCATTTCTTTTTCATTTACATCAAAACTCACATCATCTAGTGCGTTTATTTTATTTTCTGCAAACCCATACGTTTTTATTAAATTTTCAGCTTTTATCATATTTTTTTAATTACAAACCTTTATAATCAATAATTTATAATTAATTTTTACATTATCCTATTTCCACCACTTGGCGGTCCAAAACTAGTTCCTGTTTTATTTTGCCCTTTCCATTTACCTTTTTCATTTCCTGTTATTAAAATCTTATCATTTAATTTTAATCCATTTATTATTTCTGTATTAGAACTATCATTTATGCCAGTTTCTACCTCTTTTTCTTTTATTTCATCCCCAGTAAGTAAAACTTTCACAATTTTTTTACCTTTTTTTCTAATAATAGAATCATTTGGAACTATTAAAACATCTGACTTCATTTTTTGTACTATTTCTACATTAGCTGTCATTTCAGGTTTTAAAAGAGATTTTTGTTCGTCAATAACTTCTATTTTTACAGAAAAAGTTACAACATTAGATGAATTCAATCCTTTTGTTGCTATTTGTACAACACTTCCTTTAAAAGATTTTTTTGGAAAAGCATCAACATTTATTTTTACGTTTTGCTTTGTCTTTATTTCTCCAATATCACTTTCATCAACTGATGCAGTTACAAAAACTTTAGATAAATCAGCTATTTTCATAACTGTAGTTCCTCCATTTACACTACTTATACCAGAAGAAATTATTTGCCCTATTTGAACATTTCTTTCTGATACAATGCCATCTATAGGAGAAAAAACTTCTGTATCAGTTAGTTTTTGTTTAGAATCTAAAAGATTTAATTTATCTGAATTTAATTTAGCATTTTGAATATCAATATCTTTTAATTTAAGTTTTATTTGATTTAACTTATTTGAAATATCATTTATTTGAGTTTTTACTTTTTGTACTTCTGTTTCTGATTGAATAACAGCTGATTTAGAGTTTTCATACTCGTTTTTTGATAATGCCCCTTGTTTAAATAGTTTTTCATTTGAATTATATTTTAATTTAACATCTGTTAATTTTGCCAAAACATTTTTAAGAGACGTTTGATTATTTTTTTTATCAGTTTCTAAACTTAGTAATGAAATATCATAATCTTCTTTTATTTTTTCTATATTCGCATTAGTTTGAGCAACTACTAGTTGAGCTTTAGATACATTTCTATTTTCATCTTTTGGATCTAATTTTAATAAAAGTTTTCCTTTTTGTACTTTATCACTAACATCATAAGGCAATGAAAGTATTTCTCCACTTGCCTTACATTTTATCTCTACTTCAAGATTGGGTATAACTTTCCCATTGCTAGTAACACTTTTTTTAATTATGTCTTTTTTTACTTCTGAAATGGTATATTTGGCAAGTTCTGGATTTTTTTTATCTACATTTTTACTTTTATAGTAAGTATATCCTGTAACCGCTATTGCAAGAATAAGTAGTGCGTATATTATTTTTCTCATAAAAGACATTTTCTAAACATAAAAATACAATTTAGTATATTACATCAAAGAAAATAAAATATTATCAAAATGTATTAGTTTTTTTAAGAACTTATTAAAAGAAAATAGTCTTGAACAGGATTAAACGGATGAATGCAGATTAACAGGAGATTAGAGTGTTTGTTTTTTTTACTAAAATAATATAAAAACATAACAAGAGGAGATGAATAGAATCCTAATTTTACTCATCCTATTAATCCTCCCTAAAATCTCCTGTTCAAGACAGTTAACTAATCAAATCAAGTATTTCTTCTTTTATTTCAAAATTTGAATAAACATTTTGAACATCATCATGAGCTTCTAATAAATCTATAAGTTTCAAAACTTTTTTTGCTGTAAATTCATCATCAATTTCTACTGAAGTTGTAGGAATTTGGATAATCTCAACATCTGAAGTTAAATAACCTTTTTCATTAAGTTCTTTTTGTATTTTTTCAAGCATTAATGTATCAGGAGGTGTTTGAACTTGATATTCGCCATTTTCATTATCTATAAGGTCATCTGCACCTAAATCTGCGACTTCCATAAAAAGATCATCAAAAACTATTTTATCTTTTTTATGTCCAGTTATTGTTATTACCCCTTTTTTAGAAAACATCCAACCAACACAACCAGTTTCACCTAAGTTTCCTTCGCATTTTGTGAAATAAGATCTAATATCTCCACCTGTTCTATTTCTATTATCTGTCATTGCTTCAACTATTACCGCAACACCACCAAGACCATATCCTTCATATTGTAACTCTTCATAAGTTTCTCCTACCAATCCAGAAACAGCTCTTTGTATAGCTTTTTTTATGTTATCAGAAGGCATTAAACCAGCTTTTGCTTTATCAATAGCAGTTCTTAGTCTAAAGTTACCAGAAACATCCGCACCACCAATTTTTGCAGAAACATAGATTTCTTTTGCAAGTTTAGTAAAAGAAGCTCCTCTTTGAGCATCAGTTTTCCCTTTAGCTCTTTTTATTTGAGACCATTTAGAATGACCAGACATTATTCATAAAACCTAAAATAAATTATCGTTACGCTATACATTTTAACAGTGATAGCGAAATTTTCCTACAACTTAAAAATATTTTATAAAATAAATTATAGAGTACTGTGAACCCTTTTTGTATTAACACCAAAGCAAAGCTTCAAGGCATTATTAATAAAATAAATAAGGGTTCTGTTTATAACATTCTTATCTTTTACTTTTCACTTTTTACTAACTATCTATCTTAAATAGTATAATATTTTACAGAGTTTATTAAAAAATATGACATACTGTCGTAAAAAAAAGGTAGTAAAATTATGGAAAAAGTAATACATAAAGCAGAAGATAGAGGAACCGCGGAGCATGGTTGGTTACATAGTAAACATACTTTTAGTTTTGGCGGATATCATAACTCAAAAAGAATGTGTTTTGGTTTTTTAAGAGTTTTAAATGATGATATTGTTGAGGCAGGAATGGGATTTGGAACACATTCTCATGATAATATGGAAATAGTTTCTATTCCATTATCAGGAAATCTTGCTCATAAAGATAGTATGGGAACATCTTCAATAATATCAAAAAATGAAGTACAAATTATGTCTGCTGGTTCAGGTATATCTCACTCAGAGTTTAATCATTCTAAAGAAGAAAAAGTTAATTTTCTTCAAATTTGGGTTTTACCAAAAGAAATTAATATAACTCCAAGATATGGACAAAAAAAGTTTTTTAATGAAGATAGAAAAAATAAATTTCAAGTTGTAGTTTCTCCAGATAAAGAAGGAAATGCAGTATGGATTAATCAAGATGCTTATTTTTCAATGGTTGATTTAGATAAAGAAATAGAACTTGAATATGAAGTAAAAAATAACCAAAAAAATGGATCTTATTTGTTTGTTATAGAGGGAAGTATTGAAGTTGATGGAAATAAAATTAATAAAAGAGATGCTATTGGAGTTTGGAATATAGAAAAAATAAAAATTAAAGCACTAGAAAACGCAGAAATTTTAGTTATTGAAGTTCCTCTTCATGAAATACCATTAAGTTAGAATCAATTCAAAATCTTTCATTAGAATTTTATTCTAATGAAAGAAATTATCTTTACTAAGACCTACTGTAGGTCTTAGTTTTCTATCATAAAAGTTACTGGACCGTCATTATGAATTTCAACTTTCATATCTGCTCCAAAAATTCCTGTATCAATTTTTAGCTCACTTTTTTTAATACTTTGAACAAAATAATTGTATAGTTCTTCAGCTTGTTCTGGCGAACCAGATTGAGTAAAACTAGGTCTTCTTCCTTTTTTAGTATCACCATAAAGAGTAAATTGAGAAATTACTAAAACATCTCCTTTTATATCAAGTAAAGATAAGTTCATTTTACCATTATCATCAGAAAAGATTCTTAAATTTAGACATTTATCAACTATAAAATCAGCAATTTCTTTTGTATCTTCTTTACCAACACCCAAAAGTATTACTAAGCCTTTTGATATTTCACCTATTTTATTATTATCTACTGTTACACTTCCATAACTAACTCTTTGTATTAAGGCTTTCATAATTTTATTTATTTTTATCTTTCAAAAAAAATCTTAACTCTTCCAATTCTAAAAGTTCCAAAATAGATACTAATAAAATATATATACCTATTATCCATAAAGAAATATCTCTATTTTGACCACTTCTAAAAAAAATAAGTGCTGAAATTGAAGATAAAATAAGAATTTTTAATGTTAATTGAACTACTTTATGCTTATATATGGTATCTAGTTTAGTTTCCATTTTCTTTTCAAGCTCATAAAACTTTTTTTCTAAAGAGTTATATTCACTGTTTTGTTTATCTTCCATTTTTATTTATTTAACCAATTTTTTTATTAAGTTTCCATTATTTTTAAGTATATGATTTTCAGGAATAAAACCTCTAGCAGATGTTAAAGCATATATTATACTATTTTTTCCAACTATAGTTCCAGGGTTAAGAACTGCATTACAACCAACTTCTACATTATCGCCTATTATTGCACCAAATTTTCTTAAACCTGTATTTATATAATCGTTATTTGTGTCTAAAATTTTGATATTATCTTTTGTAGCTTTTACGTTGGATAAAATAACTCCTGCTCCCAAATGAGCCTTATAACCCATTATAGAATCTCCTACATAATTAAAATGAGGCACTTGAACAGAATCAAAAAGAATAGAGTTTTTTATTTCAGTAGAATTTCCCACAGTAACATTATTACCAATTAAAACATTCTCTCTAATGTAGGCACAATGTCTTATTTCACAATCATAACCAATTATTGCAGGCCCTTTTATTGTTACATTTTTTTCTATTTTTGTACCTTTTCCTATCCAAACAAATTCATCTATTTGTTCAAAATCATTAGGTAGTTTTTTGATAATTTCTTTAATAAAATCTTTTATAAGAGGTAAAACCTCCCAAGTATAATTAATATTATTAAATATCTCTGAAAAAGGAAACTTTTCAAGATCTAATAAATCAATGGGTTTAAAATTATTTATCATAAAATTTCTTATCTTCTATATAACAGAGATATTATATCATTTAATAACCTGAGTTCGATAAAAATTATAATAGCAAAGTAAAATTAGAGCAAAAAACAAGGGACTAATTCGTAAATAAG
>ERZ1292633.743-Hain-H41-02um-R1-743-length-36853-cov-8_pt1 | contig 36853 bp, 34 predicted proteins | sample MGYA00564406_ERZ1292633 | MGnify/ENA primary metagenome ERZ1292633 (study PRJEB36523, sample SAMEA6512639) | groundwater metagenome | collected 2019-01-08 | study: AquaDiva: Metagenomics assemblies of 32 groundwater samples
TCGGCGGCGAGGAGGTCACGGGAAGAACGCTCTCCGCCGGCGCCGTCGTCATCGCGGGCGTCATTCTCATCCTGCGATCGCGCGCGCGGGCCGCCGCGCCATAGCGGCCCGCGCACCGACCTATTTCGCCACGACCACCCTTCCGGTCCTGGTCCCGTCCCGGCTCGTCACCTGCAGGAAGTAGACCCCCGAAGCGAGAGTCACCCCGCCGTCGTCCCGCGCGTCGAACACCAGATCGTGCCGCCCCGCCTGCATCGGCTCGCCGCGGAGGATCGTCTTCACCCGCCGTCCCCGAATGTCGAAGAGTCGCGCGCTCATCGGCCCGTCCACGCGCGTGTGGAGGATGATGTGCGCCGTCGGGTTGAAGGGGTTCGGGGTGACGGTGACGTCGAAGGAGTTCGAGCGAACGAAGGTCGCCTCGAACGGCCCGGCGTAGCCTCCGCCGCGATGGAGACCTCCGGTCAGCGTCAGGTCCGTCCGCCCGCGAAGGTCGCCGGCGGCCAGCATCTCGCGGAATCGCTCGCGCGGGAAGAGAGCCACGAACTCGGCCACGCCGTCGCCGTCGCTGTCGTCGTGCTGGATGGCCGCGCCATGCGCCGGCGCCCTCCCCCGAACCTCGAAACCGCCGACCCGGCCAAGGTCGTAGCGTATACACTCCCGGCCCATGAGCGAACGATCCACGGGCCGGCTCCAAGTACTGGCCGCGGCCCTGATCTTCTCGGCCGGCGGCGCGGGAATCAAGGCGTGCGGCCTGACCCCCTGGCAGGTGGCGTCGTTCCGCTCCGGCATCGCGGCCCTGGTGGTCCTGCTCCTGATGCCCGAGGCGCGCCGCGGATCGTCGTGGCGCGTCGTCGTCGCAGGACTTCCCTATGCCGCGACGGTCCTCCTCTTCGTCCTCGCCAACAGGCTCACGACCTCCGCGAACACGATTTTCCTACAATCGACGGCGCCCCTCTACATCCTCATCGTGGCACCGTGGCTCCTCCGGGAACGGAATCGCCCGCTCGACTTCGCCGTCATGGGGCTCATCGGGGCGGGTCTCGCGCTCTTCTTCGTGAGCGTCGACGCTCCGATGCGCACGGCTCCCGATCCGGCCGCTGGAAACATCCTCGCGGTGCTGAGCGGCGTGGCGTGGGCCTTCACCATCATGTCGCTCCGGTGGATGGGGCGCGCCTCCGGAGAATACCGCGGCTCCGCGGCGGGAGCGGTCGTGAGCGGGAACATCACGGCGTTTCTCATCGGGCTTCCGCTGGCACTACCCGTCGCGCGCTTCACGCCGACTGATGGGGCGGTGCTGGCGGGGCTGGGGGTCGTTCAGCTGGGGCTCGGCTACGTCTTCCTGACAAAGGCGTCGCGCCACGTCCCGGCATTCGAGACCTCCGTGCTTCTCCTGCTGGAACCGGCGCTCAATCCGCTCCTGGCGCTCGTCGTGAACGGGGAGATTCCGGGTCCCTGGTCGCTGGCGGGAGGCGGCGTGATCCTCGCCGCCACGGTTCTCAAGACGTGGTCGGATTCGTTCGCGTCTGGCCGAGGTAGCGCACGGCCATCACCGTGACGTCATCACGAAGGCGAGGAGGTGGAGAGGCTCTTCCGCGCTCGGTGCGCGCGAATGGCCCGGACGACCTCCCTCAGCTCGGCGCGATCCCACGGGGGGACCGCCACAAAGAGAGGACGGTACTCCCGGAGCATCCGCTCCATCTCCAGCGTGGCGTCGCGCGCCACGATGATGAGCGGCGTGTCCGGAAGAAGTCGGCGGAGCAGGCGGAGAAGGGCCGGTTCCAGCGAACCGGGAGGCGCGAAGCCGAAGACCACCGCGTCGACGGGGCTTCGGACAACCTCCTCCAGGAGCGATTCGTGCGAGGAGCAGTGGACGGTGACGCAGCCCTCGTTCTCGAGGAACTGGGTGAGCGCGTCGGCGCCCGGGGCCGCGCAGGCGCACGCGACGACGCGGAGGATGGTGTGATCGGGGTGTCGTGGAGCGTGCATGGCGACCTCGTGCCAATAACCCAAGGGGCGGGACGCCACGGCCCAGCATGCCCTCGGTTGGGGTGGACCGTGCGGCCCATATCCCCGGCATGCTGACGGAGGACTCCCGCCCCAGGTACCCGCACGCCGGACCCTCGACAAAGCGACAGCCGCGTGACGGCGTTTGGGTTCAACTGGTTCCACCGTCGCCATGTGCGACGGGGGCGGCTGCCGAGCGCACTCCTACTGCATTGGCCATGCCTCGCTCCGGACCGGGGCGGCCGCGGCGCTAAGTCCTTGATTTGGTTGAGAGAGATGGCGCTCGAGGGAGCGGGCGGGGGGGTGCTAGGCGCGGCCGGGCCTGACGGTTCCGACAGGAAGCCCTGCTCGCGATGTCAGGAACGCGGCAAGCGGGTCGCGCTTGTCAGGAGTGAATGGCCTCGCGCTGCCCGCTCATCCCGAACTGTTTCAGCTTGCGATAGAGGTTTCGCTCGCTGATTCCGAGGATCGTGGCGGCCTTCTGACGGTGCCCCCCACACTCGTCCAGCACCTGGAGGATATAGCGGCGCTCCGCCTCCTCCAGCGTCGGCCTCCGCCCGCCGTTCGACGGCATGGTCTCCGGCGTCGAGCGGCGGATTCCGATCGGGAGGCTCTCCGGAAGGAGCCTATCGCCCTCGCAGAGGATGAGCGCCCGCTCGACCACGTTGGCCAGTTCGCGCGCGTTTCCGGGCCAGGGATAGCGAATGAGGACATCCATCGCGTCGGCGGAGATCTCGACGTTGCGCTTCGGCACGATGGCCGAGTTTCGGATGAAATGGGCCACCAGCAGCGGAATGTCCTCGCGCCGCTCACGCAGCGGGGGGATCGGAATCGTGAAGACGTTCAGCCGGTAGTAGAGATCCTCCCGGAACGCTCCCGCCTGCATCATATTCTCCAGCGCTCGGTTCGTCGCGGCGATGACCCGCACGTCCACCCGGACGTCGGCGGTTCCACCGACGCGCCGGAAAATGCCCGTCTCGAGCACCCGGAGGAGCTTCACCTGGAGCGGCGGCGTCACCTCGCCGATCTCGTCGAGGAAGATCGTGCCGCGGTCGGCCACCTCGAAGAGGCCGTGCTTCAGACGAACCGCGCCCGTGTAGGCGCCCTTCTCGTGGCCGAACAGCTCGCTCTGGAGCAGGTTCTCGTGGAGCGAGGCGCAGTCGACGACGACGAACGGCTGCTTCGTCCGCTTGCTCTGCCGGTGGACGGCGCGGGCGACGAGTTCCTTCCCGACGCCGCTTTCGCCGCGGATGAGAACGGTGGAGTCGGTCTGCGCGACCCGTTCGATGAGGCGGTGGACTTCACGGATCCCCGGCGTTTCGCCCACGATCCGCTCGCTCGGCTGCAGCCGCTCTAGGTCGCGCTGCAATACGGCGTGCCCGCGTTCCAGCGACTGGACCTCGAGTGCCTTCTCGATCACCGCCTCGATCTCGCCGAGCTTGCACGGCTTCGAGAGGAAGTCGAAGGCGCCGTGCTTCATGGCGCGGATCGCCTCCTGCACGGTACCGAACGCGGTGAGGATCACGACCTGTGTCGCCGGGAGCGATTGCCTGATGTCTTGCAGGAGATCGATGCCGCTCCCGTCGGGCAGCCGCACGTCCAGCAGGACGACGTGATAGCTCTGCTGCGCCAGCGAGCGGCGCGCCTCCTCCACCATGCCGGCCTCGTCCACGTGATAGCCGGCGCGGCGCAGTTCGCGGCCGACGATCAGCCGGAACGATTCCTCGTCGTCGACCAGAAGGATGCGCGACTCAGACACCTTCGCCTCCCGGCCCCATCACGGGGAGTTCCACGGTGAACCGCGCGCCACCTTCGGCCCGGTTCTCCGCGGTGATGTGCCCCGCGTGGCGCGTGACGACGCGCTGCGTGATGGAGAGCCCAAGTCCCGTGCCGGAGCCCGGCGGTTTGGTCGTGAAGAAAGGATCCCAGATGCGATCGATGAGCTCGGGCGCGATCCCGGTCCCCGTGTCGGCGATCTCGAGAACGACGTGATTTCCCGCCGCGGCGGTCCGGACGCGGAGCGTTCCTCCGTTCGGCATCGCCTGCACGGCGTTCAGCATCAGGTTCATGCAGACGCTCCGCATGCCGCTCTCGCGCGCCCAGATGGCGGGGAGCCCCGGATCGAGCGATTCCTCCGCCGTGACTCCCTGCCGCTTCATGGCATAGCGAAGGAGCGCGAGCGTGTCGCACACCGAGTGGTTCAGGTCGACCCACGCGCTCGGCCCCGTGGGCGGTTGCGCGAGAAGGGTCAGCTTGTCGGAAATGTCCCGGCAACGGCGCGTCTCCCGCTCCATGACGTCGAGTAGTTCGAGAATCTCGGGATCGGGGGTGCAGGCGCCCTCGACCTCGCTTCCGGCGGCCAGACGGCGCTGCACCGACTCGACCGCGACGAGCACCGACGCGAGAGGATTGTTGATCTCGTGCGCGACTCCGGCCGCCAGGATTCCGAGCGACGCGAGCCGCTCGCTGTGGCTCAGCTGGCTCTCGAGTCGCGATCGCTCCGAGACGTCGCGCCAGACTTCCACGACGTGCGTGACCTCGCCCTTGGCGTCGAGCACGGGACTCATCGTCCCCTCCCAGCGGCGGGAAATCCCCCGCGGGTCCGGAACGAGCCGGAGGCGGCGGGTCGGCCGGCGCGTCTCGATGACGTCGCACGCGCCGCAGTGGGTCGCCTCGTCGCGGTTCGGGTCGCCTCCGAGGATTCGGTCGGGACAGCGTTTCGCGTCGCAGACCGGTCCTCCCAGCCCGAACACGTCGACGTAGCGGCGGTTCGCCGCGACGACCCGCTGTTCGTGATCGACGACGAGGACCGCCTCGTCGAGCGAGTCGATGAGTTGCGGGAGAATCGGCTGGACCCTTTGGAGGTCGAGCCGCTCGGACGCGGGGATGGTCATGCCGCGGGAGGCGACGATGACGCGAGAGGCGGCGGCGGCGCTCGGCGGCGACGACGGAGCGCGGAGCGGCTTCGAAGCGGACGCGCTTCGCGGTTTGGCGCCCTTCTTTGCCGGGGCCCGGCGGCGCTCGGTTGGTCTTCCGCGTCCTGTCATGCATTCCCCTCCTACCTGACAGCTTGGCAGCGACGAATCGCCGCCACAATGATGCCGAGGTAGCAGTGGGGAGGGTCCCGGAGGGTAACCCCTTGGACCAGGGATGGTTGTCGCGGCTTCCCCGACCTGCCGCGGAGGGCCGCTCCGTGGCACGGGGTGTGCACCACGGCGTATGACGCACCTCTCGGCCCGCAGGAGTGGGGCCGGGCCCCGCGATAGAACGACGGCGGCCCCGCGTCGCGGAGGAAATTCTCCAGGGCCGCACGAGGAGAACACCATGAGAGCGCTCGTTCCGTCGAACGGCGTGACCGCCCTGAAGAAGGAAATGGATCGGATCTTCGATCGGATCTGGGAACCCGATCTTCCGACGCCGGCGGTCTTCGGGGAGTGGACACCCGTCATCGACGTGCTCGAGGCCAAGGACGAAATCATCGTGAAGGTGGAAGTCCCCGGCATCGAGCCGAAGGAGATCAACGTGCAGCTGGCGGATCAGATTCTCACGATCAGCGGCGAGAAGAAGTACGAGAAGGAAGAGAAGGACGAGAAGTTCTACCGGATGGAGCGCGCCATGGGCGGTTTCAGCCGGAGCGTCCGGCTCCCCACGGCGGTCGATATCGGCAAGGTCATCGCCGCCTTCAAGAACGGGCTGCTGACGGTGACGCTGCCGAAGACCAAGGAAGTGAAAGGCACTTCGATTCCGATCAAGATCGAATAGGGGTCGAGGCGCCATGGACAACCCGCGGCGGCCAACGGGGGCCAGGGAACGGGGAGCAGCGGCCGCGACCGCGCTCCCAGGCTCCGCCCTGGAGCGATGGGGATTGGTCTCACCCGAGCTTCGAGGCATCCCTCCTCCCTGCGCCGTCGCGGGCCTCTGTCGAAGGAAAGGAGTCGGCCCATGCGTGTTCAAGACCTGATGACGTGGGATCCAGAGTCCTGCACTCCACATCACGACCTGGCCCACGCCGCGATGATCATGTGGCGGCGAGACTGCGGTATCGTTCCCGTCGTCGAAGGCGGCACCAACAGGTTGATCGGCGTCATCACGGACCGTGACATCTGCATGGCGGCGGCAACGAAGGGCAGAGCGCCCGCCGCGATCACCGTCGGAGACGTCATGAGCAAGAAGCCCAAGACCTGCCTTCCGGGCGACGACCTCAAGACGGCCCTTGGCAAGATGGGCGAGGCCCAGGTGCGCCGGCTGCCGGTGGCTGACACCCAGGGCAATCTCCGGGGAATCGTGGCGTTGAACGATCTGGTCCTTCACGCCGAGAAAACCGACCGGCACGGCGAAGCGCCGGTGACCTACGCGGATGTGATGAGCGTCCTGCGGGCGGTGTCCAAACACCGCGCCGAGACGGCGATCACGACAGCCCGGTAGGAATCGAGCCGAGCCGCTGACGAGCGCGGCAGCGCGTCGGAGGGATGCACGCAACTCCTCCGCCGCCTGCCGCGTTTCCTTTGACGCCGGAGCCGAGCCCGGAGCGCGGCGGCCCGGAGCGCGGCGGCCGTTGACTTCGGGAAATTCGAGGCAGAAACTCGTTCCTCCAGCGCAACCGGACGGAGGGAGGCCTCGATGGCGGCGGAATCGAAAATCTCGGACGAAGCGGTGGAGACCCGGACCGGCAAGAGCTGGTCTCGGTGGTTTCGCGTCCTCGACCGGTGGGGTGCCGCCGGGAAGGGACACAAGGCCACCGCCGCATGGCTCCACGAAACTCACGAACTCTCACCCTGGTGGGCCCAGACGGTCACCGTTCGGCATGAACGGGAGCGCGGCTTGCGCGACAAGCACGAGAAGCCGACCGGCTACGAGATTTCGGCGAGTCGCCTCGTGGCGGCCGCGGCGGCGCGCGCCTTCGACGCGCTCAGCAAACCCGCCGATCTCTCCCACTGGTTCACGCGCGGCGCCCGGGCGAATCTGGAAGTGGGCGGCTCGTACTCGAATGGCGATGGCGACCGCGGACGGTTTCTCGCGGTGGCACGCCCGCGCCGCCTCCGCATGACGTGGGAGAACGAGAAGCACGCGCCGGGAACGATCGTCGAGTTCACGATCGCGGCCAGCGGCGGCGGCAAGTCGCGAATCGCGGTCACGCACTCCCGCCTCGCGACGCGGCGCGACGCCGAGAAGATGAAGGAGGCGTGGTCGTGGGCGCTCGATTCGCTCCGGTCCTACCTCGAGGCGGGGAAACCGATCTCCGTCGAGGCGTGGGAAGAGGAGCGGAGGAAGAAGGCGAAGGCGAAGCCGCGATCCAAGCCGGCGGCGGCGAAGCGGCCGGCGGCGAAGCGCGTGGCGGCTGGCGCGCCGGCGAGGAAGCGACTCCGGGCAAGCGCGTAGCGGCCCGCTTCGGACGTCGCCCGGTATCCGCGCCGAGTTACTGGTGGGAGGGGAATTCCGTCTCCACCGACGCGGTGCAGTGAATCAAGGCGCGGTTCGCCCCCGCGTGCCGCAAGAGCGCGATCGAATCGCCGTCGACCTTCATCTTTCCCGTCAGGATGGCCGTGGCCGCGAGGGTGCGGCGCTCGAGGATATCGCGCCATGCGGGGAACGGCGCGCGGAGCGTGAAACCCGCCTCGGGGTGCGACGGACCGGCCACGAACTCGGCGCCGTCGCAGCGCCCCCCCGCAAGCCGGAGCAGGAGGTAGAGCGGCGCAGCCAGCCCTCCTCCCGCCTCGAAGGCGAAGAGCAAGTTGCCGTTGAACCCCACACCCCACTTCGCCGCGGCGTTCCGGTATTCGCTCGATCCGTTCACCGCTGCGAGCAGCGCCTCACACCACTCGCGCGTGCCGAACCGCACCGCCGCCGCCACCGTCAGCGCCCTCCCGCCGCGGGCCGGCCGCCCTTCGATCCCCGCCCACCGTCGCCCAGCGGCACGAAGCCCGGATTCAGCACGCCGTCGGGATCCCACCGCCGCTTCGCCGCCACGAACGGCTCCCACATCGGGCCGAAGTGCTCGCGCCACTCCTCCGGAGTGAACGCGACGTAGCCGGAGAGGTAGCGCTTCCCTCCCATCGCCACGCTCAGCCGGCTCGCCATGTCGAGCATCGGCTTCGCTTCCTCCCAGAAACGCGGCGGAACCGCGGGGAGAAGACCGAATCCCATGAGGTCTTCCCCCGGAGGGCGCATGAAGAGCCGAGAGCGCGACGAGTTCCCCTTCGCCGGCCAGAGGAGGACGTGGCCTCCAACCAGGATCGACGGCGGCAGGTCGGGCATGAGCGCCTCGATCATCGCCGGAGCGGTCTCCCACGGGAGGACGGTCTCCATCCAGGGATGGACGTGCTCCCAGGTCCCACCACGCTTCCAAAGTTCGAACACCGGCGCCAGGCGATCGAGGAAATCGAGGATCGGCAGGTCGTCGGTGTAGAGCACCTCGTAGGGACGGTAGCCCTCGAGCATCGCGCGATCGTCGGGCGGCGCGCCAGGCTCGAACTCCACCGTCAGGTGCGACGGATAGAACCAGCGCGCGAAGACCTGCCGCCGCCCGTTCACCGGCTTCGTCCCCTGCGGGCAGGGCGAAGTCCACGATTCGATGTGATCCCAGCGACCGTCGTCCATGGCGCGCTTCGAGTCCTGGAAGAAGCGGGCCGTGTCGTCGTAGAGAAGATAGTAGGTCCGGGTCATCGGCTTCGCGCGCCGGAGTCGAAGCCGCGCGCGGACGATCACCCCGACCTGCCCCAGCCCCGAGATGACCGACCAGTAGAGGTCGGGATCGCGATCGGGCGCGCAGGTGACCAGTTCCCCTTCGCCGGTCACGACGTCGAGCTCGGCGACCTGGTCGCCCTGCGTGCCGTGGCGGAACGACGCCACGCCGATCCCCGCGATCGAGAGCGTCCCCCCGACCGTCACGTTCAGGTTGTTCGTCAGGACGGGAGGAATCAGGAGTTCGCTGATCGTCGCCGCGACCACGTCGCGCCAGATGGCGCCCCCCTCGACGTCGATGGTGAGGGCGTCGCCGTCGACGCGGAGACAGCGGCCCAGCGACGTCATGTCGAGGAGGATCCCGCCGTCGCTCACGCCGAGGTGGCTCTGGCTGTGCGCCGCGCCGCGCGTCGCGACGTGAAGTCGCTCGGCTCGGGCGAAGCGGACTGCCTCGATGACGTCGTCCACCGTGGCCGGGCGCAGGAGGACACGCGGCGTCGCGTCGACGATGTGCCCGAAGTTGCTCCGGAACTCCGCCGGCGCGGCGGCGCCCTCCATGACCGGGCCCCGCACGCGTTCGGCCAGCGCGCGGACGAGCGGATCAGCCACGCGCCTTCGCGTCCCGGTAGAGATGGCGCAGAAGGAGGATCTGCCCATAGTGCCCCGAGAAGTGCTCGAGGACGTGATAGAGATACCATCGCCCCGCAATGCCGACCTCCGTGCCGTCGGCGCGCTTCCGCACCGTTTCGGCCACGAGATCCTGCTCCGCCATCCCGGCCGCCATCTTCGTGAAGTAGGCGCGCGCCTTCGCGTGGAGGTCGCGGTAGAAAGCGAGATCCTTCCCGTCGAGGAGCGCGATCGGCTTCGCGCCGGCCTTGATCGGCATCCCGTCGTCGTCATCCCCAATTCCCAGGATGGGGTGGACTTCGGCCGGGTCCGCCTTCGCCACGACAAGGAGGGTCCACCACGCCTCGACGATGGCCATGTGGGCGAGGAGCATCCCGATCGTGTTCATCCCGGGTTGCGGCTGCCACTGCAATTCCTCTGGCGTGGCCCCTTCCAGGTCCCGGAAGAGGAGCTGGCTCTGATCGTCCAGCGAGGCGACGACCAGCGCGGCGTCCGGGGAACGGAAGCCGGGGGGGATGCCGATCGTTCGGTGCGTCATCGTAGCCATCGTTCTCGACTCCTTGGTGGGGGCAATCGGTTCGCAGCGGCACGCGGGCGCCGCCCCGAAAAGGATATCACGGACCGCCTCTTCGCCTACGACCCGCCCCGAAGATACAAATCGCGCGCGACCTTGACCACGAGGGCGAGCGCGACGAGGACGGCGACCAGACGTATGAATCGGTTCCCCCCTCGCACGGCGAGGTGGGCGCCGGTCCAGCCGCCGGCCATCTGCGCCACGAGCATCGGCGCCGCGAGCGACCACACCACCACGCCCTGCGTCATGAAGACCGCCAGCGCCGCCAGGTTCGAGGCGCAGTTCACGACCTTGGCGTCGGCCGACGCGCGGGTGAGCGAGATGCCGAGAAACGCGACGTACCCCGCGATGAGAAAGGTCCCCGTTCCCGGTCCGAAGAAGCCATCGTAGGCGCCGACGACGAACGCGATGGTGCCGAGGATCGCGGCGGAGCGGTGGCGCGGCCGTTCCTCGGCGGTGGCCGGCACGCGGACGAGCGCGATGAAGATCGCCGCCACGACTAGGAGGACGAGAACGAGAGGGCGCAGCGCGTCCGGCTTGATCTGGAGCACGAGGAGGGCGCCCAGCGCCGAGCCCGCCAGCGCGAGCGGAAACGACCGGAGCGCCGACCGGCGATCGATGAGCCCCGCGCGGGCGTAGCGGACGATGGCGGCGGCCGATCCCCAGACCGCCTGTCCCTTGTTGGTGCCGAGCGCGAAGTGCGGCGGGAGCCCCACGGCCAGGAGCGCCGGCAGCGTGATGATCCCGCCGCCTCCGGCGATCGCGTCGACCGTGCCGCCGACGTAGGCGGCGAGGCAGAGGAGGGCGGTCTCCGTGGGGGTGACGTGGATCATCCGGCGAGCGTCGCCACGATCCGCAACCCCGCCGCCGCGATGTCGCGCTCGCGCACCAGGCGGCTCTCCACCTCGAAGATCTGTCGGACGGCGCGCTCCGCGGCTTCCCCCCGAACGGCGCGCTCGTGGGCGTAACGGTAGAGGTAGGGCGCCTCCTGGGCGGGCCCGGTCTCGAAGCGCTCCCGGACCGCGGCGAGCATGTCGTGGCCGCTCGCGAGCGGCGGATCGTGCGCGTGCTCCTGGCGCCAGCGGCCGAGCGGATTGCGCACGGCGGCCAGCGCGGGATCGGGAGGCGTCAGGATGCCGGCCGCGACGAGAATCGATTCCAGGTCGTACCACCAGCGCGCCGTCGGAAGGGTCACGCGGTCGAAGGCGAACTCCTCGGCGAGGAGCCGGCCGCCGGGACGGAGAAGCGCGGCGGCGCGGTCGAGCGCGCGATCGAGCGGCGCGACGTGGTGGAGCGAGCGGGTGAAGAGCACGGCGTCGAACGGCTTCCCGTCGGCGGCCCCGTCGTAGAAGAGAAAATTCGACTCCACCCACGTCACGGGCGCGGCCGCGGACGAGACGGTGACCGCTAGCGACTCGTCGAGCGCGGTCACCGCGTATCCGCGCTCCGCGAGCGCCGCGGCTATCGTTCCGTCCCCGCAGCCGACCTCCAGCAAGAGCGCCGGCGCGGGAGGGAGCGCGCGCTCCAGGAAGCGGAGCGTCTCCTCGGCCGGGAGCGGCAGCGAGAACGATCCGCTCATCCCCGCTCCCGCATCTGGACCGGCGACGCCGGAAGGAGGTCGAGCGCGATCGTCTTCCCGGCGCGATCGACGCGGCCGAACGTGAGGACCCCGGTGGGACACGACTGGACGCAGGCGGAGCAGCGGACGCACTCCGGGTCGTTCATCGGCGCCCCCTTGTTCGCGAACGACATCACGTCGATCCCCTGGTGGCAGACCGACGTGCAGACGTTGCAGGAGATGCACTTCTTCTTCTCGGCCACGATGGCGAATCGGCTGAATCGCGCGTAGACGTGCATCAGCGCGGCCAGCGGGCAGAAGAAGCGGCACCAGACGCGGCCCGAGTACCAGAAGTAGAAGCCGTAGCCGACGACGCCGGCCAGCGCCACGTCGACGATCCACTTGTACGACGACTTCAGCCAGGGATCGAAGACCGCGTCGATCGCGTTCCCGTCGGGGAGGATCCATCCCGCGACGCGCAGGATCAGGAGAACCACCGCCACGCCGAGAATCCCCTGTCCCGCGAGATTCAGCCGGTTCCAACCGGGGCCGTGCGGCATCTTCTGGCGATGCGTGTCGCCGAGCGTCTCCGCCAGCGCGCCGCACGAGCAGATCCAGCCGCAGTAGACGCCCTTCCCGAAGAAGTAGATGCCGAGCGGGATGAGGACCAGCGTCTGCACGACCGAGATGGCGAGCCACCACCCTAGCGGTTCGTGCGTGAAGACATTGTAGACGTTGAGCGGCCACGCGAGGATCAGCCCGTAGGCGCGCCAGTACTCCCGTCCATGCCCGTAGGTCACCGAGGGAAAGAGCGCGTCGGCGATTCCGGCGGGGAGAAGCCCGTGCCGGCCCAGGAGCGGCAGGATCACTTCCGGTGACAGGAAAAGCGGCACGACCTGGATCGCCATGAGCGTCAGCGTCTGCGCCGTAATGTAGGGAGTGCGGCGCCGCCGGATGCGGCGAACGCCGAAGATCGCGACGACGAGCGAATAGGAGAGCGTGTACCAGAACGCGGGGCCCGAGGCGCTGATGGCGAGCGTGCCGAGCAGCGTCTTCGGATCGCTCGCCCAGGCGGCCACTCCCCCACCGGCCGCGGCGAGGAGATCGGGGAGGTTGAAGGGGAACCAGTGCCGCTCCGCCCACCACGCCGACGCCGACCCGCCCGACTTCCAGTTGTAGAGCCACGTGCAGAAGAGGACGAAGAGTCCCATGGCGGCCCACGAGGCGGGACGCATCTCCCCTTTGATGGCGATCCCCGAGCGACGGAAGAACTCGAGCGGGGCCTCGCGGCCGATCATGGTGAAGACGTTGTCGTTCGGGATCGAAGTCTCCCGGCCCGCGCGGTCGATCAGGACGACGCGCTCGCCGATAATCTCCTTCACGCGCGTCTCGAGAAGAACGGCGGCGGCGCGCCCCGCCTGCTCCACGTTCTCCGGCTTCGGCCGCGCGAACTCCCGTCCTCGATGGGCCAGCGTGACGCGGGCCCCCGCGCGTCCCAGCGCAATCGCGGTCTCGAGCGCGGAGTCGCCGCCGCCCACCACGAGCACGTCCTTCCCCGCGTAGTCGGCCGGGTCGTGGAGTCGGTTCGAGACCTTGTCGAGATCCTCACCCGGAACGCCGAGCCGGCGATAGTCGCCACTTCGCCCGATCGCGATCACGACGCGACGCGCCCGGATCGGCGCCGAGCCCTCGCCCTCGAGATGGACGACTAGCCCGCCGTCCTGCCGCTCGATCCGCTCCGCGCGCCCCGGCGTGATCTCGATCGACGAGGCCCGCGCCTGCTCGCGAAGCTCCTCGAGGAGAGGCTCCTTCACGTCGGCGCGCACCTGCAGGCGCCCCGCGGGCGTCATCGCCTTCGGGTAGGTGAAAATCGGCTTCTTCCGCGGAAAATTGGCGATTGTCGAGAAGGGCTCGGCGGCCTCGATCGGCGTGAAGCGGAGCCCGCGCGCCTTCGCCTCGACGGCGGCGGCCATTCCCGCGACGCCGGCGCCGAGGATCGCGATGTCGACGGCATCGTCGGCGGCGCCCCGCCCCGAACGGTCGGCCGCGAGCTCGGCGGCGATCCGCTCCACGACGCGCGCGCCCGTATCGAGGGCGAACTTGAGGAGCGGAAGCCCCGCCAGATCGCCGACCACGTAGACTCCGGGAATCTCGGTGCTTCCATCCTCGCGGATGTCGGGGAGCGGCTCCACGCGGCCAGCGGGCCAGCGGAGGTGGAGCCAGGAGGCGTATCGATCGAAATAGCCGCGCATCAACCCATGATACAGGCGTGGCGCCGATCCGTGACCAAGAGTCCGGCGCTAGGAACGGCGCCTTCGAGGGGAGAGAGTCGGGTCAGTGCCGGTAGTGCGCGTCCATCTCGCCCGCACGGATCGCCACCTGGAGCCGGTTCGCGTGCGGGGGGATGGGGCAGTTGTAGTGCTCCGAGTAGGCGCATGCCGGGTTGTAGCAGCGGTTGAAGTCGAGCACGTAGCGGCCGTCCGGCAGCGGCGCGGCCTCGAGATAGCGCCCCACGCCATAGCTCTCCCTACCGGTCGTGGCGTCGGTGAAGTAGAGCCCGAAGTCCTTCTCCCCGACCCCCGGCTCGAGCAGGCGCGTGGCCTCGAGGCGACAGGGGGTGCCCTTCACCTTGAATTCGAACCAGCCCACCCGGACGGCGCGCCGCTGGCTGCTGCGGGTGGACAGGATGACGGTCGTGTCCGGCTTCGGATTGGGCGTGAGTGCCGCGACGATGCGGTAGGAGAGGTCGGGCGGGAAGTACCGCATGCCCTTGTAGAGCTTGAACCGAGGGCTCCGCGGATCGAACACGATGATGGCCGGAAAGCGCTGGTGCGACAGCCGGAGCGAGAAGCGCCCCACCTTGATGCCGCTCGGCGGCAAAGTCGCCGAGGTCATCTCGACATCCTTCACCTGGAAGTGCGCCCCGGGGTCGAGCGTCTCGACGCGGAACGAATCCCGCACCACGGTGACGCGGAGATGCCGCGACCGGACGCCGGGATCGTCGATGCGCACGTCGTTGCCGGGGGCGCTGCCCACGGTGAGCGAGACGCGGTCCTCGAAGTCGCGACGTAGGATCGTGGCGAGGTACGAGGTCGGCGAGCTCTTCAGCCACGCCCTGGTCTCCGCACGGTCCTTGGCGTAGGACCGGAGCAGCGTGTCGGCCTCGACCGCGCTCATGCCCGACGGGTGCTCCGCGCCCGCGCGTGTCGCGGCGGTTCCGCCCCTGGCCGAGCCGGCCAGCAGGCCCGCGAGCAGCAGCAGCGTCAGCGGGATCGGGGGAAACGCGCGGCGCGCGTCCTCACGAGTGGCCATCCTGTTTGCTCCTACGGCGCCCGGGTCGATCGGGCCGCGGCGTAGGCCTGGGCCAGCCAGGCGGCCACGCGCTCGACCTTGGCCGTCGCGGCGGCGTCGAAGGCGTTCACCGTGTGGCTGTCGATGTCGATCTGCGCGAAGATCGTCTCCCCCTCGCGGATGAGCACGACCAGCTCGGAGCGCGTCTGGAGCGAGCAGGCGAGATAGTTCCCGACCTCCCGCACGTCGGGAATGTTCAGGTCGCGTTTCTCCGCCACCGCCGTGCCGCAGATTCCGCGACCGACAGGAATCTCGGTGTGCTCGGTCGCGGCGCCGACGTAGGGCCCCAGATGGAGAATACCGTCGGATCCGAGTTCGTAGATGCCGGTCCAGTCGAAGCGATTGTCGCTCTCGTGGAGGCCCCGGACGGCGGCCTGGAGGAGCGCCGGCAATGGCGCCCCTTCCGCCTTCCTCGCGTCGAGCGACGCGAGGAGCGCGTCGATCGTAGCGTCGTGGTTCGTCATTTTCCGTAGTGGGCGGCCAGGCGTGCCCAGTCGGCCGGAGCGATCTGCGCGAGGAGCTTCCACCGATCGCTCCCGTTCGGCTGGATCAGGAGCGCTTCCCCTTCCTTGAGTTGATCGCGCTGGAACTTGAAGATCGGGATGTAGGGATCCTCGTGCGTCACGAGCACCAGGAGCGCGCCGTCGGCGAGCGGCGTGCTCAGCCACTTCACGCGAACGTCGCGGCTCTCCTTCGACTTCACGAAGAGATGACGCGTGGTGTCCGCATGCCCGAAGGCGATCTCCGCCGTATCGCGGCAGCGGAACATCGGGCTCGAGTGGACCTGCCCGATCTTCAGCCCGAGCGCCTTCACGGCCTTGCCGATCGAGTCGGACTGCGCGCGGCCGACCTCGCTCAGGTTCCGCTGTGCCGCGCGGTCCTCGTAGTTCACGAGGTCGGCGTCACGCTGGCCCCAGTCGGTGGCCGCGTGGCGGAAGAGCAGCACGTGGTTCCCCTGCCGCAGGAGATAGACGAGCATCGAATCGGAGGGCGTCGGCACCTCGATCGGATAGCGCTTGGCCGCCACGCTGTCGGGGCGCGCCTTGACGGCGCTGTCGGGCGCGGAAACCGCGTGCGCCGAGACCGTCGGCGCCGCGGGCGGCTCGGCCGCGGCCCTGGCCGAGGGGGCGGCGGACGCCAGGAACGCGAAGGCGAACGATAACGTCAGACCGGCCATCGTGACTCGTTTCATGCTCGACTCCCGTGGGGCGCCGCCGTCCCTGTGGCCGGCGGCGAGGCGCTCTCGCGGGCCGACTGCCACTGGAGGAAGAGCGCCAGCGCTAGAGGACAGGCGTAGGAGCCGCCCCGCTCGATGAACTCGAAGATCGGGTGGAGCGGTGGGATTCCGGTAACGGGATAGAGTACCTCTCGCGCGAGCTTCCACGCGGTGATGAAGTAGAGCACAACCGGAAAGGGGCGGATCAACGTGGCGACGCCGAGGGCGATTTCGAACCAGCCGATCGCCGGCAGAAGCGTGCCCGGCCCGAACAGATCGGGCCCGACCCCGATCGCGGCCAGCTGTTTGGCGAGGATTTCTTTGTGAACGAACGCCCCGTATCCACCATGTCCGATCAGGAGAAACCCCGTGGCGAGGCGAAGGGTCCAGGCGAAGGCGTTCACGCTCGCCGGAGGAAGCGACCAGTTCCGAACGCGCGCGAACCACTCCCTTCCCGATCGGGGGCGACCGGCCAGGAGGAAGAGAGCGAACGGCATCCCGTAGTTCCCGCCCCGATCGAGGACTTCCCACCACGACTCTCCCGTGAGCGGGCGAAGGAGCGCCGTCCAGAGACCCCAGATCGCGCCCCAGAGCAGGAAGGCGCGGGTGGGCGCGAAGAGCACGCCGAACGCCAGGATGTAGTCGTGCACTCCGATCACCGGAAGGAGGTGGATCCCCACGTCGGGAGGGATGCCGACGACGCCGAGGTACTTCGCGAAGCTCGCCTTCTGGAGAAACCCATAGGCGCCATGGCCGAGGAAATCCATGACGAAGGCGATGCGGAGAATCCAGTGGAGGGCGAGGACGTGCTGGGGGGTGGTCGTCGTGAGCTTGGCGCGATTCATGGCTCTCTTCGGGCTGCTCCGACCTCCACGGCGACATGCGGATCGTAGCCCAAAACGCTATGAACTGCAAGGACTTAGATCAACGCTCCTTTCGCAACAGACTCTTCAGAACGAATCCGAGGTTCGCCGGTCTTTCAGCCAGGCGCCGCATGAAGTAGGGCACCCACTCGGTCCCGAACGTGACGTAGACGCGCATGCGGTAACCGTCCCGCACCAGCTGATCTTGCAGGTCGCGGCGGATGCCGTGGAGCATCTGCACTTCCCAGCTGTCGGGGGCGCGGTTGAACTCCTTCGCCAGCGCGCGCGCTTCGGCGATCATCCGCTCGTCGTGACTCCCGATCGCGGGCGTGAATCCGTCGGCGAAGAGAATCCTCATCAGCTTGATGAAGTTCTGGTCGACATCGCTCTTCGCGGCGAAGGCGACGCTGGCCGGTTCCAGATAAGCCCCCTTCACCAGCCGGATCTTGGGGCGAAGCGGCTGGAGCCGTTTCAGGTCGGCTTCGGTCCGGAAGAGGTACGCCTGCACGGCCAGTCCGACGTTGTCGTGGTCGCGCCGCACTCCCTCGTAGAGCGCCAGCGTGGCGTCCACGGTCGGGGAGTCCTCCATGTCGATCTCGAAGAAGTTTCCCCGGGCGGCGGCATCGGCCACCAGGCGGCGCGTCAGGTCGAGGCAGAGCGCCGGATCGATTCCCAGTCCCAGCTGCGTCGGCTTCACCGTGACGAAGGCGTTCAGTTTTCGATCGGCGATCTCGCGGAGCATCCGCTGGTAGGAAACGAACGACGCCTCGGCCGCGGCGCGGTCGGCGACGTGCTCCCCCAACTGGTTCAGGATGACGAGGAGTCCCTTGGCGTTCAGCTCGGCGCTGGCGCGAAGGCCGTCCTCCAGCGTCTCGCCGGCGATGAAGCGGCGCGCGAAGCCGAGCCGCATGCCGGTGCCGCCGATGGCGCGCGTGAAGGCGCGGCGATTGGAGAGCCAGGTGATGAACGATCGGGCCAGCGACACGGAACCGAAGCTCCTCCATGGACGTGAATTCGAGGCGGAGCCACTATAGCGGATCGTCCGCGCCCCTGCTAGGCTGAGCCGTTCCGAAAGGAGGGTCCCCCCATGGGCCGTGCATGGTTCATCGCGTTCGGAGTTCTGGTCGTCCTCGCTTCTCCGCCGGTCGCGCCTACCGTGTCGGCGCAGCACCAGCACGGAAATGGCCGTGCCGCCGCCACGAGCGACGTTCCGATCTTCCGGGGCGTCGCCGTTCATCACAAGATCGCCACGCGCTCGGCCACCGCGCAGCGGCTCTTCGACCAGGGACTGGGCCTCTGCTTCGCCTTCAACCACGACGAGGCGATTCGCTCGTTCGAAGCCGCGGCCCGCGCCGATTCGTCGTCGCCGATGCCGTGGTGGGGCGTGGCGCTCGCGCTGGGTCCGAACATCAACATGCCGATGTCGCCCGAGGCGGAGCAGCGCGCCCTCGACGCCCTGGCCAAGGCGCGCGCACGGGCCGCGGGGGCGCCGCGCGCGGAGCGCGACTACGTGGAGGCCGTCGCCAGGCGCTACGCCGCTCCCGTGGGCGAGAGCCGCGCGGCGCGCGACTCGGCCTACGCCGACGCGATGCGGGCGCTCGTCAAGACGTACCCGGCCGATGCGAACGCCGCCGTCCTCTGCGCCGAGGCGCTGATGGATCTTCGCCCCTGGGATCTCTGGACGCCCGGGGGGGAGCCGAAGCTTGGCGCGACCGAGATCGTGTCGCGGCTGGAGGCGGCGATGAAGCGCGCGCCGGATCACATCGGGGCGCTCCATCTCTACATTCACACGCTCGAGGCCTCGCCCTACCCGCAACGCGCCGAGGCGGCCGCCGACCGCTTGCGGAAGATTTCCCCCGAGGCGGGGCACCTGATCCACATGCCGACGCACATCTACCTCCGCGTCGGACGCTACGAGGAGGGGGCGGCGGAGAACCAGCGCGCCATGGACGTCGATCGCGCCTACATCGACCGATGGAAGGTCGAGGGCATCTATCCGATGATGTACGCGAACCACAACATCCACATGCGCTGGTCGGCGCTCTGCTCCATGGGACGGAGCGCGGACGCCGTCGCGGCCGGCCGCCTGCTTCAAGAACGCGCGCCGTTCGAGATGGCCCGGCAGATGCAGCCGATGGAGCTCTTCACCGGGTCGCCGTTCCTGACGCTGCCGCGCTTCGGCCGCTGGGCGGAAATCCTGGATCAACCCGCCCCGCCCGCGGACCTTTGCCTCACGAACGGCGCCTGGCGGTTCGCGCGGAGCCTCGCCTACGCGGCCACACGCTGTCCGGCGGAAGCGGCCGTGGAGCGCGACAGCCTGGCGGCGATCGCGGCATCGGCGGAGGGGCTCTACTGGGGTCTGGCGGCGGGGCCGACGCTCATGAAATTCGCGCTCACGTTCCTGGATGGCGAACTGGCCGCGCGGGGAGGGCGCACGGAGGAGGCGATCGCGCTCCTGGGGCGCGCCGCGGGAATGCAGGACTCGCTGCAGTACGACGAGCCGCCGCCGTGGAGCATGACAGCGCGCCAGTCGCTGGGCGCTGTTCTCCTGGAGGTGAGTCGCGCCGCGGAGGCCGAAGCCGTCTACCGCGAGGATCTGAAGCTCTTCCCCGAGAACGGATGGTCGCTGCGCGGTCTGGCCGACGCGCTGCGCGCGCAGGGAAAGAGCGTGGAGGCCGATGCCGCGGAGGCACGCTTCCGGAGGACATGGGCGGCCTCGGACGTGAAACTCACCTCGTCGAGATTCTAGCGCGATCGAGTGCGCACGCTACGTCGCGGCGTAGTGGCGCGCGCACTCCTCTTCCCTTCCGCGCACGATCCGCTTCCCCCGGAGCGGCCCGCGCGCGCTGGTGATGACCGTGCACTGGCGCTCGCCGTCTCCCTCGTCGACGTAGAGGACTACCCAGTCTCCCGTCTTTCCCAGCTCGTGCGCGCGCGCCGTGTTGGAGAAGAGGGCGGTGTAGTGCCGCTCCTCCCGCGTCGAGTGGAGAATGGGGAGCCACGCCTCTCCCTCGGGATTGAAGCGGCGCGGCGCGATCCTCCGCAACTCTCCCGCCTTGGCGCGGGTCCGGTACTCGCGGTCGACGTCGAGGATCTCCGCGATCGGCGGAAGCGATTCGGCGGCGGGCGCGGTGGCGCCCCGCCCGCCCGAAGCCCGTTCGCCACGGCGCGCCCCCGCGGCGCCGCGGCGAAAGCGGCCCAGCCTGGATTCGAGCGTGTCCATGATCGCCGCGATTCGCTTCGGCCCGAATCCGGCGAAGGTGGCCAGCCTCCCGTCGTGAGCCGCCTGCTCCAACTCTTCCAGGGTGCCGATGCCGAGATCGTGGTGGAGCCGGTCGGCCGTGGCGCGGCCGATGCCCGGAACCGTTCGCAGGATCTCTTCGGGATCGGAGGCGCCGCGGAGCCGGGCGAGCATCGGAAGGCGCCCCGTCTGCGCGATGTCGCGGATGGAGCGCGCGAGGCTGGGGCCGATTCCGGGAAGCGCGTCGAGCCCCGCGATCCCCTCTCGCGCCAGGATCTCCTCCACGGGGCGTTCCAGGCGCCGGAGGATCTCCGCGGCACGGCGGTAGGCGCGGACCCGAAACGGGTTCGCCGCCTGTTCCTCCAGGAGGGCGGCGACCTCGTCGAAGCGCCGCGCGATCTTCAAGTTCATCTCCGAGGCCATCGCCCTCTCCCTCGGGCCTGCCAGCGGCAGCCGTTGCCTGCCACCTTGTCAGGATTTCCGCGCCTGGCCGGAGCCGCCCGCGAGAGCCGAACTTTGCAACCGACCGCCATCAGCGCGCTTGGCCGAACCGCTCCCCAGCATCTCATCAGGCACGGTGTGTGCCAACAATACAGAGTGGAATCGGGTGGCGGTCCAACGCCCGATGGAGGGATGAGCGGTGTAATGGACCGGTTTCAACCCAACGGCAGCCGGAAAGAGTCCCTGCGGCGGTCGTGAAGTCGCCGAAGAACTGAACCTAGCGAACGTCTCGAGGAGCTGCCCGCCCCGCGCCAACGCGCGGACACGCCTGTGGCTCCACTCTGAAACTTCGAGGCCAGTTCCTTCCGCGTCACGACGTCGGCGGGGTTCATCCGGCTGCTACTATTTTTGCCCTCGTCGCTCGGTTTCTAAGGCAGGTAATCGACGTCGGGCCCACCCATCACAACGTACGGATAGATCCACGCCTTCGAGTCGTACGCCGCCGCGTCGTCAAAGAGCGTTCCGTGCGCCAGCGCGTTCACGCCGAAGTGGCGCCATCCGGAGAAGAGCCCCGCCCGGAACTTCCCGCTGTAGGTCCCATCTCCGTTATTCGTGAGTCGTCCCCGCCGGTCGTGATGGTAGAGAAGCACGACGTCGTCGGTCCGAGGCGTGGTGACGGTGATGGTCACGGTGTCTTCCGGCGCGAAGCGGAGAACGCGGCGGAGATGAATGAAGGCCATCGGGTCGGTAAGCGTCGTGTCGCTCGTGGCGGTCTGAACGCGGACGCTCGTGATGAGGGTCGTGGCGTCCTTCGAGGTCACCTCGACCGCCGAAGAGGCGGCGAGCCTCCAGAACGGGCGCATCCCCGGGCCGAGCGCCACCCGCTTCATGAGGAACCGGCGAACCCAGCGGTCCTCCAGCGGCTTCTCGACCACCTGGTCGGAGTCGGGCAGCTCGGGATTCGCGGGATCGCGCGGCACGATGTTGAAGGTCCCCGTGAGCGTGCGGCGGAGCGTGACGACGGCCGTGGTCGGGCGACCGGTCGAGTCGCTGTCGGAGAAGGCGAACTCGAACGCCCGCGTTCGGCCGGTGATCGAACGCCAGAAGGTGAACGGCTCGATGGCGACGTCGGCCGCGCCGGGAGCGGCATGTGGGGCGCGCAAGGAGGGGGCCAAATTCGTGGAGGCGCCCGCGTCGAAGAGGCCGTCGTCCATGAACTCGGGCGCGGCGGCGAGACTGCCGGTGATGGCCGCCTCCTCCCCGGTCACCTGTGCCTTCGGGTTCACAGGGGTGTCCGAACAGCCTGCAACAAGGGCCGCCACGATGGCCACGGCCAGGAACGGCGCAATGCGCGTAGTCTTCATAAGTTCACCTCTATCAATGTGTTGGCATCCCAGCACCACATTCGCTCCGGACTTCCCGCCCGGGCACCCCGGCAAGTACCGTCACTATTGCAGACACCGTGCCAGCGCGGGGTAGGCGCGCCGCGCCTCCTACTGAATCGCGCCCTTCTTCCCCGCCATTCGCCGCAGCAGCGCGATTTGCCCCGCGTGATACGACTCGTGGAAATGAAGGAAGTGAACCGCCTGCCTGGCTGTGCCGAAGTTCGGAACGGCTTCGTTCCATTTCTCTTCCGTCGCGTTCGCAATGCCTCGCAGGAGCCGCTCCTGCGATGTCGCGAGGTCGACAAGCAGCTGGGAGAGCGGCAGGCCGTCGCCCTCGCTCGTGATGGGGACGGTGCCGCGCTTGTAGCGCGCGGCCGCTTCGGGCTGAAGAACCGGCGGCTCGCCGAGGAGCTTCAGCATCCCCTCGCGCGATTCCACGATGTGTCCGACGACCCAGTTCATGCAGTTGCCGCCGGGTTGCGGCTGGATCAGCGCCTCCGCATCGGTGACGCCCTCCGCGTTGGCGCGGATGGCGGAGAGGCTGATCTCGAATAGGGGAGTCAGTGTCTTGGCGATCATGGGCGGAGCTCCTTGATGTGAGGGACGCGGGGGCGCCGGACCCGGGCGCGGCGCTACGTGCCGGCCGGTTCCCAGCGGAGAATGTCGTCGGAGAGGGAGTGGCGATATCCGGAATGCGCCGCCGCCAGGCGGGCGCGAATCGCCTCCACCGTCGGGTAGCTTCCGGAGCCGAGAAGGCGCGCGTCGTCCACCAGCACGACGTCGCCGGGGCGGCGGCGCGCGGCGATCGCCTCGATCTCTTCCACGAGCGGCGTCTCCTTCGCGCCGTGGGCCGTCCCCTCGCCCGAGTAGTGCCCGTCGAGCCAGAAGAGAACCGGCTCCCCGATCCGCTCGAGCAGCGGCGGCAGCACGGTCGCGCTGTCTCCCGTGTGGACGTGGATCCACGGCCAGCGCCCCAGCCGGCGCGCCGCGCGCTCGGCAAGACCGGCGTCGAGTTCAATCGTGTGAATCTCCCGGAACCCATCCCGGCACTTCCGGGCCATCTCCCCCTCGAACGTCCCCGTCTCGATCAGGACGGCGGTCCCGTGGCGCTCCGCGTACTCCAGCACCGCGCGCGTTTTCACGACGTGCGGCGGAGGAAGCGTGGGCGCCCGGCGGTAGGCGCTCCAGTCGCGCGCGTCCTTCCACGACGACTTGGCGGCGCTTAGGCGTTCTCGAAGCCCGTCGGGGAGGAGCGAGGCGATGGCGGAGGACATGGCCGGGAGTATACTCAACCGCGCCATGAACGGACCTCGCCTCTTCCTCGGCGGCCTCGCGGCTGGACTTCTCCTCCTGGCGACCGGCATCGCGCTGGGGCACGGCGTGCTCGGCGCGGAATACGTTCGTGCCTTCGCGTCCCACCGCGCGCACCCCGTGAATGCGATTACCGTCCTCGAGAACACGACGCTCCGGCTCGCCTACGGCTTCCTGGCCGTATTTCTCTACGCCGCGACCCGACCGCGCTTCGGCGCCGGGCCGCGCACGGCTGCCTTCGCCGCACTCATCCTCTGGGTGGCCGCCTTCCTTCCCCGCCACCTGCTCCTGTCTGAGTTCGGCATCCTGGATGGACGGCAGCTCGTCCTCAGCCTTTCGTGGAGTGTCGCCGAGGTCGTGCTCGCCACGCTCCTCGGCGCGTCGATCTATCGAGAGCGACCCGCCACGCGGCCGGAGGCGACTTCTACCTGAGAGCGCGCCAACCGTAACTATGATACGCGGCCGGGGATTCCCTTCCCCGGCCGCTCGGTGTTTCAGGCTGGAGCGCCCGGCCCTACTTCACCTTCACCACCTGCCGGACCAGGCGCGTGTCGCCCGCCTGGATCGCGGTCCAATAGATCCCCGTGCTCGCCTCCCCACCGCTCGCGCCACGTCCATCCCAGGTGATGCGGTGGGCGCCGCCGCCGAGTGTCCCGTACTCCTGTGCCGTCCCGCCGGTCCACGACTGCCCGCCGTTCGGTGTCGTCACTTCCACGGCCGGGGGCACGGTGTCGCCGCCCAGCATCGGAACGAGATAGTTGAGGATGTCGTTCACGTCGCCGTTCGTCACCTGGCTCACGTTCGTGCTGTTGAGTCCGGGAAACGTCGGCGTGTTCGTGTAGAGGGTCCGGTCGAGAACCTCGGTCTTGCTGATGACCCCATCGCCGTCCTGGTCGATCCGCCGACGTATAGGCGGCGAAGAAGGAGGCGCGGATCGTCGGTCTGCCGTAGGCGCTCCTCGGCATCATCAGGAGAAGGAAGGCGAGGGCCGCGAGGAGCAGGAGGAGCAGGAGATAAGGGTGGTGGGTGAGCGTCTGTTTCACGGGACGCCTCCGGGAGTGGCGCAACGTAACTGAATCTGGCAGGACTCCTCCGCCGGGGTGTGGCGGCCTCGGCGGAGGGAAACGCTAAGGAGGTTGTGACGTCGTTCTCTATCGCAGGGAGCGTGCCGCGGGGGAGGCGGAATCGTGGCAGAGGACAGGTGCCTGCGCTACCGTGGGTTAGAATGCCGTTCGGGGATCGGGCGCGGTGTAGCGGACGGCTCCGCTCTGTCAATCTGTCAGGAATGAACGGCGCCCGTCAGTCAGCCACCGCTTCCAGCGGGTCACGAACGCTCGCCGAGAGCGTAGTGGAGAGCATGAAGACAACGCGCAAGAGATTTTCGAACCTGGTCGTCCTGGCGGCGGTGGTCGCGGCGGTCCTACTCCCCCTCTCCCGCGCGCGGGCGGCCAATGCGGCGGCGCCGAAGCGTCCCCTCCCCACGATCGAGAAAGCCGTCTTCGCGGGGGGCTGCTTCTGGTGTGTCGAAGCCGCGTTCGAGGGGCTGCCCGGCGTGAAGACGGTCGAGTCGGGATTTTCGGGCGGCGCCGAGGAGCGTCCCACCTACGAGCAGGTCTCCTCGGGACGCACCGGGCACGCCGAAGTGGTGGAGATCACCTTCGACCCGACCGCCATTTCCCACAAGAAGCTCCTCGACGTCTTCTGGCACAACATCGATCCGACGCAGGCGGGCGCCCAGTTCTGCGATCACGGCGAGCAGTACCGTTCCGCGATCTTCTACGCGAGCGACGCGCAGCGGCGGGCCGCGCTAGAGTCGCTGAAACGCCTTGAGCGATCGAACATCTTGAAGAAGCCGATCGTGACGCAGATCGTGGCGCTCACCCGCTTCTGGCCGGCCGAGGAGTATCACCAGGACTACTACAAGAAGAATCCGGCCCACTATCAGGCGTACCGCCTGGGTTGTGGGCGCGACCGCCGCCTCCGAGAGCTCTGGGGCGCAGACGCGGGCCGGCACTAGTCAGCCAGTGCCCAGGCCATAGGGCACGGGGGCCTCCCCCACGCCTGCTACCGACGGACCACTGCCTGCACCCGGCCTCGCACCCTAGGCTGTTGAGGCCCCACATAGGAGCGTGCCGACATGCCGATTCCCGTCCCGACGTACGAGCCTCACAAGATCAAGACCGTCCGCCTCGTCTCGTTCCCCACGCTGGAGGAGCGCAAGCGCCACCTGGCCGCCGCTCATTTCAACACCTTCAATCTCACTCCAACCCAGGTGAACTTCGACCTCACGTCCTACGGGACGAGCGCCGTCACGCAGGAACAGCATGCCGGCGAGATGGTGGGTGACGAGGCGTACGCCGGAGCGAAGAACTTCGAGAACCTCGAGCGGGCGGTGAACCGCATCCTGGGGCACACGTACGTCTGCCCGACGCACAACCTCCTCGGCTGCCTGAAGCTGGTGGTCGCGACGATGGTCCCCGCGGGGGCGACGGTCGCGAGCAATTCCCAGTGGCTGGCCGACCTGCTGGCTCCGCGCTCCATCGCCGTGGCCGACGTCCGCACGCAGGAGGACGCCGTCTTCACGGGAAACGTCGACCTGGAGCGGCTCCGCGGCGCCCTGGCGACCGGCGCGGTCGCGCTGATCGAACTCCAGGCCTTCGCCGATGGGATGCACCCGTTCAGCCTGGCGAACTTGAAGGCCGTGCGCGCCCTGGCGGACCAGCGCGGCGTGAGGCTGGTGCTGGACGGCTCGCGCATCATCGAGAACGCCTGGTACATCCAGCGTCACGAGCCGGGCATGTCCGACCGGCCGGTGGCCGACCTGGTGAAGCAGATGGTGAAGACGGCGCACATCTTTCTTCTGGACGGAGCGCAAGACCCCAAGTGCCCCACCGGCGGCATCCTCACGACCGACCATCCCGGCGACCACGAGAAATTCGTGAATGAAGTGGTCGTCTACGAAGGGCTCCACACCTACGGCGGCATGTCGGGGCGGACCATGGAAGTCCTCGCGCGCGGGATCGAGGAGATGTGCGACGAGTCCGAGGTCCAGTGGGCGATGCGCGAGAGCGAGCAGTTCACGGCGCGCCTGCGCGAGGCGGGGATCCCGCTGGAGCGCGGCTGCGACGGCGCCTACATCGAGGCCGACAAGTTCCTCCCGCACGTGAGCGTCTTCCCCGCCCATGCCCTCGCCTGCGCGCTCTATCAGTCGAGCGGCGCGCGCGCGCTGGTCCCCGGCATGGTGGGCCGCAATCACTACCTCCCCATCCAGGTTCCGCGCCTCGCCATGACGACCTGGCAATTGAACCAGGTGGTGGAAGCGATCGCGAATCTCTGGAAGCAGCGTGACCGGATCGCGCCGCTCGAACTTCAGACCGGAGGCGACTGGAACGACGAGCTGAACTTCCGCTCGGTCTTCGCGAACCTCTCGACCTACGAGTTCGACTGCTACCCCTTCGTCATCCACACCCTGGAACGCATCCCGAGCACCACGATAGAACACCGGCTCCGAGCCATTCGCGAGGCGGGCTTCAACACCTTCCTCCTGCGCTCCGCCGACGTGACGATCGATCTCCTCACTGACTCCGGAACCTCCGCGATGAGCACCGATCAGTGGGCGGCCTACGAGGCTGCCCGCGCGACGAGCGCCACCAGCGACGCCTATCTCCGCTTCGTCGAGGTGATCCGCGAGGCCTACGGCTACGAACACGTGATCCCGACACACCAGGGCCGCGTCGCGGAGCACATCCTCAGCCAGACGCGCATCCGCCCCGGCCAGTGGGTGCCGGGCAACATGTACTTCACGACCACCAAGGTTCACCAGGAGCTGGCGGGCGGGGTCTTCGTCGACGTGATCGTCGACGCGGCGCACGACCCGCAGAACGACTTTCCCTGGAAGGGCAACATCGACCTGGCCAAGTTGAAGGGAGTGATCGACGAGCACGGCGCCGCGAACGTGGCGTATGTTTCCTTCGAGCACTCCGTCAACATGGCCGGCGGCCAACCGGTGAGCATGGACAACATGCGCGAGGTCTACACCTATTGCAGCGGGCTCGGCGTCCCCGTCTTCTACGACGCCACGCGGGCGGTGGAGAACGCCTACTTCATCCAGAAGCGCGACCCGCGCTACCACCACGTCCAAATCCGCGACATCCTGCGCGAGATGATGATGTACGGAGACGGTTGCACCGTTTCCGCGAAGAAGGACTTCCTGGTGAACATCGGCGGCCTCCTGGCGTTCAAGGACAACGCCGAGTGGAAGAAGGAAGCCGAGGCGATGCTCCGGGTCTACGAGGGGGGCCGCGCCGATGGCGGCCTGTCCGCGTCGGACCTGGCGGCGATGGCCCGCGGGGTCGAGGAGATGCTGGACGACCGCTACATCCGCACGCGCGTCGAGCAGTCGGCGTTCCTGGGCCGGCTACTCTCGGACGCCGGCGTCCCGATCGTGCAGCCCTCCGGGAGCCACGCCATCTTCATCGACGCGAAGCGCTTCCTGCCGCACGTCGACCAGGACGAGTACCCCGCGCAGCGCCTGGCCGCCGAGATCTATCTCGAAACGGGCGTGCGGGTGATGGAGCGCGGAAACGTCTCGAAGGGACGCGATCCGAAGTCGGGCGAGAACTACCGCCCCGCGCTGGAGTTGGTGCGGCTGACGATTCCGCGGCGGGTCTACACCAACGACCACATGCGCGAGGTGGCCGAGGGAATCGTTCGCGTCTGGAAGCGGCGGGAGACGATCAAGGGGCTCGCGTTCGTCTACGAGCCGCCGCACTTGCGGTTCTTCCAAGGCCGATTCGCGCCTCTGGAGGAAGTGCCGGCGGCGGCGGAGACGGCGACCGCCTAGCGGCGCGGCGCCTCCAGGACGGAGCGAGTCGCCCTCGGACCGTCACGCCCGCATCTTCATCGAGAGCTGCCGCCCCTGCTGCCGTTCCGCCCACGCCAGGAACGGGCCGCGTCCCCAGAGACGGGCGTAGTTACGGACTTGATAGAGCCCCCGCTCGGCGGCCTCGCGGCGCGTCCGGCTCCCCATCAGCGCGTGCTCCCGCGTGGCCCTGTCCATGGGCACCTCGATCAGCAGCCCGCCGTTCTCCGCCACGATCCGCGGCAGAAACGCGAGATGCGGGCTCAGGTCCGACACGGCAGGATCGTAGTACCACGAGGCTGATACGATGCCCCGTACGTTCGGCGCTCCGCGCATCAGGCGCGCGATCTCGAGGTGCGCGTGAATGAAGGCATCCTCCGTGAAGCGCACTCCCGGGGGGAGCACGGGGAGATGGTTCGACCAGACGGGGCGGAATCCCCCGAATCGCGTCAGGACGTAGCGCGCCAGCCGCGCGCGCGACGCCCCTCGCGCCTGGAGGAGCCAGCGCCGCGGAATTCCCGATCGCTCCCACCAGTAGAGCCCGACGCGAAAATAGGCGCGCAGCGACTTGACGACCGACGAAAGGGGGCGAGTCACCGGCATGATCGCCGCGTGCTCGATCAGGGGATGGCGGCGTTCCCCACCCTCCAGCACGGCCTCGGCATAGGGTCGCCAGAGCTCGGCGAACGTCTCGTGGTTCGGTTCCTCCCCGTCGTCGAGCGCGGCGAGGAAGAGGAGGACGTCGAGGAGATCGGCGGTTCCGTTCGGAAGCGATCGCGTCGCGCGGATGCGCGTGGCGGTGAGAACGCGAGGATCGGCGCGCGGAGGAAGCGGATCGCCCGGCGCGCCCAGGAGCCAGCGGCGAAGCTGCTTCCAGAGAAGGTGCCCCTCCGGGGACAACGCCGCCAGGGCGGTCTCCGCGCGGCCGTTCACATCCTGGGTCCAGCCCCTGTCCAGCACCGCGCCGCCCTCCTGGGAAACGACCCTCCGTGCCGGAACAAGTTTAGCACGCCGGGCCGGCATCGCTGCCCGGGAGCGGACCCGTTACCCCGTGGAACGATCCCCCTGCTGGGCGGGCCGGCGTCCGTGCGCGAGGGACGCCCTGAGGAAGTCGCGATTGAGGCGGGCGATGTTCGAGACCTGGATCTCCTTCGGGCAGGCCGCTTCGCACTCTCCATGATTCGTGCATCCGCCAAAGCCCTCTTCGTCCATCTGGGCCACCATGCGCCGGACCCGCTCGTCGCGTTCCGGCTGGCCCTGGGGAAGGAGCGCCAGGTGAGAAACCTTCGCGGCGGTGAAGAGCATGGCCGAGGCGTTCGGGCAGGCCGCCACGCAGGCGCCGCAGCCGATGCAGGCGGCGGCGTCCATGGCGAGCTCGGCGTTCTCCTTCCGGATCGGAAGCGAGTTCGCGTCCTGTGCGCTCCCGACGTTCGCCGAGATGTAGCCACCCGCGGCGATGATCCGGTCGAAGGCGCCCCGATCGACGACGAGATCGCGAAGCACCGGAAACGCGCCGGCCCGCCACGGCTCGATCGTGATCGAGTCACCGTCGCGGAAGGAACGCATGTGCAACTGGCAGGTGGTCGTGGCCTTCTTCGGTCCGTGCGGGGCCCCGTTGATCACGACGCCGCACATGCCGCAGATCCCCTCGCGGCAGTCGTGGTCGAAGGCGATCGGATCCTCGCCCTTCGCGGTCAGCCGCTCGTTCACGACGTCGAGCATCTCGAGGAACGACATGTCGGAGCTGATGTCGCCGGCCTGATAGGTGACGAACTTCCCCGGCGCCTTCGCGCTCTTCTGCCGCCAGACGTGGAGCGTCAGGTTCATTTGTAGCTCCGCTGAGCCAGGTGGACGTTTTCGAACGTCAGCGGCTCCCGATGGCGGACCGGCATCTTGCCGGCGCCCTGGTGCTCCCAGACCGCGACGTGGCAGAACTTCTCGTCGTTCCGGAGCGCCTCGCCGTCCTCGGTCTGGTATTCCTCGCGGAAGTGCCCGCCGCACGACTCCTCGCGTTCGAGCGCGTCGAGGCACATCAGCTCGGCCAGTTCCAGAAAGTCGGCCACGCGGCCCGCCTGTTCCAGCGCCTGGTTCAGTTCCATGCCGTCGCCCAGGACGTTCACGTTCTTCCAGAATTCCTCGCGAAGCGCGGGGATCTTCCGGAGCCCCACCTCCAGCCCGGCGCGGTTTCGCGCCATGCCGCAGTGCTCCCACATCAAGGTCCCCAGCTCCCGGTGGAACGACATCACGGTCCGCTTTCCCGAGATCGAGAGGAGCTTCTTCGTCCGCTCGGCCACCTCCGCCTCCGCGCGCTTCACCTCGGGATGGTCGGCGCCGATCTTCTCCAGCTTGGTCGAGGCGAGGTAGTTCCCGATGGTGTATGGGATGACGAAGTAGCCGTCCGCCAGCCCCTGCATCAGCGCGCTCGCCCCGAGACGGTTCGCGCCGTGGTCGGAGAAGTTCGCCTCGCCCAGTACGTGGAGCCCCGGGACCGTGCTCATCAGGTTGTAGTCGACCCAGAGCCCGCCCATCGTGTAGTGGGCGGCCGGGTAGATCCGCATCGGCACCTTGTAGGGATTCTCGTCGGTGATCCGCTCGTACATCTCGAAGAGGTTGCCGTACTTCTCGCGGATGGCGTCCTCTCCGAGACGCTTGATGGAGTCGGAGAAGTCGAGATAGACGCCCAGCCCGCCCGGCCCGACGCCGCGCCCGTCGTCGCACGCCTGCTTGGCGGCGCGGGAGGCGATGTCGCGGGGCGCGAGGTTTCCGTACGAGGGGTACTTTCGTTCCAGGTAGTAGTCGCGCTCGTCCTCCGGAATCTGATCGGGCGAGCGGGTGTCGCCCTTCTTCTTCGGCACCCAGATCCGTCCGTCGTTCCGGAGCGATTCGCTCATCAGGGTCAGCTTCGACTGATGGTCGCCGCTCACGGGGATGCAGGTCGGGTGGATCTGCGTGTAGCAGGGGTTGGCGAAACCCGCGCCCTTCTTGTGAGCGCGCCAGATGGCCGTCGCGTTCGAGCCCTTCGCGTAGGTGGCCAGGAACATCACGTTCCCGTAGCCCCCCGTCGCCAGGCAGACCGCGTCGGCCAGGTGCGACTCGACTTTACCGGTGATTAGATTCCGCGTCACGATGCCGCGCGCCCGGCCGTCGACCACGATCAGCTCGAGCATCTCCTCGCGCGGATGGAGCGTGACCGCTCCGGCGTCGACCTGCCGCATGAGCGCCGAGTAGGCGCCGAGCAGGAGCTGCTGCCCCGTCTGGCCGCGCGCGTAGAAGGTGCGTGAAACCTGCGCGCCGCCGAAGGAGCGATTGGCGAGGAGCCCGCCGTACTCGCGGGCGAAGGGAACGCCGAGCGCGACGCAGTGATCGATGATCTTCACCGAGATCTCGGACAGGCGGTGGACGTTCGCCTCGCGGGCGCGGAAGTCGCCCCCCTTGATCGTGTCGTAGAAGAGGCGGTGGATGCTGTCGCCGTCGTTCTGATAGTTCTTCGCCGCGTTGATGCCGCCCTGCGCCGCGATGGAGTGGGCGCGGCGCGGGCTGTCCTGGAAGCAGAAGGCGGAGACGTTGTAGCCGAGTTCGCCCATGCTGGCGGCCGCGGAGGCGCCGGCGAGGCCCGTGCCGACGACGATGACGTGGTACTTCCGCTTGTTCGCGGGATTCACCAGCTTCATCTCGAAGCGGTGCTTCTCCCACTTCTTGTCGATCGGCCCCGAGGGGATGCTGGCGTTCAGTTCCATGGTCACGATCCCCCGCTAGCGGACGATCCCGAGGAGCACCGCGATCGGGAAGGAGATATTGCCCAGGACAACCACGGTCGTGATCGTCCCCGCGAACGCGGCCCGAAGCGGATTCCACCGCGGATGCGAGAGCCCCAGCGTCTGGAGCATGCTCCAGACCCCGTGGTAGAGGTGAAGCCCCAGGCAGAGCATCGCCACGACGTAGAATGCGGAGACCGGTACGACGCGGAAGCCGGCCACGAAGTTGTGGTAGACGTCTCCCTCCACGAAGTTCGGATGGACGTTCCCGGTGGTGAGGTGGAGGAGGTGGTAGACGATGAAGAGCGCCAGGATCGGCCCCGACCAGACCATCGTCCGCGAGGCGTAGGTCGATTCCTCCCAGCGACGCTGCCGGTAGCCGACGGGGCGCGCGTTTCGGTTCTCGATCGTCAGGCCGACGGCGGCCCAGACGTGGAGGATGACGGCGAGGAGCAGTACGCCGCGCGCGATCCAGAGGCCGGCGCCGTGAAGGAGTCCACGGAGCCAGAGACCATAGGCGTTGAGCGACTCCGGCCCGAGGTAGGCCTGGAGATTTCCGATCATGTGAACGACGACGAAGCCGAAGAGAACCAGGCCGGTGGCGGCCATCACGGCTTTCTTGCCGACGGTTGCGTCGAGGAACGGTACCGCGCGGGGCATTCAGTCTCCCGGATCGACCGAAGAGGGATGCGATTCGGCGAAACGACGACTCAGCCGCGCATTGTAAGGCCGGCGGGGGCCGGTGGCAAGGACTGGGCGCACCACGAAAAACGCGCGGCCCCTCGCGAGGCCGCGCGTCGTACTGCCGGGGTAGACGACTACTTGAGAATTGTGAAGCGGCCCGTCTCGTTCAAGCCCGCGCCGTCGATTCGGTAGAAATAGACGCCGGAGCGGAGGGTCCGGCCCGCGGAGTCCTTGCCGTCGATGCGGACTTCGCTCGGACCCGCCGTCATGAATTTGCGTTCCAGGAGCGTTCGAACGAGTCGGCCATTCAGGTCGAAGAGCCGGACGGTCACCTCGCCCGCCCGAACTGGGCCAAAGCGGAGGGTTCCCTCCGGATTGAGCGGGTTGGGTTTGACACGGGCCGCCACGGTGCCTGACCCCTTCGCCACGATCGTCAGCGTCACGCGGGTGCAGAAACGCCGCCCATCCGCGAGCGACCCGTCGAGGGTCGTCATGATGCTCTGCTTACCATGAAGGAGGCTGAAAAGTTTCGAGACATCCGTCATCGCGAAGCTGACTGGCAATTCCTGAACGCTGTTCCCGTCCGTGTCTCCGACGACCGCGGACTTTGCCGTCGAAGCGAAGATACTCTCGACCGAGCCGGTTCCCGGTGACCTCAGCCGCACGCTGGCGGCATCCACGTCGGTGACGGTGAACGATGCCGCGACGGGCTCGAGGCGCAGATTCATCGTTGTCGAGGACTGCGTCGTTGGAATCGCGCGATTGGTGTTCTCCTGGTACGCGCGGGCATCCGCCGAAGGCGCGAATGGAGTCCGATTGATGACGACCGTCACGGTTCCATTGACAAGGACAAGATCCGGCCTGCCGTCATCGTTCATGTCGGTCGCCGTCACGTCTCGACCGCCCCCTGTTGAGCCGAGTGCAGGGGTATCCGCAAACGTACCGTTCCCCCGCCCGAGGTAGATTTGACTCGGGCCACTTTCCGTCGTGCTGTAGAGATCGAGATGCCCATCGGCGTTCCAGTCTGTCGCGACGATTGCGTCCGTGAACGATGGGCCCCGCACCAGCATGGACGGGACGGTGAATCCGCCGCGCCCGTCACCGAACACTCCGACGATTTGATCCCCGAAGGCAGCCGACGTCGCGATATCCAGTCTTCCGTCCTCATTGAAATCGCCGCTGCAAATCCCATACGGGTTGAATGCCAAGGGGATCGAGGAGGGTGATCCGAAGGTGCCGTCTCCCCTACCGCGGTAGAGGATCAAGCGGGACGGGGACCATCCGGCGAGAGCCACGTCCGGATATCCATCGGAGTCGAAGTCGCCAAGGCAGACGTCCTTCGTCATTCCACCCGCCGGGATTCGCGACGCTACGATCAATCCCGCGCCGCCGGTTCCCAGGAGAACGGCGGGGAGGGTCCCCTCCGAGCTCACCACCAGGTCGTCCCGCCCATCCCCGTTGACGTCGGCCCGACGGAGTCCGGACGCCCCCACGATTTCCGGATAGTCTACGGCTGGGGCGAACGCCCCTCCGCGGGCACCATAGAAGATCTTGAGCGGGCCGCTGCTGAACGATCCCGCAGCCAGATCGCAGCTACCGTCTGAGTTCCAATCACCGGACTCCAGCGTGCGATACGCCAAGCCGAGAGGATACTCGCCGATTGGGGTTAGCCCCCCTGCGCCGTCCCCTCGGAACACGACCATCGTTCCCACGACCGTCTCCCGGGCCACGGCTGCATCCTGAATGCCATCTCCGTCAAAATCTCCGGTGGCAACTCCCGCCCCCAAGGTCAAGGCCGGCGCCGGGGGGGCGGCAGTCGGAATGGATGCTGGGAGCACCTCGACGGACGTTCGCGCCTCCGCTGAGCCGTCAGCCGCGTCGCCGCGAATACTCAACGTCCACGTCCCGACATCACAGACGGTGGGGCGGAGATAGATCCGGCCCGCGGTTGCTGCGAGACCGGCGCCTTGGGTAATGACGCGAGCGAAGGCTGGACCTTCCGCCTTCGCGAAGGCGATCGGGTCGCCATCGGAATCCGATGCCGCGATTCGAAGGTCAAGGGCCGTCCCCGCAATCATCCGAATCTTCGGGGGAAGCAGCAGGACGGGGAGGTGCCCCGGTCCCTCGGTCACGCGGACGGAAACGGTTGCTGTCGACGCGGCCTCTTCGTCCGCAGCGGTCAGCGTCGCTGTGTAGTCGCCTGCGTCATGACGAAACGGTCGGGCATGGAGGCGTGCGGAGGCCGAACCTGGCGTCGAGCTGAGAAGTGCCAGCGTCGGAATCGGGGTCGTCGTCTGAAGCGAAAGCGACACGACATCGCCGTTCGGATCTACGGCCCCCACGTCTTGGGAGGTCACTTCCCCCGTCACAGCCGACATCGGGCTCACGGCGGCGATACTAGGGGGCGAGTTCGACGTTTCTCCAAGGGAGTAGACAAGACCGTCGGTATCGAACCAGTCCTGGCCGAGCTTGAGCGTGTTGTCGAAATCGAGGCCATCGCACTGCGACCCGAACTCCGTAACGCAGCTGGTGCTGGATAGGGTATTCGCCTGCGCGACAATTCCCAGCGATGGCGTCCCCGAAAGCGCGGAGACCGATACTCTGCAAAGCTTGTAGTCGCCGGGAGGGAGGATCGTGGGCCCTAAGAAGCCCATGTACATCTCGGTCGACGAAGGCGCGACTCGCGAGCCTAGATCGATAGACATCCCGGACTGTAGGTTGCTTCGGGCTCCCCAGGTGACCGTGCCGCCCGAAGCACGCACGACGACCTCGTACGAGTTGATCGTGAGCGGCCGTGTTCCGTTCGAACAGAGCGCATCAGAGCCATCGCGGCGCTTATCGGTGCGAAGCCACACGTCGAACGTGGTCGGGCCCGCCGCCGTGATCACGTCCGCTGCGGTGTTGACACCATCACCATTGGAGTCCAGATACATGTACTGGGCTTGCGCGGTTCGAACCGCGAGGAATCCAGGTAGAACCGTTGCAAGGAAAAGGGTGACGATGATGTCGGGGGAGATCGTTAGTCGCAGATTCGAGAATTGCCGGAGGAAGGTCGCGGGAAACATGGTGCGGAGACCCCCTTTCAATTGATGCTGGGCGCTGTGGGGCGGGAATGCCCTTCGGCACCCTGAACACTCGATGGGGAACCCCGGGGGACGGGTCAGGTTCCTCGAGAGGTGAACCGGGAGGAGTTGGGGACACCGGATGTAACAATGAACCGTTCTAGAGGCTAGCCCTCCCCCAGGCGGGAAGCAATGGTCCTTCGGCCGCATCAGTGGGGCGCGGGGCGGCCCCCGCTCTCGACTTTACGGCCTCGCGCCCCGATACCAGGCGTCGAGCGGCATGTGAAGATGGGCCGCGGCGAAGTCGGCATCGCTGATTCCCACGTCGTAGAGGACCGACTCGAAGTAGAGCTTCGTGTAGCTGGCATTGTCGCGTCCCCAGAGGGTCCGCTCCGTGATCGTGAGGTACTTGCGGCCTGCCGAAGAGGCGAATTCGCCCACCTTGTCGGTGGTGTAGGTCCGGAAGAGAGTACCCCGCCGATCCCGGAACTCCTGCTTCCAAGGGATGAATGTCGTGGTGTCGACCCAGGTCGTCATGCGCGTGTGCTCCACGGGCTTCTTCGGGACGCTCTCCACGACCCAGCAGGGGTGTCCCTCGTACAACTCGTAACGGTCGACCCGGTGCGCGTCGGCCGACGCGTCCCGGCCCGCGAATTCCTCGCGCGTGAAGTCGGAACCTAGGAATCGCGACCGTTCCGGCGCCGCCACGCGGCGGACCCGGTTCGCCGCCGGGACGAACATCCAGCGCTCGTCGTTCGCGTTGACGTGCTTCCAGACCATGCAGGTCATCCGCCGGACGTCGCCAGGCTCGTGGAAGTAGATGAGGTACCGCTGCTCTCCTCTGTCTCCCATATTTTTCCGGAGCATGGTCATGACCCGATAGCGTTTCTCTCCCTCGCGGTTGACGATCTCCATGCGGAGTTTCGCGATGGCGTCTGTTCCCGCGTAGTACCACGCCCTCACGCAGCGCTCCATCAGCGGATCCGCTGCGGGAAGCGTGAGCTTCTGCGCCGCCGCGGGCGACGCCAGGGCGGCGAGGAGGGCGACGCCGAGAAAGAGCCGTACCACGCGGCGGGCGATCATGCCAGGGCCCTCGCCCCCAGCACCCGGAGCAGCGCGGGCAGCACGAAAAGCGTCGCGATCGCTCCCGCGATCATGAGCCCGGCGAAGAGGAACCCCACCGTCACGTAGGGAGTCAGCGTCGCCACCACGCGCGGCAGGAACCCGAGCGAGATCACG
>ERZ1292633.747-Hain-H41-02um-R1-747-length-36745-cov-9_pt1 | contig 36745 bp, 32 predicted proteins | sample MGYA00564406_ERZ1292633 | MGnify/ENA primary metagenome ERZ1292633 (study PRJEB36523, sample SAMEA6512639) | groundwater metagenome | collected 2019-01-08 | study: AquaDiva: Metagenomics assemblies of 32 groundwater samples
TTTCGGCTTGCGGTTGGAGAGTATCCAGACGTAGGTGCTGATGCCGGTGTTATAGAACATGTCGGTGGGCAGCCCGATGATGGCTTCGACCAAGTCGTTTTCCAGCACGTAGCGGCGGATTTCGCTCTCGCCGCTGCCCGCGCCGCCGGTGAACAGCGGCGAGCCATTGAGCACGATGCCGAAGCGGCTGCCGCCTTGCTTGAGCGGGCGCATCTTGGAGACGAGGTGCAGCAGGAACAGCATGGAGCCGTCGGAGACGCGCGGCAGGCCGGGGCCGAAGCGGCCATTGAAGCCTTGTGTCTCGAATTCCTTGCGCACTTCTTTCTCGACCTTTTTCCATTCCACGCCGAACGGCGGATTGGAGAGCATGTAGTCAAATTTCTTGTGCGGGTGGCCGTCGTCGGAAAGCGTGTTACCGAAGGTGATGTTGGCGACATCTTGCCCCTTGATGAGCATGTCGGCTTTGCAGATGGCGTAGGACTCGGGGTTGAGTTCCTGCCCGAACATGGTGAGCCGCGCTTCGGGGTTGTGTTCTTCGAGGTATTCCCCGGCGATAGACAGCATGCCGCCGGTGCCCGCCGTGGGATCGTAAATGGTGCGCACCACGCCCGGCTTGCAGAGCACCTCGTCATCTTCGATGAACAGCAGGTTGACCATCAGGCGGATGACTTCGCGCGGGGTGAAGTGTTCACCGGCGGTCTCGTTGGAGATTTCCGCGAACTTGCGGATCAGCTCTTCGAACACCAGACCCATCTGGTTGTTGCTGACCGCTTCGGGGTGCAGGTCGATCAGGGTGAATTTCTCGGTGACTTGATACAGCAAGCCGGCCTTGGCCAGCCGCTCAACCTGGATGTGAAATTCGAAATGCTCGAAGATGTCGCGCACCGCGGGAGAGAACGCCTGAACGTAGCTGAAAAGATTCTCGCGGATATGATCCTGATCGCCCATCAGCTTCTTCATATCCAGCGGCGAGGTATTGTAGAAACCCTGCTTCGCCTTGCGCAACAGGAACGGCTCGGGGTTCAGCCCGGCCTTTTGTTGTTTGGCATATTCGGTGAGCACAGCGGGTTTGGTCGCTTCCAACACGCAATCGAGGCGACGCAATACGGTAAACGGCAAGATCACCTTGCCGTATTCGGATTGCTTGTAATCACCACGCAGAAGGTCGGCGACTGACCAGATGAAGGAGGAGAGTGCTTGTTGGTTCATCGATAAACTCGTAATTATTTTTGGTATGACACGGATTATGCCTACTCTGTGCGATTTGAACGAGATAAAGCGATGCTTGTGCCGCACGTCTGGTGGTGAAACCGCCAACCAGACCGTATTCGAGCTTGGGAAGAGGGCACTTGAATCGCTCCGCCTCTGCTCGACTATAAGGCGCCCTCTCCTCCCTAGCGCTTCACCCGCGCAGCTAGAGAGGTAACGCCAGCCTTGCAAATTGTCAGAAGTTATACTAGTATTTCTGACAAATGGAACAAAATTAATTATGAAAACCGCTGAACTCATTCGAACCCGGATTAATGAAACCCCTTTGGGTGAGCCTTTCACCCCTGCCGCTTTCCTAGCACTTGGTACGCGTGCAACCGTGGATCAAACCCTCTCCCGCTTGGTGAAGGAGGGTTTTATCACGCGCGTGTCGCGCGGCGTTTTCGTTCGCCCAACGCAAAGCCGCTATGTCGGCAAAGCCACGCCGGAGCCAAGCAAGATTGCAGAGGCCATAGCCAAAACAACGGGGGCGACGATTCAGGTGCATGGTGCAGAAGCTGCGCGGCGCTTGGCTTTGACTACCCAAACCCCAACGCAGCCGGTGTTTTACACTAGCGGCCCAAGCAAGCGCATCCAGGTGGGCAAGCTTACGGTCACGCTCAAGCATGCCAGCCCCCGCAAGCTTGCCTTGGCCGGCCGGCCGGCGGGGCTGGCCCTTGCTGCGCTGTGGTATCTCGGCAAGGAAGAAGTAACAGAAAACGTTATCGCAAAAATCCGGAAAAAACTCTCGCCCGAAGAATTTTTGGCTCTGAGATCAGCTACCGCATCGATGCCGGCTTGGATGACGGACGCGCTATACAAATACGAACGTAACACTCGCAATGGCTGAAACTTACTTACAGCTACCGCGTGAGGAACAAGCCAATATCCTTCGCTCATTCGCACCAGAGTTGGGTCAAACCCCTACTGTTATCGAAAAAGACGTCTGGGTGTGCTGGGTGTTGGAGCAGCTTTTCCAAATGCCCAATCGCCTGCCCATGGCGTTTAAGGGTGGTACGTCTCTTTCCAAAGTCTTCCAAGCCATCAACCGCTTTTCAGAGGATGTGGATATCACGCTGGATTACCGCAGCCTCGATCCCACTGTCGATCCTTTCGACGCCAATCTTTCTCACAGCCAATTGAAGAAGCTGAGCGAGCACCTGAAGGCTCGCGTTCACAAACATGTGTCTGGCACGGTTGTGCCTTTTCTACAGGAACAACTCGCTGCCGAGATGGAAGGTCAGACATTCGACATCACCATCGGTGAAGATGGCGAGACGGTGCGCGTCTACTATCCATCTGCGCTAGAGGAAAGCGGCGGGTACATAGTAGAAAGTGTGCTGGTCGAATTTGGCGGCCGCAATATAACGGAGCCTAGTGGCGGGCACCTTGTTCGCCCTTATCTTGCCGACGCCATTGGCGATCTGCTCTTCCCCAGCGCAAGGGTTGAAGTGCTCGCGCCAGAACGCACCTTTTGGGAAAAGGCGACATTGATTCATGTCGAGTGCCATCGCCCGGAATTTAGAACCACCGCAGAGCGGCTCTCACGGCACTGGTACGATCTCGCCATGCTTGCCCAGCATGCAATTGGTGAGAATGCATTGGGAAACCGCGATCTGCTGGCAGACGTGGTGCGGCACAAGAAAGCGTTCTTTCATTCCGGCCACGCGAATTACGATGACTGCCTGAGCGGGGCGCTCCGCTTAATACCCGGCAAGGCTGAACTGGCCGCGCTACAAACCGATCTCAATAAAATGGTCGAGGCTGGGATGTTTTTTGTGGCCCCACCCTCCTTTGCCGAGATAGTCGACAGGCTTTGGCGTGTCGAGGCGCAAGTCAACGCAACTGCCTAGTACGCCTGCCGACATTCGTCTTGATCCTCAGGGCGCACCCCAAGAGTACTTCCTCGGATCAACTCCGTTGGTCCTCAGGGCGTTTTCGGTTTAGATGGCCGCTTGTGGGTGCGCTTGAATGGTTTTTTGTCGCGCGCGCCAGTGTTCTCGCCGGCGTTGTTGGGCCTATTACAAGGGGCGCTGCAATAAATCCACGCGAATCGGCATTAAAAAATGGGCGCCATCATCACTGAGGTGATGTTCAAAACGTTGTTTAACCAGATCATAAATCTTCTCATCGAGCGTGTGATTGGTATGCGTGACTTTGAGTACTTTATTTTCAAATTCAGCAAAGCTTTCAAATTTCATCGGCGAATTAAAAAACGTTTCTTCGACCAAGCCAAACAAGCCTGCATCGACCGCTTTTTTGACAGCGTTAAACGCGGCTTCGCGCACTTTTTGCTCGTCGTGGAATAAACGCAGTATTTCATTAAAATCACCAGCAAAGACCGGCTCGGATATATAAGCCAGACCACCCGGCTTCAACACCCTGCTGATTTCCCGCATCGATAGATCCATTAGGTCGAGTGGTACGTGGTGCAGGGACTTAAACATAAACACCACATCGACCGATGCATCTGCCAGCGGGATTTCCTGCGCGCCAGCGATCGCAAATGTCACATTGGGTAAATCCCTTATCTGCAAGTTTTTTTCATGGGCGATTTCGTCAACTTCTAGTGCGGTAATTTTACGACCGGCACCGGAGGTCGCAATGTTGCGGGTGATTTCTGCGCTGCCGCAGCCTAACTCCAGAATGTGTTTGTTATCCAGCGCTAACAAGCGGTTGTATATTTCAGTTTCAGGGCAGTTAGCATCAATCTGATCTATCGCTATTTTCATTGATCAACCTCTTGTTTTAGTCGCGAACGCGGCCTTCATATTTTTGTGTGCGGTTCTTGTACACAGACAGGAAAGGGATTATTGGCCAGCATCAATGGGGATTACAAGCGCACCCTCTCCCCCCGCAGCTTTCGCAGCGCCCGCTCGCATGCGTCTAACTGGTGTCTTAGGTAGGCAATTCGCGAAGTGCGATCAACAGGGGGAGCAAGGCGGGTATGTCGCTTTTGATAATGCTCCAAAGCGTATCGTTGTCGATACCCAGGTAGCCATGTATCAGGCGATTGCGGGTCGCGATCATGAGTCGCCATGGGATTTGTGGATGTGCGGCACGCACTGTATCTGGTATGTGGGTTGCCGACTCGCCGATCAGCTCCAAATTACGGACTGTTGCATCGTAATTGAGCCCGATGGAAACAAAGCCCGCTTGGTCAAGACCGTCGGTGTAAGCGATAACCTTCTGGGTGAAGGCGATCATGTCGTCTATATAAAACCGCCATTCGCGCTCGGCGGTATTAGACATGCACTGCTTCTTTTTCGATGAAGGGGCGCAGTTCGGCACGGATGGCTTTTTCGCTGACCAGATCGATCGGGCAACCGAAGAGATCTTCGAGATAAAACAAAACACCGAAGTAGCGTTGCGATGTGGCTGGGCCGTCGAATGCGACCAGGATATCCAGATCGCTGTTACTGCGGGCTGCATCGCGCGCTGTTGAGCCAAACAAAGCCAGATCCGTAACGCCGTAACGAGCGGCGAGGATCGGTTTGCTCTGTGCGAGCAACGCTAGGGCACGTGATCGATTCATTGCGGCTTTCATTTCAAACTCTATGATAACTGTTTGATTCTACCATCGTAAGCGCTGCTGGCGGCCCCCCACCCCTTTGTAGGGGGGGACAAAAAAGCTTGATCCACTCATTGCTGGCAGCGCCACCCGATTATTCGGTGGTGATCGCTGCCCGACTGATTTGGCCGCACCCCGCCCTAAGCTGCTGCTTGGATCCACTCGCTGCAAGAACACGTGCCCCCAGTAATATCCCAACTGCAAGGTGAGCCGGTTGTTTTGCACGGTGAGATCCCGGCCGCTGAGCAGGTCTACCCCCTCACCGTTTGTTGAGCAGGGCACGCTGACTTCTTGTGCGGTGGCGGAGAAGTTGAGCATGGTGATGATGCGCTGCAGTGTGCCTTGCGCATCATTGCCCCAACGAATGAACTAATCGCGGGGCTGCCCGCGATTATTTTCACATCTTAACCAGCTTGCATTCTTGACCCGCGATCAAGCCGGTCTTCGCCGGAAATTTACCCGGATTAAACTTGGTTGCGCCGATGCTCGCACCATATTTCGTCAACGCGTTGTATACCGTGGCGAAGTCTTTCTGCGCGTCTGTTTTTTCATTCGGGCTATTCGGCCCGGCGAGCGATGCCAGATGCTCGTTGCTGGCTTCGAGCAGCACTTTCAACGCATCGTCTGGCCAGGTGGCCATGGTCATGGTTGCGCTGATGGGTTTGCCATTGTGCGTGCGCGGGGTGCCGTCGATGTTTCGCTGATTGATGCCTTTGTTGATGTCCAGTATGGCTTTCAGTTTGGCACATTCGACCGACTCGGTGGCATTGTAGGATTCAACCACCGATTCTTTAGCCGCTCGCGCGATCGCTGCTTGTTGGGCCGCGTTGAGGGTATTCCACACGGCCTTGTCGATATGTATCCACGATATCAAGAATGGTTGATGCCACGACGGATGATGCGCATAGCGCGCGCCGATCTGGCCGATATTTTGCGAGCAGTTGGGTTTAGTGCCGGGCGGTATGGGGAATGCTTGCACCGGGCTGCAATCCAGCCCACCCGCGTCAGGATTACCCAGCGGCGCGCTAGCCGTAGCTTCTTTTATCGGGAAGAAATCAGCAAGGTCATCATACGGGTTAACGTATTCGAAGCCTTGTATGGTGCCTCTTTGCATGGGCAGCAGAACTGATTGCCCCCCCACCGGCGGGTAAAACGTGAGCGTTTTTGCAGGGATCGTGCCGCGTTTCACCAACAGCTCACAGGCACGATCCACGATGTCCTGCGGCGGGGCTAAATAACGGATTCTCCAGCCCGATGTGCAAAGGCCCGCCAGGCCTATGCCATTACCTTGGCTCATACAGTCAGCATCCCCCGCGTGGCACTCCGGCTTGCCGATCGGTTTGGGGAAATAGCCCGAACCCTGCATGGTGCTGCCCACCACCGGGAGCACGATTTGCGTGCCGCCCCGGCTATCCAGTATCGATTGCGCCAAGGCGAGTCCGTTGCCGTTGAATCCATCTATTTTCGCATCGAAAAGAAAACCCATCATTTGCTCGAACCGCATGCCAAACGGTACCGAGTTGTAGGCAAAGCCCCAGCTCGGTTCAGAGAAGACCGGCTTGGGCGCATTCGCGTTTGCAAATTGGATACCGGCCCGCAATGCACTCACTGCGCGGCCCGTGCTCTGATTGCGCTGAAAGATGACTTTCTCTCCGCCGGGTATTGCGTCTGTGTACGCTTTAACCTTCTCGATGAATATTTTCATCGCGCCGTAACCCAGGTCTATGGGATCGGTAGACGTGCCCTCGCCACGCCCGATGGTGGGAGAGTCGCTGTATTCGTTGTAGGGAATGGTTACCTCTGCAACCGCGGATAGGCTAAAAAATGCGCCGCATAAGGCAAGGACGAGCGCTGAGATGGCTTGGTGGATTTTCATTTCTATCTCCTGACATGCAAGCAGCTGTTGGAAAGAAGCGATGAACACTAACAATAGCACTGTAGCCTTACTAGGCACCGCCTTTCGTAAAAGGCGCGCCGAGTGGTGCCCTTTTGTAAGGTGACGCAAGCCACAGCTCAGAAATGCCCCACGGAATAAATGCCGGAGGATTTTCAAGCTGGAATCCTTCGCTGAGGCTCATGCTAAAAGCTAAGGGTCTACCAAGCGTATAGAACGTATCCATATCTGGCGCATTCACCGCTACGCCGCTCTGCCAGCGCGCAACCAGGTCCGGGTTGGCTTGAATGCGGCGTATTGGTATTGCATGTTTAGGAATGCGCAATATTGCGCAATGTTTTTTACTTGTATATTGCGCAATATTGCGCAATAATTAAAAACGTATTATTAGCCAATGGCTTGGATAAGATTATGTTGTCTTTCGAACCGAGCTTAAAGCTCGAAAAAGCGCTGAAACGCTTGCAAGAGCAAGTGGTGAGCGCTTCGTCTGGCCTGGATTCGCTATCGGGGCAAGAGGCGCAATATCTGAACCGTTGCGCCCTGATCAGCAATGTGGGTGCCTCGACCCGGATTGAGAATGCATTGCTGACGGACATTGAAGTGGAGTGGGTGGATACCACGCTATCGGCGGATGGTCGCACCACGGCCTTTGAACAGCACAAGGATTTTATTCTAGATAAGCTCTCGAAAGATCGCGAGCGCAGTGTGGAAGAAGTCGTCGGCTGCCGCGAGGTGTTGAGCACGATTTACTCGCAGACCAAAGATTTCATTCCGCTCACCGAGATGGTGATCCGCGGCTTGCATCATGATTTGCTCAAATTTTATCCGCAGGCGTCGCCCTATGCCGGGGCGTATAAAACCGCGCCCAACCGGGTGATCTCGCAAAACCACGCCACGGGCGAGGTGCGCACGGTGTTGGATCCGGCGCCGCCCGGCATCATCACCGAGACGGCGATGGCGGAGTTGGTGGCCTGGTATAACGCAAGCCGGCACGAATCACCTTGGCCGCTGCTCGCAGCAACAGAATTTGTGTTTCGCTTCTTGGCGATTCATCCGTTTCAAGATGGCAATGGCCGTATCGGCCGGGCGCTATTCCTATTGGCCTTGCTGCAATCGGATGATGCGCATTTAGCAAGGCTGATGCCTTATGTGGCGCTGGATCGGCGCATCGAGCAAAGCCGCGCGCAATATTATTCGGTGCTGCATGAGGTATCTGAGGGCGTGTTTCAGTCAGATCCAAGCCGCTATCGATATGATGCGTTAGCGTGGTTTTTTTTGAAAATGCTGGAAGGCGCTTTGCAAGATGTGGCGCACTATCGCGAACGCTACACACTGCTGCAAAAGCTGTCGGGGACGGCGACAAGCGTATTGCAAAGTTTCAAATCGCACCCGGAGCAGCGTTTGCGCGTGAACGATATTGTCAGCGCGACGCAATTACCGCGCAGAACAGTGCAATACGCGTTGAAGACGCTTTCCGACCAGGGATTTTTGCAGCGCTTGGGGCAGGGTGCAGGCGTGAGATATCAGCTGGTGTTTTAAACGCCGCAGCGCAATTTGTTTCTCCCCCGTCGTGCGCCCGAATAAACCCAAAAAACTGCCCGCCACGTTTTGCCGCACCCGGTAATAATTGCCGGTTTCAATCGGTAACACTCGCGCCCATTTCGCCACGCTGATTTGCCCTAGCGCTTAAGCGCTTGTCTTGAATAGCGAATAAGTTTTTACGTTAGCGCCCATGTGTAGTGGCATGCGCCTTGCTCTATATCGTGTACCCAAGAGCCAAGGTGAACCCATGATGCATACCCAAAACCCCATGCAATCTGCTTTCAGTGAAAGCGCGGCGCGGCTTCATGAGCTTTACCGACCGGTCATGCTGCCGCCAGAACTGATTGGGCAAGCTGCGCCCTGCGATATTTTTAGCGCGCGCGGCGCGCTGATCGTCAAGGCAGGTTGGGTGATTTCGCAACGCGCCCAGGACCGCTTGCAGCCGCAGCGCCTGTTCTGCCAAGCCGAGGAAGCGCATCACCTCACCACGCTCGATCCGAGCGAAGAATTAAAACATGTCAGCCAAGCCTTATCGAACATCGCCGAGCGCGTAGCTCGCGGCTCGCTGGTGACCTCGGGTGAGTTAATCGCATTGGCGCACCAGGTACTTGAAGCTTGGGTGTTGGATGCGGATGCGTGCTTGGGTTATGCCCGCTTGAATAAATTTGGCTCGCCCAGTGTGCGCCATGCAATCCATGTCTCGCTCATCGCCGCCGAGCTGGCCAGCGCACAAGGTTTTAAGCACGACATGATTGAGAGCGTGATCGGTGCGGCGCTCACCATGAATCTGTCGAAGCTTGCCATGCACGACGAGATGTTTAATTTAGAAAGCGCGCCAAGTGCCGAGATGAAACAGGAGATGCGTACGCATCCAACGGAAAGCGCTTTGCTATTGCAGCGGATCGGCGAATTTAGCGAGCACTGGATCGACGCCGTGGCCCAGCACCACGAAAACATCAATGGCAGCGGCTACCCAGCAGGATTAAAAGGCACTGAAATTTCCTTGTCGGCCAGAATTTTGCGCATTGCCGATACGCTGGCCGCTCGCCTGACAGGACGCAAGGTACGCCCCCCGCAGCACTGGAATATGCACCATGCACGGGGTGATATACATCACCTGGTTGCCCATGTCTTTGGTTCTGATTTGCGAAAATTGGATAGCGCGCTATGCCACAAACTATTGCGCGTGCTGAATCGCTTTCCGCCTGGCAGCTTGGTACGTCTGAGTAATAACGAATTTGCCGTGGTCACGCGCCGTATGCCGGATCAAGCGCTTAGCCCGCTCACGGTGTTTGCCGTCAGCGACACGCACGGCAAGCCGCTACCCGCACCTAGCGTGCGCCGCATCGCCTCAAGGCATTGCGAAATTCGCGGTTATGCGCACGACGCCCTGCCTAAACTGATCGACGTGGATTGGCAAAAAGCATGGGGTTACGGCTGCTGAGTGTTACGGCTACAAAAAGCTAAGCCCCATAACACCACCCCGCCGCCTGCGCCGCCATCACAATGCGTGCACAGGCTTCCGCATCCGAATCCGCTTGATGATGGCGCAGATCGATACCCAAATAGTTGCAAACATCCGGTAGCTTCGTCGGGCGAATAGCCCACTGCGCCCGCGCCAACTGCACGGTGCACACAAAAGACTGCGCAGGCGCAGCAAGCCCATAAGTGGCACAACAAGCACCCAAGACACCCTTATCAAAAGGCGCATTGTGTGCCGCGAGAAAAACCACCCCCGCCAACTCGCGCGCCATATCCGCCCACACTGCATCGAAGCCTTGCGCGCCCTTCACATCGTTCCACGATAAGCCATGAATATGCGTAAACAAAAACTCGCGCGTCGGTGGGCGAATCAACGCATACAAACGATCGACAACGCGACCGTGCTCGACAATCACCACCCCCAGCGCGCAAGCGCTATCGCGGGCGTTGTTTGCGGTTTCGAAATCGATAGCGGCGAAGCGGGTCATGGGGTTGTGGTGTCAGCCATGGCGTGGGGGTAAAGGTCGGGATTATATTGCACGACAATTCGGAAACGTACCACGGCTTCAAGCTGGGGAGCGGGTCGGCTCTTCACTTTTTTTCTTCAAAACACTTGAGCCGCCCTAAGTTTCACCCTCTTAAAGCCGTTATGTTAAAAATAGGGTTTCTCGATGCCAGGACACCAATAACAAATCTCATTAAAATGAGGGGTCTATCAGTATTTAGCTATTGGCCCGGGGTATTTTGGTTGTTCATTTCTAACAGAAAAATACGAGAATAACGGCATGCCGCGCACATCCCAGAGCCTTTCCAGCAATGCAAGCTTGCTCAAGTCCAAGGCGAGTAAACACGCCATTTTCGGTGTAGTCATCGCACTCGTGGCGATCGGCATCGCCACGCTAGGCGTTGCCTATATGAAAGATGGCGGAATCAGTTTCGACGCGGTGGTTCGGGCCCAGACAGAAAGCCCCACCCTTTGGGTGCTGGATGCAATGCCGTTTATATTCGCGCTCTGGGGCCAGTATGTCAGCTCCATCATTGCCTATGAAGCGAGCGCCATGGTGATTGACCAGACCAGCGATTTGCGCACCCAGACCACGATCATGGAACAGCAGGCGATGCGCAACGCCACTTATGATGCGCTGACCGATTTGCCCAACCGCATTTTGCTGCGAGATCGCTTAGAACAAGCGATTCATTCCGCTTCAAAAAAGAACCGTCGTCTCGCTGTCATGATCATGGATCTGGATCGGTTCAAGGAGATCAACGATACGCTCGGCCACTACAATGGCGACCGCTTGCTAAAGCAAGTTGCAACGCGTCTCCAAAGCGTGATTCAAGAACCGGCCAGCGTGGCACGACTTGGCGGCGATGAATTCGCCATTTTGCTTCCCCACATTTCGGAAGTGAAGGAAGTCGGCACCATCGTCAGCAAAATCCACAAAGCGCTGCAATCTCCTTTCGTGCTGGATACGCTTAAGCTCGAAGTTCAAGCCAGCATCGGGGCGGTAATATTTCCCGAGCATGGCACCGATGCCGACACGCTGTTGCAGCGCGCGGATGTCGCCATGTATGTGGCGAAGGAAAAACAAAGCGGTTTCGTGGTGTATTCATCCAAGCACGACGAACATAGCCCGCACCGGCTCACGCTGATGGGCGAGTTGCGGCATGCAATCGATAAGGGGCATCTCGTGCTGCATTTCCAGCCTAAGGTCAATGTCAAAAGCAACGTCGTCGAAGGCGTGGAAGCCTTGGTGCGGTGGCAACATGAACGGCATGGGATCATGCAGCCGGACGAGTTCATTCCCCTCGCTGAACGCACCGGGCTGATTAAGCCCCTAACGCTTTGGGTGTTGCGGGAGAGTCTGAAGCAATGCGCCGCTTGGCGGCAGGCCGGGCTCAATCTTTGCGTGGCGGTCAATCTCTCGGCCCAAGGTCTGATGGATATGGAGCTACCGGATACCGTGGCCGGGCTGCTCGCTTCAAACGATGTCCCCGCTGAGCGCTTGATTCTGGAAATCACAGAAAGCACCATCATGATGGACAAAGACCGTTCCCTGCAGATTCTCACGCGTATCGCCGATATGGGTGTGCGCCTCTCTATCGATGATTTCGGCACGGGTTATTCGTCCTTGGCCTATCTCTCCAAAATGCCGGTGAAGGAAATCAAGATCGATAAATCGTTCGTGATGGATATGGAAAACAATAAAAGCAATTCAGTCATTGTTCACGCCACGATCGAATTGGGCCACAACCTCGGCCTCAGTGTCGTTGGGGAAGGCGTGGAAAATGCCGAGGTGCTGGGCATACTCAATCGTTTGAACTGCGATTCGGTGCAAGGCTTTCATCTGCTCAGGCCGATCGCTGGGCCGGCTTTCGACGAATGGTTAAGCAAGGCACAAGAAAAGGGAGAGATCCATATCAAGGACGGTCATATTTGTTTGACCCCCGCTTCTTAATCTCATCGCGCTGCGCCCAATAAAAAAGGCCAACCCTTCACGGTTGGCCTTTTTTATTACCCTGCGCAGCCGTCTCAGGTTTCCAAGCGCTGCCCATGCTCACGCGTGTTATGGAAGCGCACTTTGGGCCAGCGCTCCATGGTCAAACTGAGGTTCACGTTGGTATCCGCCAGATACACCAGATTGCCATCGACGTCTTTGGCCAAGCGCATTTGATTGGCGCGCACGAATTCGTTGAGATGCGCCGCATCGTCGCACGTGACCCAGCGCGCGGTATGGATGCCGGCGCGTTCGAACACGGCATCGACGCCGTATTCCGATTTCAGCCGGTGTTCCACCACTTCGAATTGCAACTGACCCACCGCGCCCAGCAGCACCATGCTGCCTGCCAGCGGGGTGAAGACTTGAATCGCGCCCTCTTCGCCCAACTCGATCAGGCCTTTGTTCAATTGCTTGGCGCGCAGCGGGTCGCGCAAATGCGCGCGGCTGAATAACTCCGGCGCGAAATACGGGATGCCCTTGAAGATCAGCGCTTCGCCTTCGCTCAACACATCGCCGATTTGCAGTTGGCCGTGATTGTGGATGCCGATGATGTCGCCGGCGTAGGCTTCTTCCATGCGCGAGCGTTCGTTGGCCATGAAGGTCACGGCGTTGGCGATTTTCATTTCGCGCCCGAGGCGGCCGTGCCGTGCTTTCATCCCCGGCCGGTACTGGCCGGAGCACACGCGCAGAAACGCGATGCGGTCGCGGTGCTGCGGGTCCATATTCGCCTGGATTTTGAACACGAAACCAGTGAACGCGGGCTCGCTCGGATCGACCAGCCGCGTGCTTCCATTCGCCAGCACTGCTTCGCGCGGCTGTGGCGGCGGCGCCCAATTCACCAGCGCGCGCAGCACTTCGCGCACGCCAAAATTATTGATCCCGGAGCCGAAGAAAACCGGCGATTGCTGGCCCTTGAGAAAATCTTCCAATGAAAAAACTGCACCGGCGCCACGCACCAATTCCATCTCTTCGCGCATGCGCGCCATCTCAATCTCGTGCGTTTGATTCAGGCTATCGATCTCGGCACCGCGCAGTATTGATACCTCCTGCTCGGCGCTTTCCTTGCCCGGCGCGAAGCGCATCACTTCATCATTCAGCAAGTGATACACGCCTGCAAAGCGCTTGCCCATGCCGATAGGCCAGGTCACCGGCGCGCAATGAATTTTCAGCACCGATTCGATCTCGTCCAACAACTCGATCGGGTCGCGTACTTCGCGGTCCATCTTATTGATGAAGGTGATGATTGGCGTATTGCGCAGGCGGCACACTTCGAGCAGCTTGATGGTCTGCTCCTCCACGCCCTTGGCCGCATCCACCACCATCACCGCCGCATCGACTGCGGTCAGCACGCGGTAGGTGTCTTCGGAGAAATCCTTGTGGCCCGGCGTGTCGAGCAAGTTGATCACGCAATCATCAAAGCCGAACTGCATCACCGAGCTGGCCACCGAGATGCCACGCTGCTTTTCCACCTCCAGCCAATCCGAGGTAGCGTAGCGCCCGCTCTTGCGCGCCTTGACCGTGCCCGCCATCTGGATCGCGCCGCCGAACAGCAAAAGCTTTTCCGTCAGCGTTGTTTTACCGGCATCGGGGTGGGAGATGATGGCGAACGTGCGCCGCTTCGCGGCATTGCGCGCCAAGCGAGCGGTCGCTTGCGCGGCATCCGCGACCGGCGTTTCATTCAGTTCTACATTCGTTGCGTCAGACACACTGCTTTCCTTAATTCATTCCAAAACGCCTAACGATAGCCCATGCAAAGACAGGCGGGCCAAGCGGCGAGCCGCGATTATAGCCTCGCGCCCCCTGCTTCGTGTAGCGAGTTGTATTTGACGATCCTTAAACGATTGCACCACGATTCGCGGCGCGACAGGCCAAACTCCTTCCCCCTACAAGGGGGAAGGCGGGGATGGGGGTGTTCATCCATGCCTGAGCTTACGATCGACCCCCATCCTAACCTTCCACCCGCTAGGAGTGCGCCGGTGGGTACCCCGCTGCTTCGCAGCGACCCTTCCGCAGCCCCTGCAAGGGGGAAGGAACACGCCGTTTCCCATGTTCAGCAATAGATTGATTCGTGAGACAATTTGGCGCAAAGGGCGCACGCAATAATTATCCCCTCTCCCCGTTCGCGGGGAGAGGGAGTGAAAATGCACCATTGCAGTAGAAATAAAATAAGACACTGGACCCAATCATGTGGAAATCTATTCTCGCGATTTCGCTCGGCGCCGCCCTCGGCGCTTTAATACGTTGGGGGCTCGGCGCCAAACTCAATAGCCTGTTTCCCACCATTCCCCCCGGCACGCTCGCCGCCAACCTGATCGGCGCTTATGTAGTCGGCTTGGCCATCGCTTTTTTCGCTACGTATTCAGCAATCGCGCCGGAGTGGCGGCTGTTGGTGATTACCGGCTTCTGCGGCGGGCTGACAACTTTTTCCACCTTTTCCGCTGAACTCATTCCGCTGCTGCAACAGGGACGCTTGAGCTGGGCGCTCGGCGCGGTTGCGCTGCATGTGGTGGGCTCGGTGTTGATGACGTTTGCGGGCATCGCAACCATCGCTTGGGCGCGCGGCTGACGCCAGCAAGATTTAAGGAGGAGACATCATGCAAGGCGCTTTGCTCAGATTTTACATACACGAAAACCAGCGCCACCAAGGCCGCCTGTTGTGGGAGTGGTTGCTGGAACAAGCCAATAAACACGGCATCCGCGGCGGATCGGCCTTTCGCGCCATGGCGGGGTTCGGGCGGGGCCATGTGCTGCACGAGAGCAACTTCTTCGAATTAGCCGGCACGCTTACGGTGGAAGTGGAATTCATTGTGACCGAAGCCGAGTCGCAGCAATTGATCGATCTGGTGCGACAGGAAAAAATCCGCGTCTTTTATGCCTATACTCCGGCGCAGTTCGGTGTTATCAATCCGGATGTGAACGATCAGGCCATAGGCGGATAGTGCGTACTGAATTGTCCAGATAAAAAATTCAACCGACAACAATTTTGGCTAATTCAAAGTTAGGGTGCAAGCGCATGTACCAGGGAATGTCGAAAAAAATGCCCCTTGCTTTGAGAAAGCCTTGGCGTAATTCGCGTGGCAATACAGCGCTTACCTTTTTGGCTGTCGTTCTGCTGTTAGGAGTGATGATTGGGTCAATCTATTACCCGTTCCCAAGCGGGCAATCAATGACCGTAACGGGGTTCATTCAACTATGGCTTCGTGAAGTCATCATTCTCGCGGTTATAGTTGTGATATTCATCATCGCTGGTCTTTCTTGGCTGCGGCGACTTTTAAAGCAACGCCACCGTGGAGAGCACAATGCATCCTAACACCGCTCCGGTGCCCCCTTACCTGAAACATTAAAGATCATGAGCACCTTTCTCATCAAGTTTTGGCGTGGCCAGATCCCCCTAGGCGCTACTTTCTGGCTTGGATGGGCTGTGCCACTGCTTGGGCTCTTTGTTGTTCTCGCCGTATTAGGTACATGGGTTGTTCAAAAAATTGGAATTACCCCCATTTTCGTCCTAACCTTTCTCGCCGCAGTAATTGCAGTTGTATCAACTGTGGCTGTATGGCGCAGCACAACCCTCTATGCTGGCCCTGGGGTTCTCAAGCTTGGCGCTCGCATGACATCTCTGCTGGGTGCATCCTGGCATTTATTCAATTTCGGTGTTCTTGTTTACGTTCTCATCATATTGGCGCAAGGTGCGCCTAGTTCGCACGATGAGGACAGAGTCGCAGAAAAAGCCGCTATTCCATCAGCGTCTCACCCAATGGCCGGTTTCTGGAAAACCCAAAGCAGTGACAACTTCGGTTTAGCCGTTTCACCGGCCGGTGCCAATAAATACTCCGTTTCATTTTGTGGGCCGGGTGGATGTTTTAAACCCGGAACCTACCGGCCTGATACAACCTTGGCGGGTGATCAGGATTATCAAATTGTTGATCAAAATACCGTCCGCATTCAGGGAAGGGATGGCTGGACTACATACCACCGCGCTCCATCAAGAGGCGAACAATGTGTAGAAAATAAATGATCTCTAATCAAACCAACTACTCGCTTTAATACACCCGATACCCCGCATGACACGCCACACACAGCTGCGTGACTTGCGCTAGATTTTCCAACGCCTTCTGCCCATCACCCTCTTGCGCGGTGCGTGCGAAGCGGCTGGCGGCGTGATGCATCTCGGTGCCGATATCCTGCATGCCTTTGGGCATGTATTGCGCCATGTGCGCGGCACCATGCGAGGCGAGCGAAGTCATGCCGATGCGCGTCTCGGCGATATCCGCCGCGCGGTCGAGCTGCTTCGCCGCGAGCGCGGCTTGAATTTCCGACAGCGCTTGCAGATGGTCGCGCATATTGCCCAGCATGTGTGCGCGCATTTGCGCCGGCAGTTTCACTTTTTGCCGCGCGTCTTTTTCCGCTGCGCCTATGCCGCCAACCATGCCCAGCGCGAGGCAAAATATAATCGCTTTGCTTAAATAGATTCGGTTCATTTTCTGTCTTTCATCTCATTTGGTTCAGAACTAAAGTCGGTAGTTTCTTCAGGGCTACGCCCATCATTGCAGCGCGCGCCCTTCCCCCGCTTCTTCCACTGTGCGCCCGTCGCGGATGTGGTAGATGCGCTTAAAGGTGGGAATGATTTTCTCGTCGTGCGTCACGACGATGATAGCGGTTTGGTACTGCGTGGCCATCTGGTTGAGGATGCGCATCACGGCCAGCGCGCGTTCGCTGTCCAGGGGCGCGGTGGGTTCGTCGGCGAGGATCACCGGCGGCTTGTTGGCCAGCGCGCGGGCGATGGATACGCGCTGCTGCTCGCCGCCGGAAAGTTCGGAAGGTTGGGCTTTTGCTCGATGTGCTACGTCGAGCGCTTGCAGCAGCTCCAGTGCGCGTGCTCGCGCTTCGCCATTAGGCCGCCGCGCCAGCATGGGCAACAGCGCCACGTTGTCGGTCACGTCGAGAAACGGGATCAGATACGGCGCTTGAAAAATGAAGCCAATGCGATCGCGGCGCAGCACGCGCAGATCGGAAATTTTCCAACCGTTGTCGTAGATGACTTCACCGCCCAAGGTCATGCGGCCGCGCGTCGGCTCGATCACCGCGCCCAGGCATTTCAGCAAGGTTGTTTTGCCGGAGCCGCTGGGGCCGATGAGGCCGACCACTTCGCCGGGGGCGACGCTCATGTTCACTTCCTTGAGCGCATCGACGGCGGTATCGCCTTCGCCATAGCGCTTGCTCAAGCCTTCGATGTGGATGCCGACGCCGGTGCTCATGTCAGCCGCCAATCGCCGTGGCCGGATCAACCTTGAGCGCCGCGCGTATTGCCAAGGTGCTGGCGAGTACGCACACCACCATCACGATGACGAAACCGCGCACCGAATCTTCGGGCAACAGCAGGACATATTTGGGGAAGGCCGGAGCCCAGATGGTGGCGGCGATTTTGCCGACGACGAAACCGATCAGCCCCAAGCCCAGCGCTTGTTGCAGGATCATGCCGGCAATGGTGCGGTTGCGGGTGCCAATCAGTTTTAACACGGCGATCTCGCGGATCTTGCCCAGGGTCATAGTGTAGATGATGAAGGCGACGATGGCCGCGCTGACGATGGCCAAAATCACCAGGAACATGCCAATCTGTTTGGCGGCGGTGGCGATCAGCTTGGCGATCAGGATTTCTTCCATCTGCACCCGCGTGAACGCTTGCAAATGTTTCCAGCGACGAATGTCCTGCGCCACCGCTTCGGGGGCGTAACCTTCTGTCACGCGCACCAGCACGGCATTGACGTTGTGGTTGCTGGTCTGCGAGGCGTTGATCGCATCCAGCAAGCCCGGCACGCCGGGACGATTGAGCGCAGGATTGGCGGCGGTGCGCGCGCGCTCGTTGACGATGGCGTCGTTGTCCTTGAGAAACTGCGCTTCCTGCGCATCCTTGAGCGGGATGAACACCATCGGGTCGCCGCCGGAGGACACCATGCGCCGTGTGAGACCGACCACGGTGTAGTCGTGGCGGCGGATGCGGATGCGATCGCCCAGCGCAAAGCCGGTATGCACATCGGCCACCGCTTCGTAATGGCTGCGGGTGATGCGCCGCCCCGCCACCAAGTAACTCGGCTCGCCCGGCTGCCCCGGCTCGAAGCCCACCACCATGGCGCGCACGTCAGTGCTGCCTTTGCGCACTTGCATAGTGAGATAGGTAACATTGGCCGCTTGCGCCACCCCGGGCATGCCGAGTATGCCGCGATACACATCGTCGCGAATGCTGGACGATTCGGCATACGGGCCCTGAGTGTCTTTCTGCACCACCCACAGATCGGCGCCGCTATTGTTGAGCAGCACCTGCGCATCGTCCACCATGCCGCGATACACGCCCGCCATGGTGAGCGTGACGCCGATCAGCAACCCCAAGCCTAAACCGGTCAGCACGAACTTTTCCCACGAATGCAGGATGTCGCGACCGGCGAGGCTGATCATTTTATTTACCGCCCAAAGACGAAACCACTTTGATCCGGCTGTCGTCCTTGAGCTCGCGCTCGCTGTACACCACGATCTCGTCGCCGGCTTTCAGGCCTTCGACGATTTGCACCTTGCCGTCGAGTCCTGCCACGCCCACTTTCACCGGCGTGAAGCGCAGCTTGCCATCCACCCGCAGCCACACGCCCGCTTGCGCGCCGCGATAGCGCAGGCTGGCATTGGGTATGAGCAACGCCTCTTTTACCGTGGGCGGGTGCAGCGTCACTTCCGCCATCTCGCCGCTGGACACGCCTTGCGGCAAGCTATCGAAAGCCACTTGGGCGATGCGCTCCTCGGTCACGCTGTCGCTCACCGGCTCGATGCGCACGACCTTGCCGGCCAGCGCGTTGCCCGGATTGGAGCGCAAGCTGATAACAGCGGGCAAGCCCAAGCGCAAACCGGCGGAGCGCCCCTGATCCAGCCGCACCGACACCCACAAGCTATTCGGTTCCTGCAATTTAAACACCGCCTGCCCGGCAATCACCGTGGAGCCCGGCTCGGCATCGCGCGCCGTGACCACGCCATCGGCCGGCGCCTCCAGGCGAATGTTCATACGTTGCTGCTTCACGCCTTCGCGCTCGGCATCGAAGCGGGCCATGTCTATGCGGGCGCTCGCCAGCGCGGATTCGGCGGCGGCAAGCTGGGCATCCGCCGATTGCTGTTGTTGTAATTTACCCTCGACCACACTCGAGCTGACGAAGCCCTTCTGCCCCAGATCGGCGAAGCGGCGCGCCTCACTGGCGGCCAAGGCCTGACGGCTCTTGGCATCGCTTACCTGCGCTTGCGCGGCGGCGATGGCGCTCCTGGCACGCGCCGTCGCGGCAGACGCGGAGCTGACACGCGCATCGAGATCCACCGGCTCCATTTCCGCCAGCAAGGCCCCGGCTTTGACCACATCGCCCACATCCACCAACACGCGCTTGACCCGGCCCGCGGCGGTCGGCCCGATCAGATATGCGCGCCGCGCCTCGACCGTGCCGATACCGAATAAAGCCGGGCTTACCTCGCCCTTGGCCACTTGGGTTACGGTGACTTTGATCGGCGCAAGCGGGCCGCTTCGCATCGCCACCCAGACGAAGGCAGCGAGCAAAGCAATGCCGAATGCGGCAAACCAAACTTGGCGCGGCAGGGTAAAGGGGATTTTCATCAGCGCTCCTAAATCATTTATAAATCATTTTAGGGCAGAAGCGTGATTGCAGGAGAACCATTGAGCATTATTCGATTCGCCGTTATTGCGATCTGCGCGATACAAAATACCCAAGCCGGGCGGATGCGGCTTGAGTCGTGAGCTCACATTGCGCGCGCATTTAGCAGCAGCTGGCTTTCCCCAACACCGGGGCACAGCATGCCGCTTTGGCCGGTGTGTCACTGGTCGAATGATCCTCACCAAAAACCGGCACGCTACCCAGGGTGTGAAAGACTTCCCATGCGATGCCCGCCGGGTCTTGCACCCAATATTTATTCGATTGTGCATAGCAGCAGACAGTCTCCGGCTGAGCCAATACCGCGTCACTGGCGCGATGCAGATCGGCTTCCACGCCGGTGAGTTCTCCCGCGTTTTCCACTTGAATGCCTAAGTGGTCAACGCCGGTTTTGGCGCTGCGATTGGAAATGGCGAAGTTGACGCGCGGATCGTCCAACATCCACTTGGCGTAATCATCTTTCACCACCGTTGGTTGCTGGCCAAACATCGCTGAATAAAAGCGTACCCCATCTTGCAAATCCTTGACTGACACATGCACATGGAACCGTTTCATCATTACTCTCCTTTCGTGGTTTGCAGCACTTACAAAGGGCTCACGTATTTTAGTCATCATCCATACCCTTTATTAATTCGGTTTGGCGAATATATATGGGCAAAAAAAAATATCAGCAGCAAGCCGATGCGGGCACTTTCTCCCTGGCGAGATTTTCGCCGCTGCCGTCGGCCATTAATTGGATGACCCGGCTCGCCCATAGCGGCAACTGCGGATGCAAGCGGTAATAGGCCCACGTCCCTTCCTTGCGCACCAATACCAGCTTCGCTTCCCGCAATATCGCTAAGTGGCGCGAGACGGTGGGTTGAGGTTGCTTCAGCGCTTGATACAGCTCACACACGCAGCGCTCGTCTGCCTTCAGCAGCAACAGCAATATGCGCCGGCGCGTGGCGTCGGATAAAGCATCAAAAAAAATTTGATCAAAATTCATGTGGCCAGTATATTCGCTTGTCCGAATATTTCAAGCCCGAAAAAAAGCCCGGCAAGCCGGGCTTTTTAAAATCTTGCTGAAAACGCTTATTCCGCTGGGCGGATATTCGACGCCTGCTTGCCTTTTGGGCCAGTCGTGATGTCGAAGGAAACCTTTTGGTTCTCTTTCAGCGTTTTGAAGCCGTTGCTTTGAATCGCGGAGAAGTGCGCGAACAGATCTTCGCCACCGCCGTCCGGAGTAATGAAGCCGAAGCCCTTAGCGTCGTTAAACCATTTAACAGTACCAGTTGCCATGTCTAAAATGTCCTATAAAAATGTTGAGAAATTCGGGCGGTAAGCCCAGATGCACGACAATCAAGACAGAGGCTGGCGAGCTGAAGTACCGACTACTTAGGGTTACAGCGTGACGAGCAAAACACTACTTGAAAATCCTGCGTTTTGAAAATTACAGCAGCCCGCAGCTTATTGCAAGCATTATTTTTCGCCTATTCCTCAAGGGGATGCGGCGTTTTTCCCCCATTTTCAGGCGGTCGCCGTCAAACCCCCTTGCGATGAGTCCGATTGATGGTTTCAAGCAAAGTACGAAAAGGAATCGCGCGGCCATAACGCTGCACCAGCACCATAAACGGCAGATCGGTATCGTGCTGGAATTCGTAGCGGCCAGCAGTCATATCATCGAACAACTTGCGTAACTGCGCATCCAGGGGGTCAATGAATTGGGCGTAGATTTCCCCATCTTCCATATCCCACGCATCATCGTCGGTGCAGGCTTTCAACTCATCCACTTCGTAGACGGCTTGATGCACCAGATCCAGATACTCGTCCCAGGTCTTAGGGTCGTTCATTTGCATCCCTTTCCAATGACCAAAATGCGAAGGGGCGGTTCCACGAACCGCCCCTATTTAAAAGGCTAGTCTCGCCCTTTGGTTTATTTCTTTGCGGCGAATGCTTCAAGTTTGGTGGCTTTGATCAAATGACCGTCGAGGCCCGCTTCCTTGGCGGAACCGCCGTAGGCGAGTGCCATCAATTGGCTGTAATACAGCACCGGAATATTAAACTTGGTGCCGTAGCGCTTGTTCACGTCGCCTTGATAAATCTCGACGTTGGCTTGGCACAACGGGCACGGGGTAACAATCATCTCGGCACCATGATCGTAGGCGGATTCGACAATGTCTTTGATCTGCTTCTGGCTCTTTTCCGGCTCGGAGAAGGCCAGCGCACCGCCGCAGCAAGTAACTTTCTGATCGTACTTTACCGCTTCGCCGCCCATGGTCTCGATCAGCTTGTCGAGATACACCGGGTTCTCAAACGATTCGCCGTCGATGCCGAAAGGACGATTGGTTTGGCAACCGACATATCCGGCGAACTTCATGCCTTCCAACGGTTTCACGACGGGCTTTTTCAGCGCATCGTAGCCAAAGTCTTCGATCAGCACTTCAACCATGTGCACCACTTCGGCTTTGCCTTGATACTCCAAGCCGGCTTCCTTAAGCGCTTCGTTGGTGTCCGAGCGCATGGTGGCGCTATGGTCTAGCCGCTCTTTGGTTTCGCGTGCGGAGAGCCAGCAAGCAGCGCAGGTCGCAACGACTTTTTGACCAGGCAATTCGCGCTCGGCCATCGCCAAGTTACGCGCATTCATTGCATGCCGTGGCAGCTCGCCGCCTTCGGCGTAGCCGATGGAAGCGCCGCAACAATTCCAGTCGGGGATTTCGGTGAGTTTGATATCCAGGGTCTTGCACATCGAATTGACCGATGTCAGATAGTTGGATGCCGATGCGCCGGGCTGCGAAGAGCAGCCGGGGTAAAATGCGTATTCTTTTGTCGCCATTTGTGTCTCCTTAGGCGGCCGTCAGGCCTTTGCGGCGGTCTTCAATTTCGCGCGCCTTTTTGAGCATCGCATGAATGCCTTTGGTGTCTTTGCAGCCATGCGGCTTTAACAACTCGATCGGGTTCAAGCGTTTTGCCTTGACCAAACCCAAGCCAATGCCCGCCATCGCCATGCCGATTTTCATGCCGCTGACCAAGCCGTCCTTAAAGTACAAACCCAGGGACAGCTTCAACTCGTTGGCGCGGCCGGTCTTGGTGATGTTGTTCCAAAACAGCTTGGAGAAATGACGCGTCGGTTGATTCTTTGGTGCCAACCCTAAACGGTGCGCATAGTTAGCCAGACCGTGCATGATGTGGGTGATGGGGATTTCGCGCGGGCAGCGCACGATGCAGTTGTAGCACGAGGTGCACATCCACATCGAATTCGACGTCAGCACTTCCTCGCGCTTGCCGGCGCGAATCATCATGAAGATTTCTTGCGGCGGATGGTCCCAGTGCGGGCCGAAAGGGCAGGAGCCGGAGCACACGCCGCATTGCATACACATCTTGACCCAGTCGCCCTCTTCGACGCAGGCCTCCACTTCCTTCAGGAAGTTGTTGCGGTATTTCGCTACTGCTTGGGTATTGAGATCGCTCATTTCGTCTCCTAGAACTTGAACGGGCTCATACCAATTTCTTGGATCTTGGCCGCATAGTCATTAATCAGTTGCGGTACGCGCTCGATGTCGGTGATCGCGACCTCAAAGTTTTGTACGCGCTCGGGTTCCAGGTTCAAGCTCTTCAGCGTCTCGTCCACCTTGGAGAGGCGAATGCTGGCGATCTCGGACCCCTTCACGAAGTGGCATTGATAATTGTCGCCATGTTTGCAGCCCATCATCATCACGCCGTCGTAGCCGCTATTCAGCGCATCGGTCACCCAAATCAGATTGACCGAGCCCAGGCAGCGCACCGGGATGATGCGCACGAAAGCGCTGTATTCATTGTGGTTCATGCCGGCCATATCGAGCGCGGGGTAGGCGTCGTTCTCGCACGCCAAAATCAGAATCCGTGGCTTTTCTTGGAACTCGTCGGGAATATCCACCGCTTTGATCTGCGAACCGACTGAATCCACCGAATAGTTTTCAAAAGAGATCACGCGCACCGGGCATGCGCCCATGCAAGTTCCACAACGGCGGCAGCGTGATTCGTTGAACACCGGGTAGCGTTTTTCGTCCTCGTCGATGGCGCCGAACGGGCACTCCACCGTGCAGCGCTTGCACTGGGTGCAGCCTTCCGCGCGGAAACTTGGAAACGAAAGATCGCCCGAGCGCGGATGCGCGGCGCGGCCCACTGCGGCATTCTCGATGGCTTGCACCGCTTTCATGGTCGCACCGGTGGCGTCTTCCATGGCTTGCGCAATATCCATCGGACGGCGCACCGGACCGGCAGGATAAATACCGGTGCGGCGCGATTCGTAAGGGAAGCAAATAAAGTGCGAATCGACGAAACCTTGCTTCAGTTGCGGCACATCCGGACCCTGACGATAGGTCAGATTCAGAATCGAGATTTGTTTAAACTCGGCGGCGGCTTCCGTCTCCGCTTCCAATTTGCTCGGATCGATATTCACGCCAGAATTCGGCACTTGGCCGGTGGCCAGCACCACCAAGTCAGCGTCGATCGTGGCGTTCTCATCCCCCAAAATCAAATCATTGAAGGTGACCTTCAGACCATTGCCCGACGCAACCACCCCGGCAACTTTGCCCTTGGTAAAGGTCACGCCTTTTTTCTGTGCGCTGCGATAAAAATCTTCGCCGTTACCCGGGGTACGCAAGTCGTCAAAAATCACAATGGTATCGACGTCCGGATTCTGATCCTTGAAATACATCGCCTGCTTGATGCTGGTGTTGCAGCAAGTACCGGAGCAGTAGGACAGGTGTTTGCCGGAATCATCGCGCTGGCCCGCACACTGCACGAACACCACGGATTTTACTTCGCTGCCATCGGCACGCTTGATCGCACCGCCGTTCGCGGCTTTTGCCAGCGCCTCTAGACCCGCTTGATCCACCACATGGGGGCTCGTACCGCCGCCGAGTTCCGGCAGTTTGGTCATGTCATACAAAGTAAAGCCAGAAGCTTGCACGATAGAACCTGCATGCTCTTGCGTCACGCTGCCGGATTCGGTGGCGATATCAATAATGAAACGGCCTGGTGCCCCATCAGTCTTCGCGATAGTGGCGTTGAGATAAACCTTGATGTTTTTGTCGGCCTGAATCGCCGCGATCATCGCTGCCACGCCCGTATCGGCGGGATCAGCATACGGCTCTTTGTAGGCTACACGCTTCCACAGCTTGCCCGCCCAACCGCCGAGTTCACCGGCTTTCTCGACCAAGACAACTTTGTAACCAGTTTTCGATGCTTCCAGCGCGGCGGTCATGCCGGTGATACCACCACCGACGACCAAAACGGTGGCGTCGCAAGCAACCGCAGTGTTACCCATCGGCTGCACTAACTTCTTGGCTTCGGCGCAAGCCATGCGCACGTAGTCTTGCGCCATCTCCTGCGTGGTTTCTTGATGCTCGTCGCCCTCGGGACGAACCCAAATCACACCCTCGCGTAAATTGGCGCGCGACATGGCCACCGTCGGGAAATAAAATGCTTCGGTTTTTGCTCGACGCGAACAGGCAGCGATGGCGATGTGGGTGACGCCTTCGTCGATATCTTTCTGAATCGTCGCCACACCATCTGCATTGCACAAGAATTCGTGTTCGCGTATCAGATGTGCCTTACCATCGGTCTTCGCAATTTGCGCCAGCGCTTTAGTGTCCAGGCGTTCGCCCAGACCGCAGCCTTGGCACACGTATGCCGCTATTTTTTGATCTGCCATGTTATTAAGCCTCCGCCCGTGCTACTTGGTTCACGACTTGGATTGCGCGCAGCGCACTCGCTGTCGCCGACTGCACCGCACGGTTCACGTCTAATGCATTGGTCGCACAACCGGCGCCGAACACGCCGCCGTTTGCGTCATCCATTTGTATAAAGCCACTCGAATCCGCCACGATTTCGATCGGGATCATGCCCGCTGGCACCGATGGCGCCATACCGACCGCCAGTACCACTAAATCATGTTCAGTGGCGTAGCGGTGATAGCCTTCGGTGTCCACGCCGTGGCAAATCGGGTTGCCGGATTTTTCATCCTCGACGATCTTGGCCACTTTCGATTTCACGAACTTGACGTTCGGGTTGTCTTTCACTTTTTGGTAGAAATCTTCGAAGCGATCAATAGCGCGAATGTCGATGTAGTAAATAGTCGACTTGCCGTCGTCGCCGAATTTCTCGGTGACATAATTGGTTTGCTTCAACGACGCCATGCAGCAAATGCGCGAGCAGTGGCGCAGATGATTCTCATCGCGTGAACCGGCGCACTGAATGAAGGCGACGTTCTTTGCTTCCTTGCCATCCGACGGACGTAGGATCTTGCCGCCGGTCGGGCCATGCGGATCGGACAAACGCTCGAATTCCACGCTGGTGATGACGTTCTTGAAACGGTCGTAGCCATAAGGTTGAATTTTGGCCGCATCGTAAGGCTGCCAACCGGTCGCCCACACCACCGCGCCGACTTTGATCTGGATCGTCTCTTCTTTCATATCGAGATCGATCGCGTCGTATTTGCATGCCGCCTTGGCCTTATCTGCTTCGGGCGTGCCGATGATCGATGGATCGAGCACATAGCGCATGGGATAGGCCATGGCGTTGGGGATATACGCTGCTTTGATCTTATTCAGGTTGTAGTTGAAGGCGTTGGGTATTTCTGCCGTGACCGCTTTCCCGCACTCGCCGCAGGCGGTGCAATTTTCGTTCACGTAACGCGGCGAAAGTTTAACGCTGACGGTGTAGTCGCCTTTTTGGCCGGTAATGCTCGTCACTTCCGCCATGGTTAAGGTGCGAATGCGGCGGCTGCCCTTGAGGCGGCGCAAGTTGATTTCCAAGCCGCAAGTCGGATGACACAGCTTGGGGAAATATCGGTACAGCTGCGAGACGCGGCCGCCGAGCGCTGGATTTTTTTCCAGTAGCACGACATCTTTGCCGCACTCTGCCGCCTCGAGGGCTGCCGTCATGCCGCTGATGCCGCCGCCGACCACTAAAATGGTCTGGTTGGTTGCCACTACTTCCGTCATGAGGTCTCCTCCAAATACGGATGGTTGTCGATCAGCAGCGACGAACGCCACTAAGCTTTAAAAAATAAATTGGTAAATAAATCGAGTATTTTGCTGACGCCCTGTTGGCCAAAAGGCGTATTTCAAGACCCCGAATCTTACTCTGATTCGAATGCCCGTTCCAGATTCGGCTTCGCCAAAAACAATTGAAATTACTTATACGTCGATAGAGGCGCTAAATTTGAGCGCGCTGGCGGGATTATGCATTAGCCGAGGCTAATGCTTGGCCACGCGCGGCATGTTGCACAATTCACCTTCTTGCGCCGGCACATTGATGACCTCGAATGCCATCGTCACCAGATCACCCAGCACATAAGTGGCGGGTGAACCCACACCGCCTACGGTGCCAGGGTTTACTAATAGTGTTTTTCCACCCTTGATATTCGCCACCCACTGAATCTCCGCGCGATGGTCGTGGCCGCAGCACACCAAGTCCCAATCGCCGGTCGTCGCCATCCCGCGCGCATAGTGGGGATAATGCACCAGGAACACATTCTTATCCGCCAACACGATGCCCGCATCAGGACCATGGAAATGCACCACGCTATCCGGCTCGTGTGCAAGCTTGGACATACTATACAAATCACCGGTGTTGTTGCCGTATATCACATGCACCGGCAAGCCGAATTTTTGCAGCACGCGCAGGGTGGTCGGCGCGACCACGTCGCCGCAATGCAGCACGGCTTCTGCGCCATGCAGCTTGGCGTCTTCCACCGCGCTGCCGAGCAGGCGGCGATTGTCATGGCTGTCGGAAACAATGCAGATTTTCATGAGGAGCTTCGAAAAAAAACGCGAATGCTAGCACAGATCGTACGCGATGATCCCCGCCTACTCCACTGCGGGTCGAGCGAAGTAATAACCCTGCGCCCAATCGACGCCGATATCACATAGCACCTGCGCCGTTTCCGGGTCTTCGACGCATTCCGCCACGGTGAGGATCTTGAATTTTTGCGCGGTGCTGACCAGTGTCTCAACCAGTTGCCGGGTGCGTTTGTCCTTGTTGATGCGGTTCACCATCCAGCCCTCGATTTTGATGAAATTCACGGGCAGTTCGGCCAGATACAAAAACGAGGAATATCCGCTGCCGAAGTCGTCGAGCGCAAGCTGGAAGCCGAAATCCATCAGCGGCTTGAGATGTTTTTTCAGCAGCAGAATATCGGCCGATTGGCGCTCGGTGATTTCGATCACCATCGGTTTGGTCGCGGCGTTATCCATGCCACAGCGTGCGCAATAGGTGCGCGCCCGCTCCAACAAATTTTCCACCGATTCGGGGTTGGCGAGGAATTGCGGCGAGAGGTTAATGAAGTGCGAGATAAACGCTTCCTCCTCCTGACCCGCGATCGAGACAGCACAGCGCGCTAAAGCACTGCTGGAAATCGTTTCGTCGATCGCGCCAATGAGGTGCAGCGCTTCCGCCGCCTGGATAAAATTGATCGCGGGAATTAAAGAGTCATCCTTGGCGCGAATGCGTGCTAGCGCTTCCTCCGCTACGACGCGTCCGGTACGCAGATCAACAATGGGTTGATACGCCGGCAACACCCGGCCCTCATGCAGTGCGCTTTGCACTTGCGAGCCTTCCCAGATCACGCCGCCCTTGCGGCTCGCATCCTTGCCCGCGCACATCACCTTGTCCCGGCCCGCATGCTTGGCTTCGTACAGCAAGGCATCTGCTTGGGCGAGCATTTCCTCGATGCTTTTGTGTTCCGTTCCATACAGCGTAACGCCCATGCTCACCGTCACCGGCAGCTCGCCCTGCGGCAGCGAAATGGATTTTGCCTTCACCTGTTTGCGCAGCCGCTCTGCAGCGGTCAGTGCGCCGCGCCGATCCAAGTCGTGGAAGCATACGATGAACTCTTCCCCGCCCCAGCGCGCGATCCAGTCGCCGCCACGCAGGTTGGTCGCCATCACCCCCGAGACGTGCTTCAGCACTTGGTCACCGATGTGATGCCCATACTGATCGTTCACTAATTTAAAGCGGTCGATATCGGCGATCGCTATGGCAAATTCGCCGTGATCGCGCCGTGCTCGCCCCCACTCCAATTCCAAGCGATCTTCTGCCGCGCGCCGATTGGCCAAGCCGGTGAGATGATCCTCCATCGCAATGCGGGCAATTTCCTGCTCCGCTTTTTTGCGTTCGGTGATATCAACTTCGATTGCCACAAAGTGCGTCACCTCACCCTCATCATCAAGCACCGGCACGATAGATAAATCCTGCCAATACGGCCGCCCAGTCTTGTGGTAATTCAGAATTTCGACACGCACCGGTTTGTTTGCCGCGAGCGCTTCGCGAATCGCCACCCGCGTCGCTTGGCTGGTTTCCGCGCCCTGCAGGAAGCGCGGCGTCTTACCCATCACTTCCTCTGACTCGTAGCCCGTGATGAGCGTGAAAGCGGGGTTAACGTAGACAATTTCCTGCTTGCCATTGGTGATCATCACCGATTGGCCAGAAGCCTCAACTGCGGTCGAGAGCAAGCGCCGCTGCTGCGCTTCGGTCTCGGTCTGCGTCACGTTTACCGCGAAAGCGTGCAGCAACTCGGCATGGTTGTCGTGGTCGATGTAGGCGATAACATCCAGCGTGATCGGATGACCGGCCCCATGCTTGGCCTTGATCGCGACGCGTTCGGTCTTCTCCATATTGCGCGCGGCGGTCGTCATGCGCGACAGCGCCGGTTTGCCAAGCAGCACATTAACTGGACTGCCGATCAAATCTTCACGCGTATAGCCGCAAAAATCGAGGAAGCTATCATCCGCTTCCATCACCACGTTATCGCTCAAGCGCAACGTAAAGCGGCCCATGTGGGTCGCTTCGAGAAAATCGCGCTCGTAGCGCGTGGCCAACAGTTGCTCGTGCGCTTGAATCGCACTCACCAACTCGGCAATGCTGCCGCCCACCAACAAACCGGTGAGCTCATTGGAAAGGGAAAATACTTCATTGAGCTGGATGCGCGCCCGGGCCGACTCCCCCTTGGCGGCAAGATTAACCGCGGCTTGGGCTGCTTTAAGAAACTGTTTATGCACGCGCCCGGTATGCACCCACGCAGCACGCAAATCGTCGTTCGCCAGTTGTTTTACCAAGCGGTTATCAACGTTGTCATACCAATGCCAATACTCTGTCTCGGGCAAACCGGCGGTGGCTGTGGCGTCATCCGAGAACACGCGATCCACCACGCTTTTCACGAACAATAAGTGGTGCTGCAACTCAATCAGCAGCGGTGGAAAAACAGTCTTAAAAGTTGCGATGGCGCGGCCCCTTTATGGATAACCGCGCCATCATAAGCCGCCCCCCGCAGGCGGGCAATGGGATTCGGGTTTAGAACGCCGAATTAAGGCGTGACACGGTCGATCACGAGTTTCACCGGCTGGCCGCCGGGGCGCAGCGGCGGCGTGGCGCCTTCGAGATCGCCGCTTTGCACCGTGGCCTGGCCGGAGGAGGTGATGCGCGCCACCACCACCACGCTTTCCATCTCGGACAAATTGCGGCCCGGCATCAGGTTCATGCTATCCGACAAAGTGAACCGGTACGGCAGCGCATTCGCCTTCGCAGTGATGATCGCAACCGGCATGCGCGGACCAGTCGCAGCACGCGCAAAAATGAATAAGGTATCAGTGGGCTTGACGCGGCGCGCCAAGGCGGGTGCGAGGCTTACTTCACCGCGTATCTCTATGGCGGTAGATGCAGCACGCGGCGCGGCTACAGATTGGGCAGGCGCCTCGATCGGTGCTGCGGGCGCTGCGGCTACGGCCTTGCCGGATAGGATCGCTTTCGACTCCTCAATACTGGCTAGTGCTTCTTTCGCCGATTCTGATCCTGGGGGCGCCACATGGCTCAAGCGTTCCCAATATTTAATGGCCTCAGGGTAGCGGTGGCGGTCGAATTCGTGGGTCGCGGCCAGCATCAAGGCTTTTTCGTTGCGCGGGTCGAGCGCCAGCGCTTGCTCGACCAGTTGCGCGGGCTTGCCTTCCATGCGTCGGCCCTGCGCCATGGCCAGCGCATCGGCGTAATCCACTAGCAAGACCGGATCGCTTGGCAACAGCGCGGCGGCTTTTGCGAACGCCGCCGCCGCCTCGGCATGGCGCTTAAGCTCCACATAAGAACGCGCCAACAAGGCCCAACCTTCGCCGTCTTCCGGCGTCTTGTCGCGCAGCCGCGCCGCCAAGCGCGCCACCAAGGGATCCAAATCTGCATCCTTCGCGTGCCCCTCAGGCTTTTCCTGCGCCATCAAATTATCCAAGGGCGCGTAGCTAATCGCATCGGGGCGCCCCAATTGGTAATACAAACCGAGGGCCGTCAGCGGCAAGAGCGCGGCCACCAACAGCGCAAAACGCCAACGGCGAACGGCAGGCGGGCGCGGCGAAGTGGACGACGAAGCTTCTTCCAACAAACGGCGCTCGAGCTCGCGCCGGCTCTCGGCATAGTGCTCGGCATCCAGCGTGCCGGCGGCCAAATCCCGCTCCAACTCGTCGAGTTGGCCGCGATAGATTGCGGCATTCGATTCGATCTGATCGGGTGTGGCGATCTCGCGCTTGGAAAGCAAGGGGCGCAACACCACCCAGAGTGCGAACAGGGTCAATACAGTCGCGGCTATCCAGAACCAGATTTCAGGCTGTGCCATGTTTTGTCTCCACCATGATGCCAATCTCTTTCAAAAAAGGCGTCGGCAAAATACCGCCGGCGCATACGATCACTGCGTCATTCTTAAGCGACAGGGTTTGACCATCATGCTCAATCGACACCGCATCGGACACGATTTCCTTCACGCTCGATTTGAGCAAGACCTGCACGCGGCCCGCCGCTTGCGCTTCATCCAGTCGCTGCCGATTTTTGGGTTTGACCCGGCCGAATGCCTCGCTGCGGTAAGACAAGGCAACCGTGCTGCCAGGCTGATCGGCAATGGCCAGCGCCGCTTCCAAGGCGCTGTCGCCGCCGCCCACCACCAGCACATGCTGGCCGCGATACTGCTCGGGGTCGATCAAGCGATACACTACTTTGGGCTGTTCCTCGCCCGCCACCCCCAGCTTACGCGGGGTGCCGCGGCGGCCAATGGTGAGCAACACATTGCGCGTGCGGTACACCTGGCGATTGGTCTGGACCTCGAAGCCGCTAGCGGTTTGCTCTATCTTTTCCATGCGTTCGTTGAAGTTGATTTTGAGTCCGGTTTTCTGAATGATGCCATTCCAGAATTCGAGCAGAGATTCCTTGCTCACCTCACCCATTTTCACCGTGCCGACCATGGGCAGGCGCATCGGCGTGGTCATCACGACTTTGTTGCGCGGATAGTGATAGACCGTGCCGCCCAAAGAATTTTCTTGCTCCACCGCGACAAAACGCAGCTTCTTCTCCATCGCGGCCAAAGCAGAGGATATGCCAGAGGGTCCGGTGCCAACGATCACCACATCCAGCTCGCCCTCGCGATCTTGCGTTCGCGCAACGGATTCCAATGCCTGCCGGCCCTGCTCCACCGCATTGCGGATCAGCCCCATGCCGCCCAACTCGCCGGCAATAAAAATTCCCGGCACATTGGTTTCGAAATTCGGCTGCACTTGCGGAATGTCCACGCCGCGCTTTTCGGTGCCGAATACCAGTTGAATCGCATCCACCGGGCAGGCCAGCCGGCACGCACCGTGGCCGATACAGGAGGAGGCATTGATCAACTGACCCTTGCCGTTGATGATGCCCAGCGCCTTTTCCGGACACGCTTTGACGCAGGCGCCGGAGCCGATACAACGATTCGGGTTGATCACCGGATGCAGCGAGGGCGGCTCATTGAGCCCCGCTTCCACCGACTCGCGCAACACACCCGCATGCTGCGCGGCGCGTTTCGCATGCCGCCGCAGATACAAATACATCACGACCGCAAGCGGGGAAACATAGAGCAATACGCTAATCAGTTCCGTCGATAACACCATGCTGCGCCACGCTGTTTGGCCACCCGCGACCCTATCGTACTGAGGATGCGCCGATGGCGGGGTTAACGATCTTTAATGGAAAAATTGCTAGTTGCGCCGAAAATACTAGCATGCAGACTCATCATCCATCATCTTTTCCGCCCAACAGGCATTGCACAGGCCCCGGCGCGGCCATTACACTCGGCGCGAATGAACCTCAGCACAAGGTATCCCTGACGCATGACTAATCCCGCAGCAGCCCTTCCCCAGACCGAAGCCCGGCAGCCGGCCGTTAACGCTGCCATCATCAAGCGCGCTGGAATCAGCCTCGCGTTGATCCTCGCTATGGCTGCCGCTTGGCGGGTCGCGCAGGGTGATTTCTACACTGCGGGATCCGACTTGGGCTACTACATGGGATTGATCGGTGGCGTGATGATGCTGATGCTGCTCACTTATCCGCTACGCAAACATTTGCGTTTTATGCATGGCTGGGGACCGATCAAACCCTGGTTCCGCACCCACATGTTTCTCGGGATCGCCGGCCCGACATTGATCTTGTTTCACTCGACCTTCCGTATCGGCTCGCTCAATGCCGGGGTAGCGTTGGTGTCCATGCTGCTGGTGGCCGGCAGCGGCGTGATCGGCCGTTTCATCTACACCCGCATTCACCACGGCCTCTATGGCAGCCATGCGAATCTGAAGGAAATGCAAGCGCAACTCGGCCTGCATGCGGGGGATGTGGAATCCCGCTTGCGCTTCGCGCCGCAGGCGGAAGCCCTGCTCCAAGCCTTTGAAGCGCGCGCCAAAGACACCTCCGGCTCCTTTATCACTCGCGCTTGGCGCTTCATGACCCTGGGTTGGTATAAGCGGCGCACCTATCGGCACTGCCTGCAAGCGCTGAAAAAAACCCTTAAAACCGATGCGGCGCAACACGGCCTGGATCGGCAAGCCCTGCGCAAATTCCTGGCCGAAATCACGCCGGCGCTGGCGGACTACGTGGCGGAAGTGCAGCGCGTGCATCAGTTTGCGGCTTACGAGCGCATGTTTTCACTTTGGCATGTGCTGCATGTCCCCTTCGTTTATATGCTCGCCTTCAGCGCGGTGTTTCATGTCATCGCAGTACACATGTATTAGCCCTTGGCCGTGCTTGGCCGCGCTCACCGCCATACTTCTCATGTTTTTTTGCGCTGCTGGCGCGCGTGCCGACAGCATCGAATCGGTGCTGATGCCGGGCAAGGTGATCGAGGGGCACGCCAAGTACGAAAGCGAATGCGTCAAATGCCATATGCGCTTCAATAAAGCGGCGCAAACCGGCTTGTGTCTGGATTGCCACAAGGACGTGGCGAGCGATGTGCGCCAGAAACAGGGCTACCACGGCCGCTTGACCGAGCAGGAATGCCGCGCCTGCCACACCGAGCACAAGGGCCGCGCCGCCCATATCGCACCCTTGGATGAGAAATCCTTCAATCACACCAAGACGGATTTTATTTTAAAAGGCGGGCACGCCGACGCAAAAATCGCCTGCCGCGATTGCCATCGTCCCGGCGTCAAGTACCGCGATACCGCCACCAAGTGCAATGCCTGCCATAAAAAAGACGACAAGCACAAAGGCAATCTGGGCGCGGCGTGCGAAACCTGCCACAACGAGCGCGACTGGAAAGACGCGAAATTCGACCACGAAAAAACGCGCTTCCCCCTTGCCGGCAAGCATGCCGACGTGAAGTGCGAGGATTGCCATCAAAACCAGCGCTTCAAGGGCGTGCCGCGGGACTGCCTATCCTGCCATCGCAAGGACGACAAGCATAAAGGCAGCTTCGGCGCCAAGTGCGAGTCGTGCCACACCGAGCGCGACTGGAAGGAAATGACCTTCAATCATGACAAAACCCGCTACCCCCTACGCGGCAAACACCGCACGACGAAATGCGAGAGCTGCCACAAGAGCGGGTTATATAAAGAAAAACTTAAAACGACTTGCGTCGCCTGCCACCGCGCGGACGATGTGCATAAGGGCGGCTTGGGCGAGAAATGCGAATCCTGCCACAACGAGCGCGAGTGGCGTACGACCTCGTTCAACCACGACCAGGACACCAAATTTCCCTTACGCGACAAGCACAAAGCGGCTAAGTGCACCGCTTGCCACACCAACGCCAACTACCGCGACAAGCTAAAAACCGCCTGTATCGCCTGCCACCTGAAAGAAGACGAGCATAAAGGCAAATACGGGGAGAAATGCGAAACCTGTCATAAGGAAAAAGACTGGAAAATCAGCACTTTCCAGCATGACCGCGATACCAAATACCCTTTGCGCGGCAAGCATATCAAGGTGAAATGCATGGCTTGCCACAAAGGGCATCTCTACAAGGACAAGGTGCAATCGACCTGCTACGCCTGCCACCAGCAAGACGATAAACACAAGGGCCAGGAAGGCAAAAAATGCGAATCCTGTCACAACGAGAAAGACTGGAAAGACACCAGTTTCGATCACGGTTTGGCGCGCTTCCCCCTGCTGGGCAAGCATATCAAGGTGGAATGCAAAAAATGCCACCTGACGCCCGCCTTCAAGGACGCCTCCATGGAATGCAACGCCTGCCATGCGAAAGAAGATGTCCACAAAAAGCGCCTGGGCACCGAATGCGGCCAATGCCACAACGCAAGGGATTGGAAACTATGGGATTTCGATCACGACCGGCGCACCAAATTCAAGCTCGACGGCGGGCACAAGGGGCTGGAATGCGTGGCCTGCCATACCCGCCCGATGCCAGGCAAACTCAGCCTCTCCGGCACTTGCGTCAGTTGCCATGAGCGAGAGGATGTACATGACGGTAGTTTCGGCCGCCAATGCGAACGTTGTCATGTGACATCGTCATTCAAAACTATTAAGGGGGAAATGGGGTTTGGTAAGTAAAAATTCATTAAAATATATTAACTTATGAAGGGAACTTAACTTGACATACACCTATCCGCTGGATAAATTCCAGAATAACAATATATGTCAGGGGGTTTTATGTTCCAGGGGCAGAGGAGCTATGTAGCGTTTGCACGCCAGCTTGCATGGGCATTTGCCCTTCTGGCCGCGCTCTGCGCCACGCTCTGGATGACCCCGGGTTGGGGAGCAGAAGCCAAACCCCGCGCCAATTTCAGCCATCTTAAAACCGGCTTCGCGCTCTCTGGGGCGCACGCGCGAGCCAAATGCGAATCTTGCCATGTGCAAGGCGTTTTCAAAGGCACCCCGACCCAATGCCAGAATTGCCATATCGCCGGCAATAAAATGGGGGGTACCGCCAAGCCCTCTACGCACATCCCCACTGCGGAATCCTGCGATACATGCCACCACACCAGCGCTTGGTCGCCCGCAATCTTCTCGCACTCCGGCATTGCACCCGGCACTTGCGCCACCTGCCATAACGGGAAAAGCGCCGCCGGCAAATCGGCCAGCCATATTCGAACGACTGCCTCGTGCGATACCTGCCATATAACTGTCGCTTGGACGCCGGCAAAATTCAACCATAAAAGCGCTGATCCTGCCGCCTGCGCCACCTGCCACAATGGCGTCATCGCGACCGGTAAATCCTCGAAACACATTGCGACTATCGCCTCCTGCGCGGCCTGCCACCGCACTTCGGCTTGGGTTCCTGTCACCGCTTTCAACCATCTCGACATTTCAACCGGCTGTATCGGGTGCCACAACGATATCCGCACGCGGGGCAAACCCAAGGACGCGCTGCACAGCCCGGCCAATATCAAAAATGGTGACAACTGCGAGATCTGCCACCGCACCACCAGCACCTATAAAGCCGGGGTAAGCTTTAACCATTCCGTGGCCATCGCCACTTGCGTGACTTGTCATAACGGCAAGACAGCCAAGGGCAAATCGACTACCCATATCGCGACGACCGCTGCGTGCGAGACGTGTCACGCCTCAACTG
>ERZ1292633.750-Hain-H41-02um-R1-750-length-36542-cov-7_pt1 | contig 36542 bp, 34 predicted proteins | sample MGYA00564406_ERZ1292633 | MGnify/ENA primary metagenome ERZ1292633 (study PRJEB36523, sample SAMEA6512639) | groundwater metagenome | collected 2019-01-08 | study: AquaDiva: Metagenomics assemblies of 32 groundwater samples
AGTTATCGAACACCATCGACCAGTTTCTTGAGCTTACCTTGCGCTGTAGTGTTAGCTTCTCTCGAACTGCCGTCTTTGCACTCCAAGACATCTGCGTCAATCTTCGAAACCGGTGACCTGCCCCCGATTCATGTACCAGCCGCTATGAGAGTCAGTGACGCTTCGCCGTGTCGGCCGGGATGCCTGCAAGCCCTTGCTCGCGTCGGTCATCAAGAATCAGCTTGATTGCGTCGGCGAGGCTCTCTCTGCATTCGTCGAGTATCCGGCCTTGACCATTTACACCCGGTACCTCGGGACAATAGCCGATGTACCAATCGCCGTCCTTTTCGAAGACGCCGGCAAACTCATTCGTCATTCCAAATTCCTCATGATTGTGAATCGGTGTCAGCAAACATTATCATGCGATTACCTCTGGGCGTGTAGCTCCAGCACATCTATCGCGTCCTGACTAGGTTCTCGACCACGCTTGGGTCGGCCAGGGTCGTCGTGTCGCCGATCTGGTCGGGGAGGCCTTCAGCGATCTTGCGAAGAATGCGGCGCATGATCTTGCCGCTGCGGGTCTTGGGCAGGCCCGGGGCCCAGTGGATCACGTCCGGGGCCGCGATCGCGCCGATCTGTTTCCGCACGTGGGCCGCCAGTTCCTTCTTCAACGCGTCGGTGTACTCCTCGCCGACTTTCAGCGTCACATAGGCGTAGATGCCCTGACCCTTGATCTCATGCGGATAACCCACGACGGCCGCTTCCGCGACCGCGGAGTGCGAGACGAGCGCGCTTTCGACTTCGGCCGTCCCGAGCCGATGCCCGGATACGTTGATCACGTCGTCGATCCGACCCGTGATCCAATAGTATCCGTCCTCGTCGCGGCGGCAGCCGTCACCCGTGAAGTACAAACCGGGACAGCGGGTGAAATACATCTCCTTGAAGCGCTCGTGCTGGCCGTAGACGGTGCGCATGATGCCCGGCCAAGGCTCTTCAATGAAAAGCGCCCCCGAGCCAGCTCCCTCGATGCGTTTGTTCTTGTCGTCGAGCAACACCGGCTTGACCCCGAAAAACGGCAGCGTCGTCGAACCGGGCTTCGTCGGAATCGCGCCCGGCAGCGGCGTCATCAGCACGCCGCCCGTTTCCGTCTGCCACCAGGTGTCCACGATCGGGCAGCGTTCCTTGCCGACGACGCGGTGATACCACATCCACGCTTCGGGGTTGATCGGTTCGCCGACGGTGCCGAGCAGGCGCAGGCTCGAAAGCTTGCGCTTCAGCACGTGATGATCGCCCTCGCGCATGATCGCGCGGATGGCCGTCGGGGCGGTGTAGAACTGCGTCACCTTGTACTTGTCCACCACATCCCAGAACCGCCCGGCGTCCGGGTAGGTCGGTATCCCCTCGAACATCAGCGAGGTCGCGCCCGCGCAAAGCGGACCGTAGACGATGTAGGAGTGCCCCGTCACCCACCCGATGTCGGCCGTACACCAGAAGATGTCGCCGTCGTGATAGTCGAAGATCGTCTTGAAGCTGAACGCCGTGTGGACCATGTAGCCGCCCGTCGTGTGCAGGACGCCCTTGGGCTTGCCGGTCGAGCCGGAGGTGTAGAGGATGAACAGCGGATCCTCGGCGTCCATCCATTCGCAGCCGCACTCCGGCGAGGCGTTGCTCATTACGTCTTTCCATGAGTGGTCGCGTTCGGGAACCATGTTGATCGGCATCTTCTGCGGGCCAAGTCGCTGGTAGACGATGCAGGTTTTGACCGCAACGCCCTGCTCGGCGGCGCGTTTCATGGCTTCGTCGGCGTTGGCCTTGAGGGCGACGGGCTTGTTGCCGCGCATCGATCCGTCGGCGGTGATGAGGGTCTCGCACTGGGAGTCGACGATGCGGTCGGAGAGCGAGTCGGGCGAAAAGCCGCCGAAGACGATGGAGTGAACGGCGCCGATCCGCGCGCAGGCGAGCATGGCGATGGGAAGCTCCTTGATCATCGGCATGTAGATCGAGACGCGATCGCCCTTCTTGACGCCGAACGACTTGAGCACGTTGGCGAACTGGCAGACGGCGGCGTGGAGCTGGTTGTAGGTGAGCAGGTCGTCCTCGCCGGGTTCGTTGCCTTCCCAGAGAATCGCGACCTGATTGCCGCGTAAGCCGAGGTGCCGGTCGAGGGCGTTGTAGCAAATGTTGGTCTTGCCGCCGATAAAGTACCGGATCGCGATCTTGTCCTTGAAGTCGAACTCGCGGACCTTGGTCCATCTCTTCTGCCAGTGGAATCCCTCGGCGACCTCGCCCCAGAAACCCTCGGGGTCGTCGATGGAGCGCAGGTACATCTCTCGATACTGCTTGAGCGATTTGACGTGGGCCCGCTCGGAAAACGCCTTGGGCGGGGCGAACATCCGCGATTCGCCGGAACCGGTTCGACTCGTGCTCTCTGGTGCCATAGCGTGTCACTCCTGAAAAGTCGAACGATCTGCGGCGGTACGCAGCGCCGCGGGCCGTCCTGCCTATTGTTGGATTATAACGGCGCGGGACGGGATCACCCACCCCCGCAGTAGGATCAACGATCGGTCCCGCGCGGCGAGCGATCGGCCTCGTTCAGCAGTTCGACCAGTCGGTCGGCGGTGCGCCGGGTCGCCCCCTGGTTCTTCAGCACGACCTCGCGAGCACGCTGACCCAGCGACGCCGCGAGATCGGCATCGGAAAGAATTTCACCTACCGCCGCCGCAAGCGATATCGACGAGTCGACGGCGCGAATGCAGTCGGCTTCCTGCATCATCCGCACGGGCTCCGCAAAGTTCTCCATATGCGGACCGACGACGATCGGTCTGGCGAGCGCCGCGACCTCCATCGGATCGCTGCCGCCCATGGGCGCCAGACTTCGTCCGACAAAAACGACCGACGCCAGCGAGTAGAATTTCCGCAACTCGCCCATCGTGTCGCCGAGGATCACGTCCCGGCCGGATGACCGCGCCGGCGTCGCGCCGTCGGGATGGCGGCTGCGGCGAACGCAGGTGAACCCCGCTTTTTCGATCAGGCGCGCTACCTCGTCGAAGCGCTCGGGCTTTCGCGGAACGACCGCCAGCAACGGCGCGGGCGTCGCCGGCCCACCCGAATCCGGAGCGCCAGCGACGGGCGGCAGGTTGACCGCTCGCTCACGCTCGCGGCTCTGATTGGAAGCAACCGTGTCGCCGTTCGATCCCGGCGCGCGGTTTCGCTCCGCTTCAAACCCCGAATCTCCTTGCACGTTTCGTGCCGATGGCCGAGCGGTATTCAATAGTGTGTGATAGGCCTCAAGAATCACTTCCTCTTCGCCCGGCCCGGTGCTCCCGCACACCCACAGAGGCCTTGAGCGGTCAATTCCCAACGCTCGTGCCAAACCCTCGTCACCTTCGACGCGATCGGTCACGACGGTGGTATCCCATTTGAGTGATGACGTGACCTCGGTGCGATCCGGCGCGGCACCCAGGGCGCAAAAACGCGCAACGATGGCGTCGTCCTGCGCTCCGATCCAGGCCAGGTCGGCGAACATCGCACGCGCCGCGCCGCCGAACCACGCCAATCGCCGCGCGCTCCGCTCGGTGAGCCGCCCATTGACCACCGCGACGGGAATGCCTCGTCGCGACGCAAGGCGGACCAGATTCGGCCAGACCTCCAGCTCGACCAGCACGATGAGCGACGGCCGGACGCGATCGAGCACGCGTGCGACGACCCAACTGAAATCCAGCGGGAATCGGAAGACGCGATCGCCTCCGTAGAGTTGGACGCCGCGAGCGTAACCGGTGTCCGTCGTCGTGGACAAGACGATATCGGCGTCGGGCAGGCGCTCGCGCAAGGCTTCGACGAGTTTCGGCGTGGCGTTGATCTCGCCGAGGGAGACGGCGTGAATCCAGATTCGGCGGCGGTCGGGATCGAATCGCGGGACGCCGCCGAACCGCTGCCGCCACCCGCGGCGGTTCTTGCCCACGACCAGGGCGTGGTAGAGCGCCACGGGCAGGTAGATCAGCCCGATGATTAAATAGACGGCGTCCGCAAGCCAGCGCATCGAAAGCTGATCGTAGTCGGGCAGCGGAACAGCGCCAATTCCGACGGCAATTGCCTAATTCACCATGAACTGCGGCGAGGCGAGGCGAACCATTGCACCGGCGAGCAGGCCAGGCAATATCCGACTTCGTCAGCGCCTGCTCACGAGGATCCCAGGCCGAAGAGCGCCGCGAAGAGTCCGTCTAGAAGACTTTTCAACGCGGTCGTAAACGCTTGAAAAAGCAAGTCAAGAAAGAAATCCATACGAGTGTTTCTCCTTCGCTTTAGATTCCCATTCCCCGCGCTTCGAGGCCGGCGCCGACGAACGGCCTACTCGGTCCTTTGGCGTTGGAATGGATGTTCGATGGAAAAGTAAAGGAAAACGCCATAATCGATGGCGTCCTCGGACACGCCGATGGGCAGCGCCACTCCGGACACCAATTGCAGCTCGTCGGGCAGATTCATCGCCCAGCGAACGCCGGGCGAAATGACTACATCGTTGGTGCGTCGGCGGTCCACACGCAAGCGGCCTCCTTCGATCGTCGAGAACTCCTGGAGTTCTTGGTCGAAGCTGCCGACGGCTTCAAGGAGAAGGTTGATTTCCTCTGTCAAGGCATAAATCACGCTCCCGCCCACTTTGAATTGGAGCAAATCCCGCTCGTGGGGACGCCGTCCGTTGGACAACTCCAACCCCGTGTTCGGAAGAAACGTCAACCCCGCGTTAAGATTGACGTAGACACGGTCGTTAAGCGTCTTCGAGAACGGCAGGTTAAACTGGTAACCCAAGACTCCCGTGCCGAATCCCCGGTCTTCATCGCCGCTGGGGAAGATCAGGCTCACGCGAGGCGAGATCGCCGGCCACGAACCGTCATCGGTCGACAATTGATAACGATAGTGCAAAAAAATGTCGCCGAGGCCGCTGTCGTGCTCCGCCGTCTCCGGGTCGGCAAATGCGTACGGAATGGTGTAGGAAAGCTGGTGCGACTGGGAGAGGACCGGCCACTCTTGAGTGAAGCTCAAGTCCCATGCTCGATCGTCAGCGGAATCTCGGTGCTGGACGCCGAATTGCCCTGTAAAGATGTGCTGCACCACTCCCGGTTCCTGATTGTAGGCCTCTTCGATTAGAAATGAATTGTCGCGGATGCCGTCCACCGGCCGGCCCGACGTTATCTTCCGGTCCTCCGTCGCGGCATAATCGCGAATCCGATCGCTTCCTTCGCGGTCGTAGGCAAACGCGTATCTCGCCTCGATCTGCACGTGTCCGCGCGGTACGGCGTCGATGCTCTCGGTGAAGTCCGGGCGGTCGGTGACAATCGGCTCGTCGAGCGACGCGGCGTCCAGGCCCAGGAGAACGCCCGGCGAGCAGTTCCGAGGAGCTTGAGAGGCAGGGCTTGTAGATGACGCTTCGGCGTCGAAAGGGGGCGCGGCGAAAGCAAAAAGAGCTTGAAGGGCGCGATTTCGAATCACAGAACGGGGTTGGCGAAAACGCCGAACAGAGAACATGAACTCTTCTCTCCTTCGTGGTTTCTTAGACCTAATTCAAAATTTCGCCCAGACTAATCACGGCCCGGCTGTTGTCAACTCCCTATTCGCCCTATGGCGTTCGCTCCCGTTTCGATCATCTTCGCGATAGACTGGGCGGGATGGTGCAGGCCGAACCCATGGCGACTCTTCCGTTCCTCACGAAATCGCATTCCGGCGTAGGCGGAACGATTAAACGCTTCGACGAGGATTTCGTCGTTGAGGAAATGCCCCGCTATCAGCCCAGCGGGAGCGGCACGCATGTCTATTTTGTGATCGAAAAGCGCGGGCTGCCCACACTCGCCGCGATCCAGCACATCGCAAGGGCGCTAGGTCGCCAGCCGCGCGACATCGGCTACGCGGGCATGAAGGACGCCCACGGCGTCACGCGGCAGATGCTGAGTCTCGAACACATTGACCCGGCGCGGATCGAATCGCTGGCGCTTTCGCGGATCAAGGTGCTTTCGATCAGCCGACACACCAACAAGCTCAAGCTCGGCCATTTGGCGGGGAATCGCTTCGTCATAAAGATTCGAGACGCCGACAAATCGCCCGAACCGGCCGCGCGAGCCGTTGTCGATGTGCTCACGCGCCGCGGCGTACCCAACTACTTCGGACCGCAACGCTTCGGCGCGCGCGGCGACAACGCGCTGATCGGAAAGGCCGTGCTGCACAGCGACTTCGACGAGGCGATCGCGCTCATGCTCGGCCGCCCCGGACCGCTCGATCACGGCGACGCCCTGCGGGCCCGCGAACTCTTCGAGAAGGGCGACTTTCAGTCCGCCGCCGATGCCTGGCCGCGCGGAACCTTCGCCCAGCAGTCGCGCATCTGCCGGGCGCTGGCCAAGAGCGGCGGCAACAAGCGGCAGGCGTGGCGAACAGCCGACCACACGCTGCGGAAGCTCTTTCTCTCCGCGTTCCAAAGCGACCTGTTCAACCGCGTGCTCGCGCGGCGGATCGAACTTAGCCTGCTCGATCGTTTGCAGACCGGCGACGTCGCCTACAAGCACGTCAACGGCGCGTGCTTCCACGTCGAGGATGCAGCCGTGGAACAACCCCGGTGCGACGCGTTCGAGATTTCGCCCACCGGGCCGCTCTTCGGACGCCGCATGACGCCGGCGTCCGGCGAACCCGGCGAACTCGAATCCACGGTCATGGCGGATTCCGGCGTGAGCCCGGAAGAGCTGTCGGGCCGCGACAGCGGTCGATTGGACGGCGCGCGCCGCCCGCTGCGCGTTCCGCTCGGCGAGGTGCGGGTCGAATCCGGCGGGGACGATCACGGCCCGTTCCTCCTGCTTGCGTTCGCTCTGCCTGCCGGCGCCTATGCGACGAACGTCACTCGTGAGGTTTGCAAGAATCAGGCGGACTGAGTGCGGCCGCCTTCGATGCGAACGACCGGCGACGCGAAATCCACGCCGCGGCGATCGTCGCGCCGATAAGATTGAAGACCAGGTCCAACAGGGTGTTGTCGTAACCGCCGACGTTCGTCTCAGGCACCGTCTTCACCGTGATGAATTCAACAATCTCGTTCAGCGCCCCGACGCCGCAGCCCATCAGAACGACGAGCACCATCAGCGTTCGACGTCGCTCGATGTTCGGGCGCAGGTACGGGCGAAGCAGGTGAAAGCACACCAGCGTCGTCGTCCCGAACCCGAAAGCATGGACGAATTGATCGTATCGCAGGTAATCAGGAATAATCCGCACATTATAAAGCATGTCGCCTCCGACACGCATGTTGCCGCCGGCCATGTGCAGCACGCCCCAAACGGAAAGGCCCCACAGAATAACGCGGTCGAATTGCACGGTTCGCTGCTTGACGAGAATCCACACGCCAAGGGCGATGACGACGCCTGTGTACAGAACGAACTCGTAGTTGCGCCGACCGAGGGCGATAACGGAGAAGCAGGCAACATAGAGGACGTTAAAGATGACGATCGGCCGCTCGCGGCGAGTGACAAACATCCGAGTCATTGTCGCTCGGTCCTCTCTCCTATTCAACGCGCAGACCGAGAGGTGCGTAGTCCCGCCCGGGCAGCATCGTCGTCCGCACGACTCGCGGATTCGCCTCCGCAAACCGGCGACCACATCCGACGCGCGCCGGCAGGCCGCGGATAAGATCGCGAAATGGGTGATTTGCGGACGTCTCAGGCAAGCCTTGTTTTTCCGATTTCCGGGGCCTGGTGTGGCATCGCGCCCACGGGCATGTTGCGTGGAAGCAACACCTTTGCCCAAACGGCCTGCGTGACCTCAGCACATGGTTCGCTTGATTCATTGTAATTACTTGCATAGCATATGCTTACAGTCGTTCAGCGTCAGCCGCGTTGTCCAAGCGGGGATGGTACGGACCGTGCTTGGATAGGTGAAGGGACCGGACGTGCGCCGGCTGATTCCGCGATGGAGGGTGAACGTTGCTGCCGCCCGCAGGATGAGTGGGGACGCGCAGGAGGAGGAAGGGAAGCAAATGAACGAGGAAACGTTTCAGAGAAAGCTATCGGAGCTGATCGCGGAAATCGCCACGCTGCCCGAGGGGGAGCGCGATCGGCTGGAGCTGCTGGCCGAACAGACGCGCGAACGGCATCGACAACTCAAGGAGACGGTGACCAGCTTGCAGGAGAGCATCGACTTCGTCCGGTTGAGCATCAAATACATGCTCTTCGATCTCGAAGCGACGCGACGCGAAAACCAGCAACTTCGCAAGCTGCTCGAAGACAACAACCCGCAGTAGCACACTCCCCGGGCACGACATGGGAGGAGGAGGCATCGATGGCGGCTTCGTGGGGTCGGCAACTACGGTTGCCGGCCTCACGGGTCGTCAGGATTTCACGCACGACCCGACCTACGACACTTCGCTTCGCCCCCATACGGTTCACTTGAGGATACACGAAATAATAAGTCACGACGGTCGCGGCCGGCAGCCGACGAATCCGTTGACTGTGCCGCTCCGTTTGGGTGAGAACGGCACGAATGGTCTCCGCCGAGACAAACCGACTCAGCGCTTCCGGAACAACAAGGGGTGCGGGCCAGTCCTTCCTGAGTGGAGAACTCGGCTCTCCCCGGCCGATACTCGACAGGGTTCAAGCCTCCAAGGCGATAAAACGATCTGGCTCCATCCGAATCTCTATCGTCTTCGTGGGGCTTGTCTTGTGTGCCTCAGTAAACTTTGAGTACACCCTATCATAGCAAATGGGTTGGCCTTTTCATTCGCCGCCAGGTCTGGAAACGATTGCCCCGCGCCCATACGATATGGCGGGCAGACGAAGGAGGAGATGACGCCGTGCTGGATCGTCTTCGACGTTTTGAAGTTCAGGCGAGTTGTGCTTCTTGGCTGGCGATCGTCTCGCTCGTGCCTTTCGTCGCGGCCTTTTGGTTGATCGGCGCCCGGTATCACGCGCAGCTCGGCCGGATTATCTATGGTTCCGAAGGCCGGTTCGTCCCCGTGTTCGCCGCGACGGTTCTCGCCTCGCTCGCCCCTGCCGCGCTCGGCTTCGTCCTCGGTTGGAACAGCGCCGGGCAGCGCCGCAACGACCGCTCGTCGCGCTCCTGGCTGGGCTTCTTCCTCGGCGGCGCCGTCGTCTCCGCCGACATCGTGCTCATGCTCGCCTTCTACATGCTCCGCCTCGAACGACCGATGTAGCGTCGCGGCGCGTCCGCGGCGGCTTGGCGGGCGTCGCAGACTGGCTTGACCCGTCATGGCGGGAGCGGTTTAATAGGCTGGGAAGATTGGGGTGTGGTGCAATTGGCAGCACGTCTGACTCTGGATCAGAAGGTTCTAGGTTCGAGTCCTAGCACCCCAGTGGAAAGGCCGAAACGCTCGGCCTTTCTTTTTGCGCTCTTCGGCAGAATTCATGGGCGGACCAACCAATACCACCCCACCACGACATGGATTCGGCCGTTGTAAAGCTCAGGCTGTGTTGCTACAATACGCGCAGCGGGAGCCGACTTGCGGAGAGGGCATTGGGAAGCAAGTGGATCGCGCTTCGTACACGCCGCCGAATCGGGGGAATTTTCAGCCTGTCCCAAGGACCGAAAATGTCATTGCTGCCTGTCTATCGTGGTTGGGGGCAATCTGTCGTCTGTTTCGTGCTGGCGACGGTCGCAAGCGCGGTCGTTTCACCGGCGATGGGGCAATCCGTCATGCCGCCCGGCGAGCGTGAGAACCCGCTTGCCGCAACGGGTGAGGCGCTCGTGGCGGCCGAAAAGCCCGCGGTCGTTTCGGAAGAGCCGTCGATCGTGGGGTGTGGCAAGGCGGAGGCGGCCCGGAGGTGGTTCCGCGCCGATCCCGTGGAAGGCTTTCAAGGGGGCGTGGCCGAGGCGATGGGCGAGACCGACGTCTTGCACAATGATCTCACGGTCGAAATCACAAACATCAACACGGGGGCCAATAGTTGCACGCTGACCGGTCAAAACCGGATGACGATCCAGAGCAAGTCACCTTCGCTGACGACTATCACGATCCGTCTTCGCAATCAGTTCACCGTGACCAGCGCGCTGGTCAACGACACGATTCCCGTGAGTGTGGCGACCCTCACAACGACGACGCGAACGGTGACCCTCGATCGGGCGTACGGGATGGACGAGGTGTTCACGCTGACGATCGCGTACACGGGCGCCACGGTCTCGGCGGCGTTCGGCTCCATTGAAGTTCGCAGCCATTCGGTCACGGCCGTCGTCTCCACGCTGAGCGAGCCTTACTACGCCTATACGTGGTGGCCGGTCAAGGACGGCGACGTCGGCGTGCCGGGCGACAATTCGGACAAGGCGACGCTCGATATTACGGTGACGGCGCCGTACAACTTCAGCGTGGCGTCGAACGGGTTGCTTCAGAGCGTGACGCCGCTGTCGGGCAACCGGAACCAGTATCATTGGTCGAGCGCGTATCCGATCGTGACGTACCTGGTGAGCTTCGCGGCGACCAACTACAACGTGTGGACGAAGAACTACGTGCATCCGGGCGGGACGATGCCGGTGGAGTTTTTCATTTATCCGGAGAACGACACGCCGTCGAACCGGACGGCGTGGGAGCTGGTGACCGACATGATGGCGGAGTTCAGGCCGCTGTTCGGGGAGTATCCGTTCATCAACGAGAAGTACGGGTTGTACAATTTCCCATTCGGCGGCGGGATGGAACACCAGACGATGACGGGGCAGAGCGGATACTCGCAGAGCCTCACGTCGCACGAATTGGCCCATCAATGGTGGGGCGACGCGGTGACGTGCAAGACATGGAGTGACATCTGGCTGAACGAGGGATTTGCGACGTACGGCGAGTGTTTGTGGGAGGAGTACAAGACGGGCGTCGATAACCAGTCGGCGTACTTTACGGCGATTCTCTCACGGAAGCCCAGCAGCGTGGGCGACTCAGTGTACATTCCGGCATTCGCCACGTCCGACCCGTACCGGATTTTCAATTCGAACTACAGTTATCGCAAGGGCGCTTGGGTGCTGCACATGTTGCGGCACGTGGTCGGCGACGCGACGTTTTTCCGGATTTTGCACGAATATCGGGCGGCGTACGAAGGATCGGCGGCAACGACGGACGACTTCGCGGCTTCGGCGTCGGCGACGTATGGGCAGGACCTGACGTGGTTCTTTGACGAATGGGTTTATCAGATCGGCGCGCCGGCGTATCGGTACGGGTGGGACTCGGTGAATGTCGGGGGACAGGAATACCTGCACGTCAAGATCGATCAGACACAGATGGTCTCGTATCCAAACGTGTTCGTCATGCCGGTTGACATCGCTGTCACGGTCGGCGCTCCGCCATCGGAGACGTTTACAGGCTGGAACGATCAGCGGTCGCAGTATTTCGTATGGCCGGTGACGGCGGCGCCGACCGTTGTGCAGTTCGATCCGAACCAATGGATTTTGCGGACGACGCTGACAAATTCGATGCTTGTCGTGGGAGACATGAACGGCGATCTGGCCGTCAACAGCACCGATTTCACCACGTTTACGAATTGCTTTACGGGCGCGGGCGGGCAACTGGCGGGCGGCTGCGAAAACGCCGACTTCGACGGCGACGCAGACATCGACTGCACGGACTGGGTGGCGTTTCAGACCGGCTGGACGGCGGGCGGTATTCCGCCGGAAATCGCGTTCTGCCAAGCGGGACAGCAGATCCCGACGGCGTCGGAATGGGGTGTATTGGCCTTATCTCTCCTGATTCTTTCGGCTGGAACGATCATTCACGGTCGCCGTCAGACGATTCAGGCCTGACGACCTCACCAGCAACGCGCTGGCGGCGTGATTCCGTTGGAACCAGTATCCGCCGCCGATGGATCGCTCTGAAATTGCACGAAGTTCCTCGATTCGTTTTCCTACGAGCTCTACCCGTTTCAGGAAGAAGCGCTTCTCGCATGGTTTGAGGCCGAGGGGGGCGTGCTCGTCTCCGCGCCGACGGGGATGGGCAAGACGCTGATCGCGGAGGCGGCCATCTTCGAGGTGTTGCACGCCGGGCGGCGGATGTACTACACGATGCTGCTGATCGCACTCACCGATTAGCGCTTCCGTGAATGCCAAGACAAGCCCGAGAGCCGGGGGTTCAGGCGCGATCAAGTCGTATGGATCGTCGGCGATCGCCGTGAGGATCCCGACGCCTGGGTCCGCTCCGCAGTGCAAGAAACGGTCGATTATCGCTACTGAGCCATCGCGGACGCCGGACGGATTCGCGTTTCGGTCCGGCGATCGGTTGTGGTATACTCAAGTTTTATTTGCCGAGCACGTTACGTTTCCGTGGCGTGGCGTGTCGAGGAGCCGGACCGGGTTCGGGGGTCAGATCAAATGAAGCGGAATCAAGGTTGCGCGGGGAACCACGGGCGAGGGGTCTTTACAGGCACGATTCTGGGCGTTGTGCTGGGGTGTTTCGGGCCGACGGCCCGCGGACAGCAGGACTGCCTGAACTGGGTCGATCGTTCGGACGTGAACAACGCCAACGGGCCGCCGACGACCTCCGTCGCCGTCTACGGCATCGCGGCCTACGACAGTCGTCGCGGTGTGACCGTATTATTCGGCGGTAACGTCGGCGCATTGACCGGTCAGACGTGGGAATTTAACGGGCAGTTCTGGCGGCACGCAAGCGTGGTAACCGGCCCGGCGGACATGGTACCGGGACAGCGAATCGCCATGACGTACGACAGCCGCCGCTTCCTGTGCGTTCTTGTCGGCTACGGTCAGGTTTGGGAGTGGGACGGAGAGTCGTGGACGTTGCGGACCGATACGCCGTTCCCCGGAGGCTTCATCCGAGGACATGACGCGGTCTACGACAGCGCCCGCGGCGTGACTGTGTTATTCGGCGGTGCAAACGACGTCGGTGCGTTGAGCGATCAGACGTGGGAGTTCGACGGAGCGACTTGGGTCGAGCGTCTCCCGACGATCCACCCGCCGGCCACGCGCGACCACCGCATGGCCTACGACAGCGGGCGAGGCGTCGTCGTTCTGTTCAACATCAGCGGCGAACTATGGGAATACGACGGAGATGACTGGGTGCAGAGGACTTCACAATTGCCGCCCAGTCCCTCAGCGCGCGTCGATTTTGGAATGGACTATGACCGTGCTCGGGGCGTGACCGTCCTACAAGGCGGTTACGTTTCCGACCTTGGCGTGCTTTCTGACACCTGGGAGTGGGACGGAATGAACTGGACGCAGCGACTGCCTGCGAACCCGAGTAACGCGAGAACCGCTCGATATCGACATGCGCTGGTGTTCGACAGCGCGCGAAGGCGCAGTCTGCTACTTGGCGGCAAATATACCAGCGTCAACGGCGTGCCCCAGACCGCCTTCTTGGCCGAGCTGACCGCGCCGAATCCGCCTACGCCGTTCGGGGTGCCGACGGGCGTCGCGGCCGTGGAGGGCGAGCCGGCGCAGTTCCTCGTGTTCACCGTCGGCGGGGCGCCCGCTACGTTCCAATGGCGGCACAACGGTGTGCCCATCCCCGGAGCGACGCAACAAACGCTGTCCATCGCTTCCGTGACCCCGGCGGCTCAGGGAGTGTACGACGCCATCCTGGGGTCTGGCGAATACCTTCCGTTTACCTGCCCCACGGCGATCAGCAACTCGGGCATTCTGACCGTCCTGCCCGCGGTGCCCGGCGATATGGATCACGACGGGGACTTCGACCTCGACGACCTGGGAATGCTTCTTCCGGGTTTTACCGGACCGGGGCAGTGATTGGCGACGCGCGCGACCGCCTGAACGTCGGTCCCACATCGGACCCTCACACCAACCCTCTCCCTGGATAGGGAGAGGGAGTCCTTTGACGCAATCTGGTCGAGCGCAGGCGAGGCGCGTAGGATGCGCGGATGGATCGCGCCGATGTCTGCTCCCGCTTCTTGGAAGCCGTTCCCTATACCCTTTACCCCTTTCAGGAAGAGGCGTTGCTCGCGTGGTATGAGGCCGAGGGGGGCGTGCTGGTCTCCGCGCCGACGGGGATGGGCAAGACGCTGATTGCAGAGGCGGCCATCTTCGAGGCGCTGCACACAGGGCGGCGGATGTATTACACGACGCCGCTCATCGCGCTGACCGATCAGAAGTTCCGCGAGTTTCAGGACAAGGCCGAGGGGTGGGGCTTTCCGAAGCAACAGGTCGGCCTGATTACGGGCAATCGCAAGGAGAATCCCGACGCGGTGGTGCGCGTTGTTGTCGCGGAGATTTTGCTGAATCACCTTATCGCGGGCGAGCCGCCGATGGACGACGTGAGCAGCGTCGTCATGGACGAGTTTCACTACTTCAATGACGCCGAGCGGGGGATCGTCTGGGAACTGTCGCTCGTGCTGCTGCCGGCGCACGTGCGGCTGATGCTGCTTTCGGCGACCGTCGGCAACGCGGTCGAGTTCGTCCGCTGGGTCCGCGAGGAACACGGGCGGAAGCTCACGCTCGTAAAGAGCGACCAGCGGCGCGTGCCGCTCGAATACATTTGGGTGGGCGAGAAGCTGCTCACCGAGCACCTGCCGGAAATGGCGACCGACGACGACGCGACGAACCGCACGCCCGCGCTGGTCTTTTGCTTCAACCGCGACGAGTGCTGGGAAGTGGCCGAGCGAATGAAGGGCGTGAACCTCATCAGCCAGGCGACCCGCGCCGTGATCGAAGCGGAACTGGCCGACGTCGATCTCACGCAGGGCATCGGGCCGAAACTGCGGCAGATGTTGATTCGCGGAGTCGGCGTACACCACGCGGGCATCCTGCCGAAGTACAAGGAACTCGTCGAGCGACTCTTCCTCAGGAAGCTGATCCCCTTCGTCGTCTGCACCGAAACGCTGGCAGCCGGGATCAACCTGCCCGCACGATCCGTCGTGCTCAGTACGCTATTGCACGGCAAGCCGCGCGAAAAGAAGCTGGTCGCTCCGTCGTCGGCGCATCAGATGTTCGGGCGCGCGGGCAGGCCCCAGTTCGACAAGGCCGGGTACGTCTACGCCCTCGCGCACGAGGACGACGTTCGCATCGTCAAATGGAAAAAGAAGTACGAACAGATCGACCCAAAATCGAAGGATCCCGGCATTCTTCGGGCGAAAAAGGACCTCGAACGCAAGCGTCCCACGCGGCGAACGACCGAGCAGTATTGGACGGAGGGGCAGTTTCAGACGCTGATCAAGGCCGGTCCGGCAAAGCTCTTCAGCCGGTCGATGATCCCGTACAACGTGTTGATTTTTCTGCTGACCAAAACCGGCGCACTGCACGACGTGAAGAGCTTCCTGTCGAAGCGGTTTAACACGGCTGAGTACCTTGCCGGGTTTCAGGCCCAGCTCGACCACATGCTCGGCAACCTCGCGAAATTCGGGTACCTGACCCGCGCGGAGGACGGCGACCATGTGACCCTGCATGACACCATTTACGACTTGTTGGCGTATCGCAGCATCGATCCGCTGTACGGCGAGTTTCTTCGCAACCAGCTCGTCCACGCCGACTACGACGAAAAATTGCAGGCGCTTGACTCGGTGTTGCTCGTTCCGCCGGCGATCGAGCGCACGGTGCGTCTTCCCGCCAAGCCGCCGGGGCCGATGCAGACCAACGTATTGCAGCCGATGCTCATTCAGATGGGCGTAGCCGTGACGCACGCGGACGGCGGCGTCGTGATGCCCAAGGCCGAGGACGAAGGCGAAGACTACTGGGAACCGGACGAAGAGCCTCGGCCGCTGACGCTGCCGGAAATGCTCAAGGCCTTGTTCGACGCGAAGCTCGCCTCGCCGGAGGCGATTCCCATTCAGCCGAAGTGGGCGGCGGGCGGCGTGTTCGAGCTGAACGAGGATTTCTACAAGTTCATCCGCGCCCGCGACCTTGCGAAGAACGAAGGGTTGCTCCTTCGGCATTTGTTGCGCTTGGTGATCCTCACCGGCGAATTCCTCACTCGTTCCGGCGGCGACCCGGATTACGAGCGGATCGGCGAACTCGCGACGCGCGTCTGCCGCGGAGTCGATCCGCGGTACACGGATCGCTTCCTCGAGGCGGAAGCCGAGGCGAGGAAGCTGGTTTAGGTCTGAAGCCACGGAGCCACGGAGCCACGAAGCCACGAAGAGAAAGGCAAAGAACAACACGGGGATACGGCGAGATCACGTAGGCGGCGTTGCAAGGCGGCGGAGTTCGCCGATCTGGTCCGACATCACCGTCTCGAACTGTTTGAGCGGAACCCACTCCACGTTGAAACGACCGTGCTCGAAGAAGATGACGCCGCGACCGTCGGCGCCGAGAACGCGCAGCATGGGGACGGTCCAGGCCGCGAGAATCCGCCGGTCGGCCCCGCGAAGGACTCTCGCTTCCCCCGGCGACAACCATGCGTCCATGAGACGCGATTTCGGATCCCGCGAAACGTTCAATTCAAGATTAAGCGGCACGACGCCGCCCTCGCTCATCCGCGACGCGTACTCGGCGGCGTGCGCTTCGAGCTGAGCGAGAATGTTGTGCTCGCGCCGCCAGTCGCCCAGAAGAGCAATGAAGATCAACAAAGCGCCGGCGCTGATGAGCAGGAAGACGACGGATCGCAGTAGCGGGGGACGTTCGGTCGGCGTGGGAGCCGTCGTCGCGTCCAGCTTGCCGAGCGTCTTCTGCGGCATGAGGTTTGAGGACCTTTTCAGGGCCCCGGCATTCAGGCCGGGGTTCGGAGAATGGTCATCGCGCGATCACGTTTCTTCGTCTTCGGGGTGGATCGCGGTCTGATCCGCGCTCGAAGCCAGCGCTTCCAAGGCCGAGATGGGGTCCACTTCATCGCTCGAAATAAACACGTTCTTGGACGTGCCGACGCGCGCCGCGCCCGAACCGGACGACGCCTTGGCCGAGGCGACCTTGGTGCGAATCTGCACGATTTCGTCGTCGCTCGGTTCGCCGTTGATCTGGACGGTGAAGACGACGGGGCCGATCACAATCTGGTCGCCGGCTTCGAGTTCTTCCTCGGTGATGCGGCGATTGTTGAGGAACGTCCCGTTGGCCGCTCCGAGGTCCTTGATCGAGACCGCATCGTCTTCCACGAAGACCTCGCAATGCCGCCGCGAGACCATCGCCAGCGGAATGCGGATCGTGCAGTCGTCCTTGCGTCCGACCGTGGTCGCCCCCGACGCGAGAACGAACTCCCGTCGGCTGCCGTCCTCCCGAAACATGATGAGCTTGGCCTTGATCATCCGAAAACCTTCCGCGACCACCTGGGTTCCGCGCTCGCCGTATACGCTCGCCATCCAACCTGACCGGCGTCCCGTGGAATACCTTCCACAGAACTATACCCGACGCAAGCCGATCATTCAAACGCCGGTGGTCACCCTGGATGGGGCGACTTCAAACCGTCGCAACTGGGAAGAAGGTGCGTCAGGGACGCACCCTACGTCCTGCGCTTGGTCGTGAAACCGCATGCTCAAACGGTTGGGCCAAGCGGGCGCAAGTCCCCCACCGCAAACGGCGGGGCACCTTTGGCCCGGCGGGACGCCGTGACCGGTCGTTGCGGGATGGATATGATGAGCGGCCATGGTGAAACCGGCGGCTAATCAACGCTCCAGCGAGTCCTCCTGCGGTCTTTATGTCCACATTCCGTTTTGTGAGACCAAGTGCGGATACTGTGACTTCTTTTCAGTCGCCCTGAAGGGACGCAATCCGGGGCCGCTGGTCGATCGTGTATGTCGCGAGTTGGCGTGGCGGCTTACGGGTTCTTACATGTCCGTTCGGACCGTTTTCGTCGGAGGCGGGACGCCGACGCTGCTACCGGACGATTTGCTCGCCCGTTTGTTGGACACGATCGCGGGACTGGTTTCAGTCGAACGGCTTGAAGAGTTTACCGTCGAGGCCAACCCGGCCACCGTGGACGACGCCAAGGCGAGGCTTCTGGTCGAGGCCGGGGTCACACGCGTTTCGATGGGTGCACAGTCGTTCAACACGGCTGAGCTGGCGACGCTGGAGCGGTTGCACTCTCCCGAGGACATTGCACCGTCGGTGGCGACGCTGCGTCGCAATGGGATCGGACAGGTCAACCTCGATCTCATTTTCGGCATCCCCGGTCAAACCATGGCAAGCTGGCTTGATTCGCTTCGCCGCGCGATCGATCTCGGCCCGGACCACATCGCGTGCTACGGGTTGACTTACGAGCCGGCGACCCGGCTGACGGCGATGCGGAATGCGGGGCGGGTTACGCCGTGCGATGAGGACGTTGAGGCCGAGATGTTCGTCGCGACGGTCGAAACGCTTGAGGCGGCGGGCTATCGGCAGTACGAGATCAGCAATTACGCGAAGCCGGGGTGCGAAAGTCGGCACAACCTGGTCTATTGGCGCAACGAGCCGTACATCGGGGTCGGACCGTCGGCGGCGGGGTGCATACCTTCCGAGCCCCGGGCGGAATGCAATCCCGGCGCGCCGGGAGCCCGCGCGAAAGTGACGCCACCCCACCGTCCCCCCTCTCAGGGGTGACCGCAGGTGGGTAGCGTGTCTCGTCGGTACAAAAACGTCGCCGATGTGGCCGGGTACGTGCGGATGATGGACGAGTGCGGTCACGCCGAGGTCGAGTCGGAGACGATCGAAGGCGAGACGCTGATGCTCGAAATGATCTTGATGCAGCTTCGGCTGAACGAGGGGCTTTCGATCGGCGATTGTCGCGTCCGTACCGGCGTCGATCCTGTCGTGCTGTTCGGCGACACGTTATTGCGGCTCGTCAAACAGGGTTTGCTGACCGTCACGGACGCACGCATCGCACTCACCCACTCCGGCCGGCTCGTTGCGAACCGGGTGATGGAGGAACTGGCTGGCATGATAGAGTGTCGTTATGTGGCACACCCATCGATCACGTCTCCGAACCCCGGCATTAGTGCCGGGGCTCCGAAAAGGTCCGCTCGTCAAACACGTTTTTCAAGCGCTTGACGGGCTTTACGTCCTGTTGCGGAACCGGCAATTAGGCGTAGGGGTATCGGGCCATGATCTTGATCATCGACAACTACGACTCGTTCACCTTTAACCTCGTCCAGGCGATCGGGGGGCTGGGGATCGGCCGCGACATCAAGGTCGTGCGAAACGACGAGGCCACGCTTGACGAGATCGAATCGTGGAGGCCGGGGCACATCGTCATTTCGCCGGGGCCGTGTACACCCAACGAATCCGGGATCAGTTGCGACGTGATTCGCCGGTTCGCGGGGCGCGTGCCGATCCTCGGCGTGTGTCTGGGCCACCAGTGTATCGGGCAGGCGTTCGGCGGAAAGGTGGTCCGCGCGGAGCGAATCATGCATGGTAAGACCAGTCTGATCCACCACAACGGCACGGGCATCTACGACGGCCTGTCGAACCCGTTCACGGCGACGCGCTACCATTCGCTGACCGTGGATGAATCGACCATCCCGCCCGACTTTGAGAAGACGGCCTGGACCGACCGCGGAGAGTTGATGGGCATACGGCATAAGTCCATGCGTCTCGAAGGCGTCCAGTTTCATCCCGAAAGCTACCTCACCGCCGAAGGTAGCCGCCTCATCGCCAACTTCCTTCGAACGTAGCGGCGTGCGTCACCCGCAGTTCGCCTCGACGCTCATGGAATTCTTGCCTTTCCGAATTCCGCATCTCGGTGCCGTCGCGGTTAACTTCGACATCGAATGACGGTACGATTCGGCATGCTCGCGTTACTCAGCGTCTGGATCGGTCTCGGCTCGCTGCTCGTTGCCGTGGCGATGTTCGTCTATCGCCCGGCGATGACGGACCTGACGGTTCCGCTCGTTTTGTATTTTGGAGCGCCGGGCACGATTTGCTTTGCGGGGCTTGTTCTCTGGGCTCATCGCAAAGATGAAGCGTTCGAACCGGCCGTCGTCGCCCAGCGATTACAGGCAAAAATCGCCATCGCCCTCGCCGTTGTCGCGGCGGCGATCGTGTACGGCCTGATCATCGGGTCACAGAAATTCGAGGGCAATTGAGCGCGATCCGGCGCGGCCGTATAATAGTGATCGTAAGGTGTGCGGCGGCTTGATGGGCGTGCTAATGACCCTCATCCCACCCTTCGGGCTCCCGCCTTGGTCGCCCTCAGCCTGAAAGGGAGAGAGGGATGCGGACAGGCTCCTTGGACCGTCACGAATTGGCCATGCAAATCACGCTAAACGGACAATCTGAAACGATCGAGAGCGCGGCCACGGTTGCGGAGTTGCTCGCGCGGCTGAAGCTCGAACCGATCCGCGTGGCCGTCGAGGTCAACGAAGACCTCGTACCGCGCAAGACGTTTGAGAAGACTCCGCTCCGCGACGGCGACCGCGTGGAGATCGTCACGTTTGTGGGAGGCGGATGATGGGCGGTGATCGTTACCAGGTCGGGTCGTTTGAGTTCACGTCGCGACTGTTCGTCGGCACCGGGAAGTACACCGACTTTTCGACGATGAAGGCCGCCCTGGCGGCGTCGCAGTGCCAGGTCGTGACCGTCGCCGTCCGCCGCGACGTGCTCAGCCCCGATGGCGGCAGGAAATCCGAGAGCATCCTCGACCACCTCGATCTTTCACGCTACACGATCCTCCCGAATACCGCCGGTTGCTTCAACGCCCGCGACGCGGTCCGCTCCGCCAGGCTCAGCCGAGAATTGCTCGAAGGACTCGGCAACCCCGGCGCACGCTGGGTTAAGATCGAAGTCCTGGCCGACAAAAAAACGCTTCTGCCCGATCCGATCGGCACGCTCGAGGCCACGAAGGAACTCGTCGATGTCGGCTTCGAAGTCCTCGCCTACACCAACGACGATCCGATCCTCGCTCGAAAGCTCAAGGACGCGGGGGCGACGAGCGTCATGCCTCTCGGCTCGCCGATCGGCAGCGGGCAGGGCATCCTCAACCCCGCCAATATCAGTCTCTGTCTGGAATATCTGAAGGACGGCGATCCCGACTACCCCGTGATCGTCGACGCGGGTGTGGGGACGGCCTCGGACGTGACCATCGCGATGGAGCTGGGGGCCGACGGCGTCCTGCTTAACACCGGCATCGCCGGGGCACGCGACCCCGTGCAAATGGCGTCCGCAATGGCCCACGCCGTCAGCGCCGGCCGCCTCGCCTGCCTCGCCGGTAGAATCGCCAGAAAACGCTACGCCTCCGCCTCATCGTCCGCCGAGGGAGTCATCGCATCCGCCCCGTCGAAACCGATCGGCGTTCATCAATCGACAGCCGGCGATCCGAGGTCGTCCATCGGGGCGACTTGACCCGCTCCGCCGTTGTCCGTTACGATCCGCGTCGTTCCACCTCGGGCGAGCAAGCGAGGTATAGAGCGCCTGATGATCGTCGACTGTTTTACCCACACATGGGAATCGGATTCCTGCCTGGGACGGAGCGCACCCGCCAACGGTCGCGCGCACCCACCCGGCGATCACCGCGAACCCCATGGCGCCGCCGCCGGGCGACATCTGGCCGCAGCAGCCCCGGTGAACACGACGATCGTCTTCGGTTTCAAGAGCCGATACCTCGGCGCGGAGATTTCCAACGACCAGGTCGCCGAGTACGTCCGCAGCCACACCGACCGCCTGATCGGGTTCGCCGGTATCGACCCCACTGAGCCGAAAGAAGCCGTCGCCGAGCTTCGCCGGGCTCGCGAGGAATTGTCGATGCCCGGACTGTCCGTCGCGCCGGCCGCCCAGGACTTCCATCCGAGCAGCAGTCAGGCCATGCGCGTCTATGCCGAGGCCGCCCAACTCCGCATGCCCGTCGTGTTCCACACGGGGATTCACGTCTCGCGGGCGACGAAGCTGGAATACGCCCAGCCCGTCCTGCTCGACGAGGTAGCGCGGGAGCTTCCGGAATTGCGGATCGTCGTCGCCCATATGGGCTACCCGTGGGTGCACGAGACGATCACGCTGCTGCTCAAGCACCCCAACGTCTTCGCCGAGATCAGTTGGCTCTTACAGCAGCCGTGGCAGGCGCATCAGGCGCTGCTCAGCGCCCATCAATGCGGCGTGATGGACAAGCTCCTCTTCGGCAGCGGGTTCCCCGTGGCGCCGGCGTCGCTGTGCATCGAGTCGCTCTACGGCCTCAACCACCTCGTCCACGGGACGAATCTGCCGACGATCCCCCGCGAACAACTGCGCGGCATCGTCGAGTGCGACGCACTCGCCCTATTGGGCATTGCCGGCAACCGCCATCCGCCCGCCCCCGGCGGTCCGATCAGACCCGCCGACGACGTCCACGACGAAATTTGATGCCCGTGGCGCGGGGATGCGGCGGGAATGGTCTTCTTGGAAGGGTAGTGTCGCCCCTCGTGGGCGGCGCAATCAGAACGGTGTGCGGAAATACTCACCCCGGCGCATCGACGCGCTGAATGCCGTCCGCGGTTCACCGCTGCAACGGTTCGCGGACCTGTCGCAGAACTTCTTCCGCCGTGCGATCCGTAAGGTCGATTATCGTCGGAAGTTCGCACGCGGCGATCTGCATTCCGCCTGAAGCAACGACCGTCCGGTGTGCTTCCATACCCCCCACAACCAGATCGCCCGCCGCCACCGCCGCCCGCGTCAGCCAACCGCTCATAGCCCCGCTCGCCGACGCCGCATACAGCAGCGCCGTCACGTTCGGCGGGTCAAAGTCGTAGATTCTCGCGAGGCGCATCTCCGCCGCGCATGGAAGCGGCGTGTTTCGCGCCGCCGCCAAAAGCGCGTCATAGTCATGCCGCGCATCGGCCCCTTCGTGTCGCAAAAAGCACATCGCCTCGCGCGAAACCAGTCGCTCGTCGTGCGCCCCGCGAAGCTCGATCGAGCCGTTCTCCGCGACGCGATAGATTTCGTAGGCCGCGCCGTGGCGATGCGCCGCCGACTCACGCAGGTAGCGAATCTCCACCGCCGTGTACCCCACCGATACATGATCGCCGAAGTCGTAGACATACAGCCCGGCGTATCGTTCGGGTTCGGCCAAGGGCGGGAGTTGGAGCATCGCCGATTCGACTATGAAAGCCGCAGCCTGACGAATTTTCGTTTGCCACGTTGGAGGATGTCACCGGATTTGACGGCGATCGACGTGTTGGCGTCTTCGATCACCATGCCGTTGAGTCGCACCCCGCGCTCCGCGACGAGTCGCCGGGCTTCGCCGCGCGACTTCTCGCCCAGACATTCGACGATCAGATCAATCGGCACGATCATCCCATCCTTCACCTTGTCCGCAGGGACAACGACATCGAGAATCTCGTCCGGAAGCCCGCTCATCCCGCCGCCGTGTACGCGTCGAAACTCATCCGCGGCAGACTCGGCGTCGTCGGCAGAGTGGTACTGCGCGATAATCGTCTTCGCCAGTACCTCCTTGGCGTCGCGCGGGTTGAATTTCGCGGGGTCAATCAACTCGCCGATCCGCCCCTCGGGCACGTCGGTGAGCAATTCGAAATAGTTGCGCAGCAGCTCGTCCGGGATCCGCATGATCTTCCCGAACATCTCCGACGGCGGATCGGTCACGCCGACGTAGTTGCCCAGCGACTTGCTCATCTTCTGCTTGCCGTCCGTGCCGATGAGCAGCGGCATCGTCATCACGATCTGCGGCGGCTGACCTGCGTTGCGCTGCAGGTCCCGCCCGCAAAGATTGTTAAACGTCTGATCCGTCCCGCCGAGTTCCACGTCGGACTCGATCGCCACGCTGTCCCGCCCCTGCATCAGCGGATACAGCAACTCGTGCAGAAAGATTTCCTTCCCCTCGGCCTGACGCTTCGCGAACGTGTCCCGCTCCAGCATCCGCGCCACGGTCATCTGGCACATCAGCCTCAGCACGTCCGCGCAGCTCATCCCCTGCAACCATTCGCTGTTGTGCCGCACTTCGAGCCTGTCGGGCGAGAGGTCCAAGACCTTCCCGGCTTGTTGGAGGTACGTCGTCGCGTTGGTCTCGATTTCCGCATCGGTCAGCATCGGGCGGGTCTTGCTCCGCCCCGATGGGTCGCCGACCCGCGCGGTGTAGTCGCCGATGATGAGCACGGCCTTGTGCCCGAAGTCTTGAAACTGCCGCAGTTTTCGCAAAACGACCGCGTGTCCCAGCGTCAGGTCCGGCGCGGTGGGGTCCATGCCGAGCTTGACGCGCATTGGCCGACCGCCCGCGATTCGCTCGCGCAGCTCGTCCGCCGTGTAAACGCCATCGACGCCGCGAAGCAGCACGGCGAGTTGTTCATCAACCTTCGCCCGACCCGAACTCATACCCCGCCTTCTTTTCCGTCGTAACGCACCCGTTCGATCCGTGTGGCTCGCCCCGTCGCGCTTTCCACCGTCACCACAATCCCGCAAAGTCGCGGATCGCCCGTGGCCACATCGAACGGACTCGGCACTCCGGTCAGCATCGCCCCGACCACCCGCTCCTTGTCGCGTCCCAGCACCGAATCATACGGCCCGGTCATGCCCAGGTCCGTGATGTACGCCGTGCCCTTGGGCAGGATTCGCTCGTCCGCCGTGGGCACGTGCGTGTGTGTCCCGAACACGACGCTCACCCGACCGTCGAGGTGCCACCCCATCGCGACCTTTTCGCTGGTTGCCTCGGCATGAATCTCGACCACGATGATCTTCACGCTTTTCGGCAGCGATGCCAACACGCGATCCACCGCCGCCATCGGGCAGTTCACCGGCGTCTTCATGAACATCCGCCCCAGCACCGACACCACGGCCACGCTCTGCCCGGACGCCGTCTGATAGACCGCCGCCTCTCGTCCGGGGGCAGTCGCCGGCAGGTTCGCCGGGCGAACGATGTTCTCCGCCGTTTCCAGGGTCGGAATAATCTCCTTCCGACGGTAGATATGATCGCCCATCGTGATCAGATGGGCCCCCGCGCGGACGATCTTCTGATAAAGGTCGTTCGTCAGCCCCGATCCGGCCGCCGCGTTCTCCGCGTTGACAATGACGCACTCAATGCCGAGTTGCTGCACGAGGATCGGCAAACCCTCCTGAAGGACGCGCCTCCCCGGTCCGCCGACAACGTCACCAACACATAAGAGCTTTAGTTCCATGAGGTGATCGTAGTCCGATAACCAAATGTGCGTAAAACGCGCACAAACGATTGTTTTCTTACGTCAGTGTACGGCAAATACTTACGAAATCCCCTCGTCGACGCAATAGCGTTCTAGCCCGGATTATTCAGCGAGTCCTCTATTTTACGACCTCCTTGCGAGTTAAATTACTGGTGTGCCGCCGGTTAACTCGAACAAGGAGGTCGTAAATCGTGGAACCCCGGCGCGCCGGGGCGGAACGGATTCGCGTCGATTTTCTCCCCGGACTGCCCATCGTCTTGAGACCCAGCCGACGCTGATGAGCAGCGACGCGGGCATGATACCCATTCGCCAATTCGATGACCAGATCGGATTCACCGAGCGCTTCATTGCCTGCCTGCACGACCCGCGTGATCCTGCCCTGACCGACCACGGCTTCGACGGACATCCGTCGTACGCAAGTCGTTCCCGTCTCTCGGTGACAGCCTGGTTTTCGATGGGGGTAAGGAGGCTTATGCGCGCATCGTGCCCAATGGTTGCACAACGTCCGTCCGAAGACGCCGCGCCCCCCTAAAATACCTTCGGCAGAAGCGGTATGAATAATCCGAACTAAACGGTAGCGCCGCTTCGCGGCTCGGCGGACTGGGTGTCGCTGTATTGCCGTTCGGCGGCTCGTAGACTAGCTTCATTCGTTATGACGACAAGCGTGTACCGCGCCTGTTGCCCGCAAGCCTGTTGTCGCGCTCAGGTCGTGCGATGGCGATGGGTTTCGCGCCCCCGACTTACGATCCCGGGAATCGTCGTATGGCTTTGCGGGGCAGTCCTCGGCGGCTGCGCCTCGCGGAGTCCGCACGGGCCCAGCGCGCCGACACAGGTCGATCGGATCATCCAGACCTACAAGTCCGCCGACATCCAGCGCGGGCGATTGCTCATCATCGCCGACTTCGAAGACGCCAGGCAGATGAGTCTCTTCTCGCTCGCGGGCGTGTCGGCTGAAGGAAAAATCGCGCTCGACCCCAAAAAGGGCCGCACCGAAACCGGGACGGGATGCCTGCTGATGACCGTCGGGTCGGCCGGGGATACCGCCGTCGTCGCCAACACCGATCAATCGGATTGGTATCTGAAGCGCGACTGGCGGCCCTACGACCTGCTGATGATGTCGGTTCATTCGCCCAAAGACGGCCTCTCGCTGGAGGTGGGCGTCGGATCGGGCCCGACGGAGCAGCGGATGTACGCGTACTCGTCGACGCCGCTGACCCGCGGGTGGAACCTGGTGCGGCTCGATCTCGCCGAGGTCGCCGAGCAAATCCCGCTCGACGATATACGCGAAATCCGTATGGCCGTCTCCGGCGCGGACAAACCGCTGCCGGTGCGGTTCGACGACATCCTGCTCGCCGGCAACCGCGCCGATCTCCTGGGTGATTCCGCGAACAAGATCGGCGACCTCTATGTGCAGCAGGCCGGTCGGCACTGGAACATTGGTTCCGGCGGACGCTTCGAGATTTCCTTCGCCAACGGGCAGATCACGAACTGGTACAACCTTGCGGCCGACCCCTATCGCCTGCGAAATCTGGTCCGCGGTACGACGCTGGGGCCGAGTCCCGTTGTGGCGGACGAATCCGGAATGCCGCTCGGCGATTTTTCGGCGCTGGGCCGTTCCGTCGTGGCGCGGCAGCGCATCGTCGAAATGAACGCCGTCCGGGTCGTCGTGGAATCCGAGTGGCGCTTCGTGGACGAACCGAGCGAGGCGTTGGACCGCCGGCCTTTCCAGCGATGGACCCATACGATCTATCCGACGGGGCAAATCTTCGTCGCGGTAGAGGCCACGGCGGAAACCGAATCGTGGTCACCGCCGCGTGTTGCGCTGGCGGTCACTTTTTCATCCGCGCCGGAGGAGCAGGTGCAGACCCGCCTCGGCGGTGTTGCGGCAGGTGCGGCTCTGACGGTCCCGTTCGCCGCGGCGCGAAGTGCGGTGACCGATTCGCTCTTACTTTTCATTCCGTATCCAAGCGAGCCGAACACGCGGATGGTCGAACACGCCGACGCGGTACGCCGCCGCACGTCGTTTGTCGCGCTCGACGACGCCGCGCATTCCAAAGTTCGGAAATGGGTCTGCGCGATCGTTCTCGCTGCGGCCGGCGGAACCGATGACGCGGAAGTGCTCCTGCGCGCGACGGATTACACGACGCCGGGTCCGCTGCGGATCGAAATCGGCAGGCCGCCGACTCCGGGTGATGCGGTGCTTCGCCGCGACGGGTTCAATCCGGCCGGCGGGACGTTTGTTATTGCGACCGAGCAAAACCGGGCGCGCTTCACGCTCGACGGACGAGAGCGACCATCCTACTCGCCGGGGTTTGAAGTCGTCGGCGGGCGCGGAGCACAGTCCTGGGTGTACGTAGACAATCTGATCTTCGAACCGGTCTGGCGTCCTATGAATGGACGGCTCGTGTTCCAGTTGCCCGGCATCGTCCGAAAACCAGTCATGATCGAGACGCTGTTTCGACACGATGAGCAGAGCACGCCGCCTTGACACTCCCGACGATTCCGCGTATAGTACAGGGCTATACTTTCGTTACCCCCTATTTGACAAGGGGTTAGGCGCAGCACGCAACCGGACGAATGGTTGACACGAGTGAAGAGACGCGTCACGAACAAGCACAATTCCCAAGGCGCCGCATCGGGGTCGAAGTCTTCGGCCAAGAAGACGACGGCGACCGCGGCGAGCAAGAAGGCTGCCGTTCGTTCATCCGTCAACAAGCGGAACGCCAAAAATGAATCGCCGTCGAACGCGCCAAGGAACGTGTGCGAAGCGAGCGGGCAAAGCCCGCGCGGGAAGAATTCCGGGGTCGGCGCGGCCGAATCGTCAAACCCAAAGTCGTCCGCCGGATCCGACATTCAAAAGAGTTCCGCGGTTTCGAGGGACGAACGTTCTGCGAGTCGAAACGGAAAGGCGGGGCGCCGCGCCCCGGCCCGGACGATGCCTTCCGCGACGTCGCAGGATCCGATTCAGTTCCCGGAAGAGCGCGGGCTCAAGGTCAAGACCTATCTGTCGGCGAAGGAACTGCGTGAGTTCAAAGCTCTGCTCCTCGCGAAGCGTGAAGAGCTTGCCGGCGATGTCCAGCACCTTACCTCTGAAGCGCTCAACCGCACCGAACCGGGGTCGGGCGAGCAATCATCGATGCCGATCCACATGGCCGACCTGGGCACCGACACGTGGGAACAGGATTTCACACTCGGACTGATCGCCAGCGAAAAGGCGTTGGTCCGCGAGATCGACGAGGCTTTGGAGCGGATCGGGGACAAGACCTACGGAATCTGCGTGGCCACGGACAAGCCGATCACTCGTGAACGCCTCCACGCCAAACCCTGGGCAAAGTACTGCATTGAATACGCCCGGTTGCGTGAGGAAGGGCGCGCTCCGTAGCGCCGACGCCGGCCATGCCTCCCATCGACGCTTCACAGACCGCCGGCGCAGAGGTGGAGGCCGATACGGCGCGGCGGAATTATTCGTCGCATTTGCGATTCTGGCTACCCGCCGTCGGCCTGCTCTGGCTTGACTTGTGGTCCAAGGCGTGTGTCTTTCGCAACCTGACGCCCGAGGAAGTTCAGCCGGCGATTCCCGGCGTCTTGGAGTTTCGCCGGTCGCTCAATGACGGGGCCGTTTTCGGCTCGTTTTCCGGCTACGCCGGCGTCTTCATCGTCGCGTCGATGTTCGCCCTGGTGTTCGTTCTCTACCTGTTCAGCAACAGTTCACCGCGTCAGCGCGTGCTGCACGTATCGCTGGCGATGATCCTCGCTGGGGCGCTGGGTAACCTCTACGACCGCGCGTTCATGGCCGCCGATGTCGTGCGATTTCGAGAAAAGACGAGCGGGCGAATGGTCTCCGTGATCGGGAAGATCGTCGAGGAGACCGCGGAGTCGGTGCGGATCGGCGACTGGCCCGACGGCATGAACCCGCTGACGAAAAAAAAATCCGAGGTCGAGATTCGCCGGCAGGGCGTGGTGCGCGACTTCATCCGATTTGTCCCGAAATTTCCGGCGTCGGTTCCGCGCGTTGGCGGCATGGACATTTGGCCCTGGATCTTCAACGTCGCCGATGCGGCGCTGGTCTGCGGCGTGATCCTGCTGCTGCTCACCAGCCTCATCGAGCGGGGCCGCCACGAAGCGCCGACCGAGTAACGCCCGTGCAGGCGAAAAGGCAAACCCGACGCAACCCATTCGGACCTCTCTCGGCCAACGTCGAACTCGACCGCCGGATGATGCAGCGTGCGCTCGCGCTCGCGAAGCGCGGGCGGGGTTACGTCGAACCCAACCCGATGGTCGGCTGCGTGATTGTCAGGAACGGGCGGATCATCGGCGAAGGGTATCACCGGCGGTTCGGCGGGCCGCACGCGGAAATCGAAGCCCTGCGGGCGTGCAAAGCGAACCCATGCGGTGCGACGGCGTATGTGACGCTTGAGCCTTGCAGTCACTTCGGCAAGACGTCGCCGTGTGTGGACGCACTGGTCGAAGCGGGCGTCGCCCGCGTGGTGACGCCGCTTTGCGATCCGAACCCGCTGGTGAACGGGTCGGGGGTACGCGCGTTGCGTCGGGCGGGGATCGAGGTCGAAGTCGGCGTGCTCGCGGATGAAACCGCCGAATTGCTCGCCCCGTTTTTGACGCGCGTTCGGCTGGAGCGGCCCTACGTCATCGCCAAGTGGGCGGAGAGCGCCGATCCCGGCGCGCCGGGACTCGTGACGCCGCCCGGACAATCGAAGTGGATTTCGTGCGAAAAGTCGAGGCGTTGGGTGCATCGACTGCGGGCGCGGGTCGATGCGATCATGGTCGGCGCGGGGACGGTGCCGGCTGACGATCCGATGCTCACGGCGCGCGACGTGCCGATCCGCCGCCGAGCGATGCGGATCGTCGTCGATGGGCGGCTGCGGATTCCCGAAACGTGCCGATTGGTGAAGACGGCCGATCAGTATGCGACGGTTGTGTTCACGACGCGCCGCGCCGCACAGAGCGCAAAGGCCAAACGCCTGCAGCGCCGCGGCGTCGAAATCGTCGCCTGCCGCGCGCGCGGCGATCGCATCGCGCTGAGTGACATGCTTCGCTCTCCGATCCTGCACGACGTGACGAATCTTCTTGTCGAGGGCGGCCCGACCCTGCTCAACGCGTTTTTCGCGGCCGGAGTAGTCGACGAAGCCGATGTCTTCGTTGCGCCGATACGAATCGGCTCGGGCGAGGTAACGCCTCGTTTCCAGAGATCCGCCCTCCGGCATGCCGTATCCACGTCACCGCCGATTGCGGTTCGCAAACGACGTTCGGGCAGCGACCAGTTCGTTCACCTGCGCTATGCCCCACGGAAATCACGGGATTCGGACACTACCCCCCGAGCCCCCTTGGCGACACGGGAGCCTGGTGCTATGATCTGCTCTCCGTTGGCGCGGAGTCCCGTTGTTTGAGATTTCAAATCTGAGATTTGAGATTTCAAAACGAACCGGAGCACGATCAGGAAAGCGCATTGATTTCAAACCATCCGCCTAGCAAGAAAGCGGTTGCCGTCCTGCTTCACGTTGCGTTGGCAACCTTTTGCCTGCACGCGTCGCCGCGGGTGCAGGCACAGGACCAACCGACCAAGACCATCACCGCCGTCGAGTTCGCCGGACTGAAACGCACCGGCGAAACGTTCGTCCGCGACATCGTCCGCATCAGAGCGGGCGACGCGTTCGATAAGGCGGCTCTCGACGAGGCCGCCACCCGACTCCTGCGGACCGGGCGCTTTCAGACAGCCCAATACCGAAGCGACGAACAACCCGACGGCGTCCGCGTCACGTTCGACTTGTCCGAGCGTGTCGTCGTCACCGCCATCCGTTTCGAGGGGAACACCGAGTTCCGCGAGGGCACGCTCAAAGGCGAAGTGACGCAGAAGCTCAACGAGCCGGTTGATTGGTTCGCGGTGCGCGACGGACGCGACGCCATTGCCCGCAAGTATCACGAAGCCGGCTACAGCGAGGTCTCCGTCGATTTCGATCAGGCCCACGTCGAGCAGACCGGCGAGCTTGTCTACACGGTCCGCGAAGGCATCAAAGTTCGGATTCGCAAGATCGCTTTCGAGGGCAATACGGCGTTCACGGATAAGGTGCTGAAGAAGGAAATCGAGACGAAGACGGCGTGGTGGATCTTCCGATCGGGCGCGTTTGACAAGGAAGTGGCCGAGGGCGACGTCGCCCGCCTCCAGAATTTCTATCGCGATCAGGGATTTCTCGACGCCACCGCGAGCCACCGCACCGAGGTCAGCGCCGACGGCCACGACATGACCGTCATCTTCACGGTTCAGGAAGGCACGCGATATCGCATCGAGGACATTCAGTTCCGCGGCCAGACGGTCTTCAGCGCCGACGAGTTGCTCAATATGATGAAGTCGCGCGCGGGCGAGATCGTCAAGCGCCCGCAGGTCGACGCCGACGTGCGCGCCATCCAGGATCGATACGGGGAACTCGGCTACATCTACGCCAGGGTCCGCCCGACCCGCGTTTTTTCAGATACCCCGGGCTTCGTCCGCCTGACGATCGAAATCGAGGAGGGCGATCAGTTTCGCGTCGGTCGGGTCGCCGTCCGCGGCAACGCCCGCACCAAAGACAAGGTTGTCCGCCGCGCCCTGAATCTCTATCCGCCCGACGACTTGTTCAATCTGACCGAGGCGAAGGAGGCTGAGAAGCGCCTCGTCGAGACGCGCATTTTCAGTTCCGCCCGCGTGATCCCCGTCGGCGACCAGCCCGGCGTTCGCGACGCGGTGATCGACGTGGTCGAGGCGGAAAAGGCGGGCGATTTTCTCTTCGGGGTCGGGGTGACGAGCAACAGCGGCCTGGTGGGGTCGATCGTGCTCGACCTGCAAAACTTCGACATTTTCGACACGCCGCGAAGCTGGGCGGAGTTCTTCAAGCTGCGTTCGTTTTACGGCGGCGGGCAGCGGTTGCGGATCGAGTTGCAGCCCGGCACGGAAGTCAGCCGCTTCCGCATCGACTTCACCGAGCCGTATCTGTTCGACAAGCCCATCCGCTACGATTCGAGCCTCTTTCTTTTCGAGCGCGGGCGCGACGGTTATTACGAAAGTCGCGTGGGTACGACCAACAGCCTCGGCAAGCGCTTTGAGGGCGGCCCGTTGCAGGGTTGGTCCGGTGAGATTGCCTTCCGAACCGAACTGGTCGGCATCGACGACGTCGACATCTTCGCGGCGAGCGAAATCCGTGACGATGAGGGCAGTAATCTCATCAACGGCGTCAAGGGCACGTTGGTCCGCGACCGCACCGACAATCGCTTCGTCCCGACGGCGGGGGATCGCCTGCGGATCAATTACGAACAGGTCGGACTGCTCGGCGGCGATCATCAGTACGGTCGCCTCGGCCTCGCATACAACTGGTACAAAATGCTTTCGGTCGATCGTCAGGAACGAAAGAGGGTTCTCGCCCTTCGCGGCGAGGGCGGCATGATCGTCGGCGATGCCCCGGTCTTCGAACGCTTCTACGCCGGCGGTATCGGGTCCATGCGCGGGTTCGCCTATCGCGGCATCGGCGAGCGCGCCGGCCTGGACGACAACAACATCGGCGGCGACTACCTCCTCCTCGGCGGCGCCGAGTACAGCTACCCGATCTACGGCGAAAACCTCCGCGGGCACGTTTTCCTTGACACGGGGACGGCCGGAGCGGGCATGTATCGCGCCGCGGTCGGAACGGGCGTGCGCTTCACGCTCAACATTTTCGGTCCCATTCCGCTCGAACTCAACCTGGCCATGCCCGTCGCGAAGGGTGACGGCGATGATGAGCAGATATTCAGCTTCTCCATCGGCAGCCTCTTTTGACGCCCGCATCCGAGGGGCGAAGCTCCTTATACGAAACATGGCCCACCGGGGAGACGAGTTGGTTTAGGGTTTGATCGGTGCATCCCGCGAGACCTCATTTTGGGCTCTCGGCCCGTCGAATGGACGGCGACGGCAGTTGCGGCCGTCGAATTGGGCCTTATCGCCCCAAGGGTTTCCGTACTGCCGCAGCTACATAACCCCTTATTTGGCAACAGGTTCCGGCCGACAACGTGGTTTTACGCATCATGTCCAAAATTGTTAAGAAAATTAACTGATTTGTTGTTGCGTCCAACGAATCGGCATGTTATAAGGGTACATTTAGAGTCTGACGCGCATGGCCTCCGTCCGAAGCTCGATGCGTCGCATCGTCGTAACCGCACGTTTCTTCGGACGAGGCGCGAGGTGGAAAGTGTTTGCTACCCAGCTTCACGCCCAACTGCGGTTTATTATTCCGTTACGGTCTGCCGCCTGTAAAACTCGCAGCTTGCGCCGTAGCTTAGCCTGCCGTATCGACTCTTTTTCGTTTGGTCGCGACGCGCGATCGAACACGATCACAATCGTTGCCTACAACCCGGCCAAAGACCCCCGCGGCGGATGTCCGCCCGCTGGCCGGTCGTCGTCACCTCGGTCTCCGTTTAATGAGGAGGGAGCACAATGAATCGTCGCCTTATCATCGTTGAATTGGTCGCTATTCTTTTTGCGTGGCACGTCACGGCAGCGGTCGCCGCCAAACCCGGCATCCTGAAACCGTTTGCCGACGACGGCATTCCACTTGACGTTGGTCGCCCGACCGGGCCGGTGTCGACAATGCTTGCCGTCGGAATTCAAGCAGGGGCCGATCATATCATGACAGATCAGTGTCTTAACGGCGGATTCGGATGGTGGCCGCATGGTGATTGTACGGCGACGTACAACAACATCACCGGGCCGATCTGTCTCGGGCTGCTCAGCGCCTACACGGATACGGGCGATGTGGATCACCTCAACGCGGCGCTTGCCGGCGGCGGGTACGATCTCACATCCGTCTACGGAAACGGGGAGTTTCGCTTCGGCGCTTTCGCACCGTATTTTCTCTGGCAGCTTTCGCTCGCCAGCGGCAATCCGGCATACTCTACTCACGCCGCGACATACTTCTTTGGTGAGTTGAACGCCGGCACATACGGTCCCGGTAATTTGAACACCGCCGGCTGGATCGCTGCCGTTCAGGCGGGGCGGACGGGAGCCTGGGTCAATCTGCGACCATGGGAATTTCACAACTTGATTCCGGCCGCCACGGCCATCGGCGTCGCCGGACAGGACGCGTTATTCCTGCAAGGCGTGCTTGACGGCCTGAACACGCTGGATAATACGGCTCCAGCCACCGTGTACAGTGACCTGATAGGCCTCGCCGGCGGCGTGCGCGGGTTGGCGTTGAACGGGACGACGTCTTTTACGGCGATCAGCAGCCCGAATCATGCGGGCATCAACGGTATCAGCACGCTCCAGGGTCTCGCCGACATGCTGGCGAGTTACCAGAACCCCGACGGCTCGTGGTACTGGCATTCTAATCTTGTCGGTCCGACGGCGAGCGATGAGGATACGCAGACGACCGCCTACGCTGTTCTTGCCCTTGTGGCCGCGGACCCGCTCGTTGCGTCGGACTATTCTGCTGCCGTTCAGAACGCCCGATTCTGGCTGTTCAGCATGCAGCTCGCCAGCGGCGGGTTCCTCAGCTACCCGGGCGGGGATCAGAACACCGAGGTGGAGGGCGAGGCGCTCTCCGCGGTTTCCGCGTCGGGAGGCGTGGCGGTTCCCACCGTGTCGGAATGGGGATTGATTGCGCTGACGATGATCGGCGTTGCGGCTGGAGCGCTCCTGTTCTGGCGGAAGCGTTCATCGCTTCAATCGTGAATGACCCCCTAGTTTTGTGGTCCGCCGCACATGAGTTTGCGGGAGGCACGCTCTACCGAGTGAGTCGGTAGAGCGTGGAGTTCGTGAGTCCTCGCGGCCTGGCGTCGCCGGACCTCGCCGACCGACCCGCGGAACTGAGCGTGTCGTAGCACAGGTTTCGATTACGTGCTGCGGTTCCCAATGTCGTGTCGGCCATGAACGTGATTTCGGAGCATCTCCGGCGTATCATGGGTCGGCTGGGTGACGACGACAACAGACTTCGCTCGTCGTAACCCATTTAGCGGCGGGTACATTCGCAATACGATGGCAACGTGAACCGGTGACGAGTTCCTCCGAGGGAAGCGGTCCCCCGAGTCCAATACACGACGGGGCGTCTTGGCTTCAAGGCAAGCGCCCCGTCTTGCGTTTTGTGCTGCTTGTCGCCGGCCTGATGATTGCCTTCAACGTCGTTGTTTATCGCGAGTTCGCCGCCGGTCGCCTGTCCAGTTCCTATCTGGCGGCCAATGCGCATGCAACCGCGTATTTGTTGCGCGTCGTTGGCGAGCCTGCCGTGGCTGTCGGTTCGTCCATCGTGTCCTCTCGCTTTTCACTGGACATCAAGGCCGGTTGCGACGCCGTCCAGCCCTCGGCCTTCTTCGTTTTCGTTGTCCTGGCTTCGCCGGTCGCCGTCTCCTGGACTCGGCGCGTCTCGACCGCCGTCGCGGGAACCGCCGTTCTCATGCTCCTGAATCTCGCTCGCCTTCTGACGCTGTATTACACCGGCGTGTACTGGAAAGAAGGTTTCGACTTCGTGCACGCCGATGTTTGGCAGGCCGCGTTCATTCTTCTGCCGTTGTTCCTCTGGATCGGATGGGTGCGCCGGGTCGTCCGACAGCCGGTCGCGTGTTCGAATGTTCTTGCGTAATCCGATCGCGGGGTTTGTGCTCTGGACCGCACTCGTTTACGGCGCGCTGGCGGCGCCGTGGCCGGGACTCCAACAGGCCTATTCGCGCGCCTATCGCGGCACCGCGCGGATCGTCTTCGGTTCCATCGGCCCGGACGGAATCGTGGAGTTTGTCGCCTCGCCCGTTCCACGAGGCGCGTCGGATACGCAGATCATCATCCGCAATCGTCATCGTAGCGCCTTCACGGTGTCTCCTCACGCGCCCCGTCGCGCCGGATACCTGCCGACCGCCCTGCTGGCGGCGCTGACGATGGCGACGCCGCTGCCGTGGACGCGTCGCCTGAAAGCGTTGGCATGGGGAGTGGCGGCCGTACATTTGTACGTCGGACTGCGACTGGCGGTCACCCTGGCCCATGGATTCAATGGAACCAGTGAGTGGTGCCTGTACGAGCTCCCGCGATGGTGGAGTTCTTCGTTGGCCGCGGCCTACGAAATGATCAGTATTTCGCCAACTACGCCGTTCCTCGTGGCCGTTTTTGCGTGGGGCCTGATTGGTTTTCGCCGCGGCGACTGGTCACGCATCTTTGGAAGGGAAGGTAAGCTTCATCCCCGTGGCAAAGCTTGAGTTCCAAGCTGACCGTCCGGTACGACATGCCTATCCCTGCGCGGTAGAGTATTCCGTGATGTCATTGCTTGGCCGACTAAAAGCCCTGGCCGCAACCCTCACGCGCGAAACGCATGCGCTCTTACTTGCGATGAAAGATCCGCGAACACCGTGGTACGCGAAGGCCCTTGGGCTGTGCGTTCTCGCATACGCACTCAGCCCGATTGACCTCATCCCCGATCCCATCCCCGTGCTCGGTCATCTCGACGACCTGATCCTCGTCCCACTGGGGATCGCGCTCGTACGCCGACTCATTCCCTCGGAGGTGCTCGAAGTCTGTCGCAGGGATGCTCAGGACGCCGCGCGCCAAAGCGTCAAGCTCGCCCGCTTGGGCGCCGCACTCGTTCTCTCAGTCTGGATTATCCTCCTCGCACTTGTGGCTGTATGGGTCTGGGCGTAATC
>ERZ1292633.753-Hain-H41-02um-R1-753-length-36464-cov-9_pt1 | contig 36464 bp, 39 predicted proteins | sample MGYA00564406_ERZ1292633 | MGnify/ENA primary metagenome ERZ1292633 (study PRJEB36523, sample SAMEA6512639) | groundwater metagenome | collected 2019-01-08 | study: AquaDiva: Metagenomics assemblies of 32 groundwater samples
ATAGGTTGGGAACGAAGTGAACCAAACTAGCCATGAGAGTGACCGAGTCCCTGTCCGGCAGCACGTTATTTAGAGTTTATTTCTAAATAGATTTTGGTTCGAGTCCCCCAGTATTAGGGTATACTTTTTAGATGTCTGAGCTAACTATGATTGGAAAGAGTAAGAATGGATGCGACGTGTTTGCTGATTTAGAGTCATCGCATGCAGCAACCCATTTTAATGACTCACCAAAACTCTTTGATGCTGTCAAAAAGGTCATACCTTTGATTGCACTAGATAAAGAAAAAGTTCGAGTTGAGATTGATACAGCAGAAGTTGTCGGTACGTCTGATTTGGTTGAAACGCATCAGGGTGATGAAATAGTGTATGCTATGAGACCATACAGAGATAGATATAGTCGATTTGTGAAGAATCGATTGGCTGAAGAAACTTCCTGGATCGTTTTGTCTTTTGAACGCTTGAATCAAGAACAATACAAATTGTATACAGCATTTGTTGGTCGACTCACCCCTTCTTTCCCTGGCGGAGATTTTATGCCGGAAATGAGTAATGAGTTTTGGGCAACACATGCACTAGTGTTGGGGAATCAGGAGGTTATTCCTGGGTCAGAAACAGATGTTTGTCCTTGGTAAAAAGTTCTAACATACTCCCAGAAAACCAGCAATCATGTGAGCCCTACCTAAACACCTAAAAAGGTAGTTTAGGAGGAATAGTTTTGAGAACCTTTCACAGATCAAATACTGTGAAGGAGTCGAATACATAACCGTTAGATATTTTTAAGTGTAATTATTCTATCTCGTAACGTTAGTTTACTCTTCAGATTGCAACTAGAGCTGTCCGTAACATAACACCAGCTAAAACGGCACTAAATATGAAACTCTATAATAGGTTTATTTAGGTAAACAGCGTATGGTAGTGGGTACACGAGCATTTATGATAGAGCACATGAAAATAGCCCAAAAAATTCTCATAATAGAAGATGAAAAAACCTTAGCTCGAGCCCTCGAACTGAAACTCTCGCTGTCTGGCTTTGTGGTTAAGACCGTCTTTAATGGCGAAGCCGGAATCGCTCTTTTAATGAAAGAGTCTTTCTCGTTAATACTGCTCGACTTGATCATGCCAAAAATGGACGGTTTTGCGGTGTTGACAATACTAAAGGAAAAAAATATTCAAACGCCGGTTATGGTACTCTCCAACCTAAGCCAAGAGAGTGACCTGAGACGGACAGAGGAATTTGGCGCTAAAGAGTTTTTTATTAAATCAAACACGCCGATTGTAACCATAGTAGAGCGGGTAATTGAACTTCTTAAATAAAACCATGTCGACTTCAAATGACAAAAAGACAATTGCCACATCAGCGAGTATCGCCCGTAAGTTGGAAGTTCTCGCTCAAGAAAAGGAAACCGCTCGTCAAAAGCTCGTGGTGACAGCTAAAAAGCTAGCAGCGACAGCAAAAGAAAATGAAAGTATCAGACGAAAACTAGTGGAAACGGCTAAGCAACTGGCGGTGACCGCAAAAGAAAAAGAGGTGGCGCGTCGCAAACTAGTTGTGACGGCCAAACGGCTGGCAGTCACCGCCGAGGAAAAAGAAAGCACTAGACGTAAGTTGGTAGTTACTGCCAAAGAACTTAAGCGATTGTACGGCACGCTTGAAAAAAAAGTGCTCCGGCGTACCAAGGACCTTGAGCATATAAGGTCACGGAACGAGGCCATCCTCACCAGTATCGGTGACGGTCTAGTAGTGGTAGATAAAGAAGGAAAAATCAGCTACATCAACAAGTCGTTTGAAGAAATGTTGGGTTGGAAAACTCAGGAAATTATCGGCAAAAGTATGGTCGAGGTAGTCCCGAGGGAGGATCTGCACGGTGTCGAAGTGTCTTTTAAGGAGCGCATCTTGACACAGGTTCTGGCCGGACAGAAGTTTGTGGCTGACTTGACTAACCCCTTCTATTACATCCGTAAGGACAAGAGTCGCTTCCCGGCCAGTAGTATTGTGGCACCGGTTATCCTTAACAAAAAAATCGTTGGCGCGGTTGAGGTGTTTCGCGACATCACTAAGGAAAAGGGAATTGATAAAGCCAAAACGGAGTTCGTCTCACTGGCATCTCATCAGTTGCGCACTCCTCTGTCTACCGTTAATTGGTATAGTGAAATGTTGCTCACGGGTGATGTTGGAGAAATAAGCGCCGAACAAAAAATGTACCTCGAGGAAATATACAAAGGCAATCAGCGAATGGTTGATCTGGTGAATACTCTTTTGGATGTTTCTCGGATTGAGCTAGGTACATTTGACGGTGAATCCAAACCAACTAATATTGTTGGTTTAGTTGAAAGTGTTGTGGACGAGCAAAAGTTGCAAGTCGCTGAAAAGAAATTGAAGATTTCGTGCATATTTGCGGTTAATATCCCTCTTATACAAGTTGACCCTAAGCTCCTGCGCATGGTTATCCAGAACCTACTATCCAATTCAATAAAATACACCCCGGAGCGGGGAAGAATCGAGGTGGCACTTTTATTAGATGATAAGAAGAACGTCATTTTTAAAATAACAGACACGGGCTACGGTATACCGAAGAACCAATATGACAAAATCTTCACTAAACTCTTTCGGGCAGACAACGTGATTGGGAAAGACACCGAGGGTACTGGATTGGGTCTCTATATAGCCAAATCAATCGTTGAACAATCGGGCGGCAAACTTTGGTTTGAATCAGAAGAAAATAAAGGCAGCACATTTTATGCGTCATTGCAGATTGGAAAACCGAAAAAGAACGGTGTTCCAGCCAACGGGACTTAGGAGGCCTGCTATTAGTGTGTTATACCAAACAATATGATAAAAAAACCAACAAACAAGAAAGTCGTACTCGTTATTGAAGACGAGCGACCCCTGCTTCAAGTAATTGAAGCAAAGCTCACCGGCGCTGGTTTTGACGTTATTTCCGCCCGCACAGTTGATCAGGGACTTCATTACATGGAAGAGGTCGATACTATAGACGCAGTATGGCTTGATCATTATTTGTTTGGAGACAAGACCGGCCTTGATTTTGTTGCAAAACTTAAGAGTTCCGACAGTAAATGGAAACACCTACCGATTTTTGTTGTCTCCAATACGGCCAGTAAAGACAACTTACGTTCGTACATTAGATTGGGAGTTAGCAAATATAGCGTCAAGGCAGATCATAAACTTGAGGAAATGACACAGGACATAAAAGACTTTCTCGACTCACCGCAAGAATAAATCGTTCTATTATTAGTCACTGTGACACCTTGCCTCAAAACAAGAGTCATACAACATTTACCTGCTATGAAAAAACCACTACCAAAAAAGAAATCCATCCTAGTAATCGAAGATGAACGGGCGTTGCTTGATGTGGTAAATAAGCGACTTGGGAAAAAAGGTTTTGAGGTAATCACCGCACGTAGTGTTGATGAAGTCTTTAATGCCACCCTAGATGACAACGGTCTGGGAATCATTTCCGTCAGCAGTATTCAACAGGCGCTTGACTATTTGGAGGATCTGGAAAATGTCGACGCAATCTGGCTTGACCATAACCTCCTGGGTAAAGAAAACGGTATTGATTTTGTGAAAAAGCTAAAAGCCAATGGCGGCAAATGGCAAAACATTCCTATCTTTGTCGTATCAAATACCGAAAAGTCCGGGACTATCCAGTCCTATGTTGACTTGGGCGTTAGTAAGTACTACATCAAGAGTAACCACAAGCTTGATGAAATCATTGCTGACATCAACACCACTTTGGATTCGGTCTAAATTGGGATGTATACTATGGAGGTGAAAAGTCTTAAAAAAAAGACTCGGCTTATGTTGATAGTAGCTTTTTTCATGGTTTTGTTTGGATCTTTTTTGATTGTTGTGGGGACTGATTTTTTTGATACCAAGCCGATTGCGGTTATGCCTCCAGCGGATGCGCGGTATTTAGATGAAGCGCAGCCGATTGAAGTTCGGGTGGCGGATCTTTTGTCTTACATGACGCTGGAGGAAAAAATTGGGCAGATGACTTTGGTGGAGAAGGATAGTCTTGCGGAGGCGGGAGATGTGGCGGTCTATCATCTGGGAGGGGTATTAAGCGGTGCAGGGGCGAAACCAACCGATAATACAGCAGCCGGCTGGAAGAAGATGGTTGATTCGTATCAGAGTGAGGCGGCTAGATCCCGTCTTGGTATACCGCTTCTGTATGGTGCTGACGCCATTCACGGCCATGCTCTGGTGCCTGAGGCAACAGTCTTTCCTCACGCTATCGGGCTTGGTGCCACTGGCAATCCGAAATTGGTGAAAAAAGTCGCACAAGCCACTGCTGTTGAACTCAAAGCTACGGGGGTGAACTGGAGTTTTAGTCCAAATCTCGACCAACCTCAGGATATTCGTTGGGGGCGTACCTACGAAGCGTTTTCGGATGATCCAAAGTTGGTGGGTAAGCTCGGGGCGACATATCTAGAAGGGCTGCAAGAAAATTATGGTGACAGCGTTTTTGTGTTGGCTGCTCCTAAACATTACTTGGGTCTGGGTGCCATGGGGTGGAATACGTCTTTAAATAAAAATTTTAAAATCGACCAAGGTGTCACTGTCGCGGATGAGGCGCTACTTCGTTCTCGCTATCTACCACCATTTAGCGAGGTGGTTGATGCCGGTGCTTTAAGTGTAATGGTGGGTCTCAATACCTGGGGAGATAAACGGATGGTGTTGCAAAAGCAACTGCTGACTGGCGTTCTAAAGGAGGAACTGGGATTTAGGGGCTTTGTGGTGTCTGATTGGTATGGCGTACACGAAGGAAGAAGAAACACGTTTTGGGCCAGTCTGCAGGCGGTGAACGCTGGAGTTGATATGGTGATGTTGCCGTTTGATTATGAACTGTTTGCCAAACATATGAAACGGGCGAATCGACTGGGATTAGTGACGGACGAAAGAATTGACGATGCGGCGGGGAGGATTTTGTACGCTAAGTTTGCACTAGGACTGTTTAATGAAATAGAAGACGTAAAGTCAGTAGATATTCCCAATAACACTCATGCTGCCCTCGCTCGCGAAGCGGTGGCGCAGTCATTGGTACTTTTGAAAAATGACGATGCGGTACTGCCAATACAAACTAATGTTCGACACATCCGCGTTGCGGGCTCAGCAGCCGGCAACATCGGTCAGCAGATGGGGGCTTGGAGTATTGAGTGGCAGGGAGTGAATGGTAATTGGCCAGTGGGCGCGACGTCGATTTTGGCAGGGATTCAAGAACGCGTCGCTGCTAGTGGAATAGAGGTAGAGTACGACCGTCTCGGGAGTTTTTCGACTGATAGAAATAGGGCTGAGGTGGGAATTGCTGTCGTGGGAGAAAAACCATATGCCGAGGGTTGGGGAGACAAAGAGTATCCAACGCTCGATGCGGAGGACTTGCTCGCCATTAATAACCTACAAGCCAGCTGCGATAAAGTGGTGGTAGTCATTGTGTCCGGTCGGCCGCTCTTGATTGCGGACGAAGTCGATTCGTTTGATGGGCTAGTGGCCGCTTGGTTGCCAGGTGGAGAGGGAGCTGGTGTGGCTGACGTGCTATTTGGTGACAAGCCATTTACCGGTACTCTACCATTACCATGGCCGCGTCACTCACAGCAACTTCCGATTGCGCTAGATGAAACCACAGCTGACGGTACCTCGGTGCTTTTCCCACGTTACTTTGGATTGCGGTATTAACAAATTGGTAAGTATTACCTAGGTTAGACCCTAACCATATATTGATGGAGTTTTTTTGCTAACCAGAAATTGGGTTCATTTCGTGTAATAAAAATATTTATCTAGCGGCTTTTAAGTTGAGAGAGATTATTTCTCCTTACTTTAGTTACTAGGTAAATCAGTTACATTCTATGATAAGTGAATCAAGTCGACCGCTGTATAGGGGAGTTCAATTTGTTTGGTACGGTTTGTACTTGGTAGAAACACTCCTCGCTGTCCGTTTTGTCCTTAAACTCCTAGGTGCAAATCCGGGAGCGGCTTTTAGTGACCTGGTGTATTCGATCTCTTATGTATTTACTTGGCCATTTGCTACGGTATTTCGTCACGACTACGTTCAAGGAAGTATCTTTGAGTGGTCTACCCTACTCGCGATGCTGGTGTATTGGTTCTTGGCAACCGCTGTCATCAAATTATTTGTAATGAGTAAGTCAGTATCAACAACTGAAGCCGATGCAAAGCTATCGGAAGTGTAGTGATTAATGTGCCTTGAGGAAACTGAGCAAAATTATTATAGAAAGCTAATATAAACAATATGGGAATAATCGTATGGATAATCTTCGGCGGACTCGCTGGATGGATTGGATCAATGATCATGAACACAGACAGTCAGCAGGGAATTGTCCTTAACGTAGTGGTGGGAATTATTGGTGCGATCTTTGGTGGCTTCATTATGAGTTTACTTGGTATGGGTGGAGTAAGCGGGTTCAATCTTTATAGCTTTGGGGTAGCAGTTCTCGGTGCGATCGTTCTGCTGTCCCTTGTGCAGTTTATTCGAAGTAGTAAGTAAGGCTGTATTTTTGACTTATGAAAACAGCTTTTACAAACACATTAGTGACGCTAGGTATAATTTTTGTACTACTCGTGCTTGCTGGAGGGTACTTCTTTATGGCCGACCCTATGAATCTCAAGCCTATGATATTTGGCAGTAATGTTATAGAGACAAGAAGCAGCGATACCAAAACTACTGCAGCTGCGGGGTTCCAACTTTCGGATGCGCAAAGACAGTCTCTTATCAGCGCGGGTGTTGATCCTTCCCAGGTTCCAGCAAATGTTACATCTACTCAAGAAGCTTGTTTTGCAGATGTTCTAGGCGACGTGCGTGTGGCTGAAATAAAGTCAGGCGCAGTTCCAAGTAGTATAGAATTTCTCAAGGCAAAATCCTGTCTCTAGAATTGCATTTATTTCTACCCAAGAAATCAATTGTATTGATGTAACTGTTATATAAATTTTGAAGAGCTGGAAATAATTTTATTCCAGTTTTTTGGTATAAATTTATTCTTTTAATAATACATATTTGTGTCATATTACGGTCATCAAGATATATATTGCAGAATGTGGTATAATAGCTCTGTTGGAAACACTATCACTACATCAGTCTCTGTAATACTGATGTAACACATAAGGGGCTATGCGAACTCCAATTTTGGCCTCAGACAAAGATAAAATGCAGACCGCAGGAAACGCTTGTAATAGGAATGTAATTTAACTGTCGCTCAAACGGCACCATTATATGATTACCGACAGACAAATGCGTCGACAGCGAATCATTCTCGGAGCAGGGTACACTGATTTCAATAAGCGGCTCAATCGGTACGCTCGTTCAAAAACGAATGACGAAGCGTTGGCTGAAGATCTCACGCAAAAGACGTTTCTCAAAACGTGGACGTATTTGGTGAAAGGAGGGAAAATAGAAACCATGGAGGCGTTCCTCTATCATATTCTAAAGGCTCTTATTGTTGATGAGTATCGGAGAAAGAAGTCGACCTCGCTTGACGTAATGCTTGAAAAGGGCTTTGAGCCATCGCTTAACGATACTCATCGTTTGGAAGATATGCTTGATGGAGAGCAGGCTGCCACACTCATTGCACAGCTGCCAATGCTCTACCAAAGAGTCATGCGCCTGCGCTACATGCAAGATCTGTCCCTTCAGGAAATCTCGCTCATTACAGGGCAAACAAAGAATGCTATCGCGGTACAGACCCACCGTGGACTAGAGAAACTAAAAGAGTTATATGAATCCAATTGCGACTCCATTGGCAACTTATCTGCTTTAAGAGAGGGTGAGAGACTGTAACGTTTAAGTGAAAAAATGTCATTGTCATAAAGAGTCTGTAATGCGCTTGTAATACTATTACCATTACAACGGCTCCAATAGTAGAAGAAATAACATCTCATTAATTAGTTACCCTTCTAAATATAAAATACTATGAACAAAACAAATACCTCAATCCACACTGCCAGCACTGTGTTCGCAGTAGCCGGACTTACTGTAGCTTTTGCTCTTATGAGTCTGCCAATGTTTGCCAGTGCCGCAACCTATGCCTACGTTGACGCTTCAGGTGAAGTGAAGCCAGTCTTGGCTGATACTTGGCAAGAGGCTATTGCTAAGGCACCAAATATTCACATTCATAGTGGCGTTATGCTTTTGGATTCTCCATCAGACTTCGACATTGTGGGTAACGACGTTGCTGGCTACTAGAGTTATATACTCGGTTTAGAACAAGAACGTCTCACGACGTTCTTGTTTTGCCATCTAAAACCATGTTCTTATTATCCCTCTAGCGTCACGACTATGAAGTACATCACAAAACTATCGGTCCCTAAGCTGTTACTTGCCCTCGTGTTTGTGGCTTTGACTTTGGCACCAAATTCAACCAAAGCGGCGGAAGTAGGTCCGGTCTGTATAATGTTGCTCAAAACCACTTCGGGTATGGTGGTGGCTCAAGGCAAGAGTGAGGTGATGTTGAACAAGGGTGGAGATTTGCAAATCTATTGGTTTAGCGCCAACGCCACAGCAGCTGAAAATAGAAGTGGAAATAGCATACCTTTGACTGGTCACTCAGTTAAGTCCCCGACCAGCAAAACCACATATGCCTATACGTTTAGTAAAGACAAGAAAGAAGTTGAGTGTTCGGTGGTGGTGTATCCGATAGAAGGTCACATTAACGCAAGCACTTTGTCGTCACTTTCTACGACACCGACATTTTCGGGCACTGCCGATAATACAAAAACAGTCTCACTCAAGATCTTCAAGAAAGGAACTAATACTCTGGTGTACAAAAGTAATACGATTAGTGTCGTCGACGGTGACTGGAAACACAAAGTAACTGACTCTCTGCCGCGTGGTTCGTACGACTTTGTGCTTTACGGTAGCGACACATTAAAACTCAACACGATTTTCAAACGAACTCTTACAATTGGTACGGCTGCATCATCGGATAGTGGTATGAGTACAATTGTGGTCCAGCCAATTCCTCTTCTTGTCGGTGGGGTGGTAAAGAAAAATCAGACGGTCGGGCTGTCTTATCTACAAGTACTAAACGTCGGTCTGGAGTCAGCGACAATAACGGGTATTAAAATGAAACAAACAGGCACAGCTTCAACGGATGCTGTTTTCCGTCTTACCGCTATCGATGACACTGAACTAGCCAAGGGACAGGTGGGTAAACTCGGAACTTCACCATTTACGTCTGGCGAAGCATTGATTCCGATTACACTCACTCTCAAATCCAAGGAAACGCGACTCTTTACCCTAAAAGCAACGATGGCTAGTGATGTTTCAGACTCTGTCGGTGATACCCTGAAACTAGTAGTGTCTGGGGTACGAAGCGATTCAACTATTAAAGGAATTTTTCCTATCAAGGGCGTGACGTGGAAGCTAAGCGAGTAAAGTATCCTGCCCACAACAAAGCAGACGGGACTCCATCTCATGCGTTTCGCTCGCTGAGGGTAAGCACTAAGCGTTTTCAGCTGAGACTTAGTTAGCTGACCGAAGCCACCCCGCTATAGGGGTGGCTTTTTTATCAAAGTTTAGTGATATTTGCTCGAACACAGTTACCTTCTGGCAGTACGAGATTTTTAAGGTATAATCAAATTTTAGGATAGTTCAGCAGGAGGTCACTGATGCAAAACTTGAACGCACTAGGGTTAGTAGTCTGCGTCTGTTCAAGCCAGCCCAATGAATCAAGATTGGAGCTTAGGCTTGCCGCTACAGAGAAATTTGTCGCCTGGTTCCAGGTGACTAGACGCGTTAGCAAAGAGGAATATGTTACCAGTGTGAATACGCAATTTGTTTCTCGCAAGGAACTAAGCGCGGAACAAATAGCGGCCGTCACAGAGTGGCTGCTACAACAAGTACATTTTGTACTGTGACAAAAGGCGATCCATACGGGTCGCCTTTCCTCACTAATCAGCCATTTCGTGGATATCGATAATGGAGAGCTGGCCGCTGGTGGCATCAAGCCAGCGGACAAAGTCTGGTGTCAGTTTAAACATCACAAAATCTTCTGCTCCTTCCACGTAGTACTTCGATTGATTTTTGGATTTGAAAAAAGTATGAATTTCACTTGTCTGTTCAGAAGAGATTTCTACAGCGGTGCCGCGGAGGTCGACTACCTTGAGCGGGTCTAGTACTTCCTCAATCACAGAGAGGGAAACAATCGTATTTTTTTGTAGATTGCCGTATTTAGAAAAGGTTTTACGGGTGCCAAAGTACACGTTCATCTCATCATCAATTACATAAAGCATGAGTGAGGTTGTCGGGAGTCCGTCATTATCAAGAATAGCAAAGACAGCCTTTTTGTGATTATTGAGGAAATTAATAACGGTTTGACGGAGTTCTGCTTTTGTCATGAGTAGGCTTTTACTTAGGGTAATAGTCTAATTATACTACTTATTTTTTGGGTTAAGAGCGGTAGCAGTCCACTTAATAACGATAGAAAAGGTCTTCTTGCTGTTATACTTTAGTCACTTATGAGCGAGAGACTGCAACATTATCATCCAGAGGAAGATGGTGGTGAAATCATAGAAATTTCTTCGTCGTTGCGCGAACCTGGAACCGCCCGCGTTACGGTGACAGATGACGCCACCTTTAATTCAGAATTAGACGTTTTGAACGAACTTAAGCACACCGAAGAAAGACAACAAACAACGGAAGATCAAGACAAAGTCGACCCTTTTACTTTAGAGGGACTCGACAAAGTAAAGGGGTCGATAAATGGTTGGCTGCGGGAGGTAAATGAGTACCGAATGACAGTGGAAGATGCTGGTGGAGACACGAGAGAAGTAGAGCAATTTTACCAAGGAATTAGGCGGCACTATACCTTCGTAAATGAACTCATTCGTGAACTTAGAGATCTTACAGAAAGTGAAGATGACGATCTGGTCGAAGCCAAAGCCGAGGATTTCTCCAAAAATCTTAGTCTGCTGCGAGAAATGACAAACGTTTTTCTTAGCGGAGACACGGATACAGAAGAACAAGTTTTTGATAAAAAGACTGGCTGGTGGGATAAGAATCAACAGTCAGAACAGGGTATTGTCTCAGGTGCGGCGGGTGAGTTGAAACAAGTGTGGGGAAAGAACGATGGTCCGATTGGATTTGAGCCACCAGAGGTTGAAATTGACAATGAAAAAGTGCGTACTGGCTGGTTCGATGCCGGTTTCAAAGAAGAACAAGGTTTTAGTGCGGTCGACACAGACGGGGCATTTACCCAAAGAGGCGATGTCTCTCTTCAGCCCGATAGCAAGAGGACCACAACCCCGCTGCCTTTAAAAGTGACTGCCTACCCTTTACCAGGTGGTAAGCATCGAGTAATGATGTCGCATCAAAACCCCGAAGAGTTATTTCCAGCAGCAGAAAAAACCACACTAACACCAGAGCGAATCGAAGATTATCGAGCTTGGGTGGAGCCGACGGAAGAAACAGCGGACAATGACGCTGGCGATCCAACTAGCTTGGCCACTCCTCTCAGGCAGGGCGAGGTTTATCCAGACGAGATCGTCTCGTTAGACGACGATCCAATGTATGAGAAAACTCGTCAGAGTTGGCTTGAAGCGAAAGAACTGCACGAGACTAAACATAATGAGTATCACGACGCGGCAAAGGCGTATTATGCTAGTTTGGCTGAGCAAGGTTTTTTCAATAGAAATCTAACTCGACTGAAAGCATCGTTTGGGTTTAAGCCCGAACTTCCGCCAGAAATCGTAGTTATGCGTGAAGAAATGTTTATGGCCACGGCGAATTATAGTGATTGCGGACGTAGTGTGTTGTTGTTTCGTAACGAAGTTTTAAAGAGAAATCGCCATGATGTCTCGGATAAGATATTGGACCGTTATAATCGTCTATTGGCGCGAACACTTGTCTTGAATACTTTTAATGCGCAAAGAGAACTCCAAACACAGGCGGCTGAGGACTTGAATTTTAAATCAAATAAATTCACCGAATTTTTTAAGAAGAATAAAAATGCTAAGCATTACGCCCGGGCAGCTGGGGCAGCTGCTGTTGTGACAATGACTGGAGGGCTCGCTGGGGTGGTGGCAGGGGCAGCTTGGTGGACTCGTTCAGCTATCGGGGGCACTGCAGCTGCTGTATCAACTACCTATGTTGGTAACAAAATGGATGCTCGAGTTAATAAAATCGGAATGTTAGTACAGGAAGATTATGAGGCAGAAGTTACCTCAATCGAGAACTATTTAAGAGACAACACCTTAAGAGAAGAAGACCTAGAGCACATTTATCAAACACTCTCTAATTTATATAGTAATGTCGATGTGGCGACTCAACAGAGAATCATGACTATTTTAGCTACTGCTATCGGGACTGGTCTGTTAGTCGGAGCCGCAGCGGGCGCAGTAATGGAAGGATTTGGTGGTGACTCGACACCTGAAAGGGCTGGCCTTGGAGCAGAGAAAAGTCTTTCTTTAACACCAGACGAAGCTGGGGTAACGCAAAATATTGAGATTGATGTGCGGGACACACAGCCACTAGTTAGACCAACAGAAGCCCACGCACCAGCGACTCCAGAGTCTGCGGCTGGTGATAGTCCTTCGGCAGAAGAACTGGAAGCAAAGCTTAATGAGCTTGATAAAAAAGTCACTGAAGCAGAGCAAGCTGCTGGTGCCAGTGATGGTAATAAGTCCGAGGCTACTTTAGAGGACCAGAAAACTTCTTACGAAGCAGAAAGGGGCGATAATCTTTGGGATATTATGGAGGGTCAGACAAAGGCGGGTAAACCGACCTATCTCGATCATGTCGCGGAAGGAGACAAGCAAAAACTGATTGCTCTCCTGGCGGAACGGGTGAATAGTGACGCTGCTCTACGTACCGAACTTGGCTTTGGAGCAACAGCTGATAATCTACAAGTCGGGGCCGCGGTAGATGTCGATAAACTCAATCAACTCGCGGAAGAAATTGCTAAAGAGAAAGGATTGTATGTGGAAGCGACACCAGAGGCTGTCCCGACAGATGAAACCGCGAGTGCTCCGATTCAGTCAAACCCCGAAGCCAAGATTGGGGTAACATCACCAGAGAAAAGCGTAACTGTCTCCTTAGAAAAAATTAACGACTACGCGCAGGGTTATTCTGGCGGCTACCCTAGATTTGAAGCGGATTTCGAAAAGCTTTTTGTTGAAAAGATCCAAGGCCCAGTTCCAGGGAACGGCCTATTCAGTTTTATTTTTGGGGGCACCCCTAACCAGGCCGATGCTTTTAAGCTCTTCGGGCCATACTCCGTGGCTGAATTTAATGAATTAGCCAAGGCTGACGAAGTCACTTTGGCTAACGAGCTAGCCGATGACAGTATTGATATTAAAGATTATACCGCTTGGAAAGAAGCACTGCTGCTGTGGCAAAAACAAGGTATTGTAATCAACCCGACTGATAGATTTGAGAGTGTTGCTAGAACCGCCTTTATCGCCTCGCTTGAGACTGCTAAGACAATCAAACCATGAACACTTCACTAATAACAACAAAAAGACTACCTGGTGACATAGAAGAAATTCTTGGACTCAAGGAGATGTCGGTAGAAGAGCAAGAAGACTTCCTTTTGAGTGTGGGCACACTCATTATTGAAAGTGCCGTGACAAAGTTTATTGTTTCGATACTCCCTGACGAAAGATTAGCCTTTGAACTTTGGTTGGAAACCCATAACGAAGACGATAATCTCTTTGAAAGAGCTTTGGAGGCCTACCCACTTTTTGCTGAGATTTTGCGCGAAGAAACAGCAGCTTTTCAAGGTGAAACCAAACGACTCTTGGGTGTCACAAATTAAAACCTTTAAAATTATCGACATAAAAACAAGTTGCGTTATACTATAAGTATATGCATACAAATATTATTAAAGACGTACGATTGTATTTCGTACTAGCTATTCTTGGCGTAGCGTTTTTTATCCCTAACACCACCTTTGCAGCCTGTACCTTTACTAAAGACTTACAAGTAGGTTCGATGGGTGAAGATGTAAAGTGTCTCCAGCAGTACCTCAATGGTGCGGGGTACACTGTCGCCACCGAAGGCGTGGGCTCTAAAGGAAAAGAAACTACCGAATTTAAAACTCTGACCCAAAAAGCGGTAATTCGTTGGCAAAACGCTAATGGCATCATACCGCCAACTGGTTACTTTGGTGCCAAGTCACGAGCAAAATACACAACTCTCTTAGCTGATGGAGGCAGCACACCAACTATTCCTAGTAATCCTTCTAATCTAGGGGCTGACACCACCTCACTCCTCAAGCAAATCGCTGAGTTGAAAGCAGAGATAGCCAAGCTGAAGAATAGTCAGGGATCAAACAACAGCAGTGACGACGACGAAGAAGTAAAAGATCGCTTGGCCGCTGTCCTAGAAATGATTGACGAGGCTGAAGATGATATTGATGATATGGACGAAGGAAACGATAAATCTGACGCGGAAGATTCTTTGGAGTCAGCGGAAGACGCTTTTGATGAAGCCCTACGCGCCTTCTTTGATGGCGACAATGATGAAGCGCTTGATTTGATTGACGAGGCCGAAGAAGACGCGGATGATGCTCTTGACTATGCAGGAGCCTCAAGCGAAAAAAGTGAGTCGGAAGATTTAATCGATGAAGTCGAAGACCGGATTGACGAAGTTGAGACTGCAATCGAAGAAGCCGATGCCGATGGTGAAGCTACAAGTGACGCTGAAGATTTACTAGACGAAGCTGACGATACCCTAGACGAAGCTACCGCTGCTTTTGAAGATGGTGACTACGAAGATGCCCTTGATTTGGCTGAAGAAGCCGATGACCTGGTGGATGAAGCCGAAGATGCCATTGGTGAAAACAGTAGTGATGTCGAGGATGATCTTGACGATGCTTTCGACGAACTTGATGACGCTTGGGATGCTTTCGATGATGCCGATGCTGATGGTGATGATACTGGTGATGCCGAAGATTTGCTCGACGAAGCCGAAGACCTACTTGATGATGCGGAGACTGCCCTTGACGATAACGACGAGTCTGAGGCGGAAGATTTGATCGACGAGGCACTTGACCTCATCGATGACGCTCTCGACGAGTTTTAGGAATAAAGAAAACCACCGCTGGAGCCGAAGGCTCTGGCGGTGGTTTTCTTTCAACAACTCTTTAGAAAATAAAGACATCAACTTGCTATACTTAATTTACTATGGAAAATATCGCTCCGTACCTAGATTATATTATCAATTTTTTCGCTAGCATTGATCCGCTTACCATTACTTTCCTGGAGGCTTTGGCCCTTAGTCTTTTTCTCGGTTACATCATGGGGGCGGAGCGGGAACTACGCCACAAAGACGCTGGTATTAGTACCAATATGTTTGTCGTGGGTGGTTCGATGATTTTCACCTTCCTTTCCATGACAGTCGACCCGGCTTCGGAGTCTCGGATTGCTGCTCAGATAGTTTCAGGAATCGGTTTCTTGGGAGCTGGTCTGATCTTAAAAAACGGTGATAGTAATGTGCGCAATCTGACCACTGCCGCTAGCGTTTGGTTTGCTGGAGCGGTCGGGATGTTAATCGGTTTCGGATTCTATAGCATTGCTTTTATTTCTGGTGTGGCTGGAGTAATTATTCCGCGAGTGCGACACTTTAAGAGCAAGACGGCCCTAATTGACGAGGTGCTCGCTCAGCCCAAAAAGGTGAAATCTACCCGCCGGAAAGAAAAATAGACTATCAGACAGGGTAACTAGCTTGGCTAGTAAGGTAGGATGATGGGAAGTTATAACCACCAGGTACCTTTTTAGCTAGCAAACTACGTTATTATTAAATTGTATGGATAGACAACTTCTATACAGTCTAAATGAATACGCCCGCGTTAAGTGGTTCCTCGTGAGTAGCGGCCGAGAAGGAACGATTGACGATATTTTGTGCGTGATTCGTGAAGGGATTGTAAAAGCGTCGCAAATCCAAGAACAACTCCACCAAGAAGGAATTTTAAACTTGAATGAAGTACGAGAGTACGATGAATAATAAGGTAAAACCGGCGCCAAGCGCCGGTTTCTTTACACACACCGAATGTGTTTCCGTCTTTCACAGACATGATAATAAGGATCATGCATATTACTCCAGCGTGAATATCCTCCAGGGGTGTCTTTGCCAACTGGTTCAGTTTGACCATGATATCCAGCTAGAAAAATGAAAAGTATAAGAACGCACATTACGGCATAATCAGTGGCTTTGAGCTTATCCATAGCAGACCCTCCGAATACAGTGTTCCTGACGTACTTTGCACCCAAGTGTGCAGACTGTCAAACTGTGAATAAACAGCGGCGGCCCCAAGGGGCCGCCGCTGTTTATTAGATCGTCTAGTGTTTTGGTACGAAGGTCAGAGCTTGACCACGTTTCGTTCCGCGACCAGTACGACCAATGCGGTGCACATAGTCGTCGAAAGTGTTTGGTAGATCGTAGTTGATCACGTGGGTGACATTGTCGACGTGGATACCACGAGCGGCTACATCAGTTGCTACCAACACTCGCGCTTGCCCGCTTTTGAAAGCGTTTAGTGAGCGCTGTCGCTGACCATGGCTTTTGTTGCCGTGGATAGACTCAGCCTTAACTCCATTCTTGTAGAGCTCTTGGGCTAGTTTTTCTACACTATGTTTCATTGCCCCAAAGATAATCACTCGCTTTAGTTCGTCCTTAGAAAGGAGAGCGAGCAAGGTGTCAAATTTGTGAACGTGCTCGTAAGGTACAACGTCTTGTGCGATGCTATTGGTAGTATCTTTTTTCTTAACCGAAATAGTTTTTGGACTACGCATAAAGTCATTGACCAAGCGTTCCGCTTCGGTAGTCATGGTGGCAGAGAAGAAAAGAGTTTGTCGATCTTTTGATACATCAGCCAAAATTCTTCGCATGTCATGGATGAATCCCATGTCGAGCATTCGATCAGCTTCATCAAGTACGACATTGGTTACGATGCTTGGGCGCAAGGCCTTTCGTTCAATTAGGTCGAGAATACGACCAGGAGTGCCGATGATAAAGTGGTTTTGGCGACGGAGGGCACGCAGTTGCGGGTTGATGTTAGTACCGCCCACACAAGTGGTTGAGAATTGCTTTAGACCAGCACCGAACTTACGAAACTCTACTTCTATCTGAAGAGCCAGCTCACGGGTCGGGGTCAGAATCAAGGTTACTTGATTCTTTTCTCGCATCGTCTTATCGATCAGTGGAAGTAAGAAAGCCGCCGTCTTACCAGTACCGGTTTCAGCGAGACCAATTACATCTTTACCTTCGAGGATAAGAGGAATGATTTGATCTTGAATTGGTGACGGATTTTCAATTCCTAGTCCAAGTACGTTATCAGCAATTTGTTGATTTAACTTAAAGTCACGAAAAGTGTGCTTAGGGGTGTAGACCACCTCTTCTACACTCGCGTCGACGGGATTCTTGTTGATGTATTGAGAAGGGTCAAAGGTAGGTTGTTTGCGGCCACGGCCACCACCTTGAGGGCGAGCGCCACCACGGGCAGCAAAGGAGGGACGACGAGTACCAAATTGACGGCGATCGCCACCACCGCTAGTACGGTTAAAACTTGGTCGGTCACTTTGCGTGCGAGTTTTACTAGAAAAACCAGAAGAAGGACGGCGTCCCGTAGCGGGACGTCTAGAATTGTTTGTTTGCATTTATATAAGATTAGTGAGGCACTGTGGAGGCCTCGGGGCGTGCAGGTAGATAAATCAGAAGGGAAGCCAGAATGGCGAAACGTCTGCAGCTAATGGCCCCACACAAGTGACAAAAGCGTGCGAAGAGAATAACACGACTGATTAAATAAGTCAACAGCGTAACGTTACGCCCTAAAATAGGCACATGACACAGCTCTGATGTTTGACATTACTTGTCTCAAAACCCACCGATTAATCGGTAGGTTTTGTAATCGTTCAAAAAATGTAGCGATTAATCGCATACAGAAAAGTCAATAGTAAGAAAAGGCTCTGAAACGTGCTACGATGGCCAATATGAAAAAGGGTACGGACAAAATAGAGATTGAGTATATTTTTGGAAAGCATGCGGCTAGAGAGGTGCTTAAGGAGCGACCAGATGTGGTGGTAGAGGTGCATTTAGCCGCAGATTTTGCTGATGCGACGGTTGTGAAGCTGTTGGAACACCATAAGACAGTAAAATTCAAGATTCTTAATGAGAAAAATCCGCCGCGAGGCGTGTCCTCGAAGTCGGCTCATCAAGGAATTGTGATTGGTATTCGCCCAGACAAACTAACTATCCCATACAAAGAGTTTAAACAAACGCTTAAAGTCACACCTCACACCGCCCTCTTGGTACTAGGAGAAGTACAGGATCCACATAATGTCGGAGCGGTAATTCGCTCGGCCGCTGCTTTTGGTTTGGCTGGAGTACTAATTCCGCCTCACAATCAAGCGCCAGTGACGGGTACAGTGGTCAAGGTGTCGGCTGGTATGGCGTTTCGGATACCACTGGTTACTATACCTAACGTAAATACCGTTTTACGTGATTTAAAAGATAGTGGCTTTTGGGTATATGGTCTTGAAGGGGAAGGTACGACCAAAACCAGCTCCGAAACCTACCCCAAACCAACGGTATTTGTGCTCGGTAATGAGGGTTCAGGCTTGCGAGAAAAGACGAAAGAACTCTGTGACGAACTACTCTCTATTCCAATTCACCCTCGTTGCGAGTCGCTTAACGCGGCGGCGGCGACCGCCGTGGTGTTGGCTGGCTGGGCTTCTCGGCACGGTGAAGCTTTGTCACTGTAGGCGGGGTAGTGTACAATTCCAGGGTTAGATTTCACCCTGGTGGTTTTTTTCTACAAATACTTTAATTATTTCTTACTATGAATGAACCAGAACAACAAACAGAAAACACTGTGACACCAGTTGTCCCTGAGGTAACAGAAATGGAAGCAGTTGCTGAGACTGTGACTGAAGTTAAAGAAGAGGTAACAACTGCCGCAGCAGTTGGGAACGAAGACATAAAAGCCGTGGCCACCGAAACATCAGCCACTACTGTCGCAGTTGCTTCGGCCGCTTCAATACTTAATAAAGCAAAAGATTTTCTGAAAGCCAAGAAGTACTTGGTTGCTACACTAGCCTTGGTTTTGCTAGCGTTGGTAGCCCTTGTTTACGTATTGGAGGACAAAGGCAAGCTTAACACTGGAATTTTTGATGAGGTTCAGAAACAGGTTTCAAAGTATACCGCTGCGGCCAAAGTAAATAACGAAAAAATTTCCGAATACGACCTGGAGATTAGTATGACCCAACTCTCGTCGGGAGCCGCGGCGCAAGGGGCTGATGTGACGGATCCAACTGTTCAAACAGAAATAAAAAACCAAGCCCTAGACATGCTCGTGAACACTGAGCTCTTGAAACAAGAGGCAGCAACAAGAGGAATAGTGGTGACTGAAGAAGAAATAAATACTCGTCTGGAAACACTTAAGACCGATGTCGGAGGTGAAGATGTTCTTAGTCAGCGAATGGAGGAATTTGGTATTAATCAAAAGACTCTCCTTCGTGATATCAAGAATGAACTAACCATTCAAAAATTACTCGATGAAGTGTTTAAAGAGAAGTCGGTCGTCGTAACCGAAGAAGATATCGCTGCCTTCTATGAAGAGGCTGGTGGAACCAAGGCTGGACTACCTGCTCTGGAGGAAGTAAAGGCACAGATTGAGGCACAACTTAAAGCAACTAAAGAACAAAGTGTCGTGACGGCTTATATCGAAGAGCTGCGCGGTAAGGCTCAGATTGAGACCCTAATTTAATTCAAGCTTACCAAGAGAGAAGCGGCCTGTCTGCACAAGACGCGCCGCTTTTGTCTTATCAACTTGTTATACTTTCCCTATGACACGCAATCTAAGTGTAAATGCAAGGCGACTCACCTATCACCCCGACGCGCGTTTGGATTTTTTTAAGAGTCTTACTGTGGCTGAGCAGAGTACTGCCTTTCAGGAATTGTCGGCTCATGTGCAGCAAGTTATTTTACGTCAACTTCATAATGAGGAAGTTGTCGATATGCTCGATAGTATGGATATGTGGCAGGTCGAGCATGTTCTGTCTCGAATTACTAATGTTAAACGTCGCCAAGAGATTGTTTACCGACTAAAGAGTGAGATTAAAGACAAAGTTGATTACTTTCTTAAATTTCATCCCCAAGCAACACTATCTCTCATTAACTTCAATTACCTCTTTCTGCCCGCATCCGACACGATCGGTGAAGCGGCCGATATTATAGACGAACACTACGAAGAAACGGGAAAGTATCCAGAAATCCTAGTCCATGAAAAAGGCCGCCTGTTGGGAGAAGTTCCATTTGCAACTTTGGTAAGAGAGAAAAACTCTTTTAGCTTGAAACGTTTTGTGATTCCGTTGACCACTATTTCCTACCAGGCTGAAGTGTCGGAGATAGTCAAGCTAACCAGTGGTTCACGCAGTAAAAAGGTGGTCATGCTCGACCATGACGAAAGTGTTCTCGGGATTATCTATGCTGATGAACTCAAACCGTTGTTGGCTCAACTCCCAGCCGAGTCCTTGTACGACTTTGCAGGTGTGGCTGGAAGTGAAGGCGTCGGTGATGGTGTCCTGAGTAAGGTAAAACACCGATATAAGTGGCTTATCATCAACCTCGGAACCGCTTTTTTGGCCGCCGCGGTGGTAAGTCTTTTTCGTGATACGCTAGACAAGTTGGTGTTACTCGCTATCTACATGCCGATTATTGCTGGTATGGGTGGCAATACAGCTACTCAGACCTTGGCGGTTATGGTCCGCGGTATCGCGGTGGGAGAGGTAAAGCTTAAAAATAGTCTGAAACCAATTTTAAATGAAGTTGGTTCAGGCTTTGTGAATGGAATAATTAACGGCGTCTTGGTCGCAATAGTGGCGACTTTTTGGAATCAAAATCCAATGCTGGGTTTGGTACTCGGAGTAGCGATGGTGTGTAACCTAGTGATCGCTGGATTCTTCGGTGCCTTTGTGCCCCTTGTTATGAAAGAGTTGGGCAAAGACCCAGCTACTTCTGCGACTATCTTCATCACCACCGCCACTGACGTTTTTGGTTTCTTCGTATTTCTCAGTCTAGCCACGTTAATATTAATTTAGTTTATGAGAACAGCCGAACGAATTGTGATGGTAATCCTAGTTTTGGTACTTAGTGGCGGAGCTTTATGGTTTTATCTTGTTTATCAACACGACCGACAATCTCTGCGCGACGCAGTCGCAAGAGGGGAGTTCCAGCTGCCGCTTAAGGAAGAAACGGTTGCGACAGAGGACGACTGGCGTAAGTACTATCCAGCTTTGGTGCCAGTTGTAATCGGTTCGACCACAGTGCAAGCGTCGGTGGCTGATTCAATACCAGAACGTATCAAAGGTCTTTCTGACACACCTTATTTGCCGGAGGGTGTGGTGAAGTTGTTTGCTTTTGGGGCCGAAGGCGAACATGGTATTTGGATGAAAGATATGAATTATTCAATTGATATTATTTGGGTCGCCAAGAGTGGAATAATCGTTCATCTTGAAGAAAATGTCGCCCCTGAAACCTATCCTCAATCCTTCTCATCCCCCAAGCCAGCCTGGTATGTCGTCGAGGCTACAGCGGGTTTCGTGGCGGCAAACGGAATAGCGTTGGGCGACCAAGTGGTGGTACCAGGGCAATAGTAGTTGCATTATAATAATTTTGTTGCATAATAGCAGGGCACGATGATCGCCGAGCACCTTCTTCGATGAGAGAGCCTTTTTGGATTAAGAGCGCACAACACGCTTTCAAACCATTGGGCTTTGTTTTCAAGGAAGGTGCTCGGAGGAAAGTCCGAACACGCCCACGTATATTCGTGGAGCAAGGTAGCGGGTAACGCCCGTCGGCCGTGAGGCTAGAGGTGCGAGCAGAGACGTCCAAGGTGAAAGCTGAGGAATTCCCCATATTTATATAGGGAATAGCTTGTATGGCAACATACGAGGTGAAACGGCTAAATCCTTACCTGCGTGCAAGGCCGTGCTTCCGCCGGCTTTAATTTGAAAGCTTTCAAGTTAAAGCCGGCGGAGGAGAGCCGCAAGAGACGGTTGGTAACAGCCGCCCTAGGTATATGATCATCCCGAGTCCGTTCTTTGAATAGGCTCGGACAGAATTCGGCTTATGTGTACAAAAAACGCCCTTTAGGGCGTTTTTTGTTTTATCATGTAGGTATTATTGGTTATTGAGTGTTTATGTCTCAGAGTCCTTTTATTCCTCGTGTCTATCAAAATGAAGCTGGAGCGGTAGCTGTGTTACCGCAACAAAAAGGACCCGATAAAATCGGCCGAGTTATTTTGAGAGTAGAGCAGTATATGGTCGGAGCACTATTTCTACTGGTGCCAGTTTTTTTTGTGCCAGGCTTAGCTGTTTCACTTGGTTTTGATAAGACTCTCATTAGCGCGGCACTAGGGCTTTTGGTAATGACTCTCTTGGGTCTTTCCGCGTTGCGCTACAGCAAAACCGAAACAGTACTACCGTTAGCTCTACTGGCTTTTTGGGTAGTAGTAGTCGTAGCTTTTTTGAGTGGGATACTCTCTGGTGATATCAGAGATGCTTTAAGGGGGAGTATGTTTGAGACACAAACGGCCAGTTTCTTAGCTGTGATGGGTCTTCTAATGACTATTCCGTTAGTCTTACAAAAATCTAAACTAATGAGTCTGCGAGCACTAATGTTTTTTGGAGTCGGTTCTATTTTTGTACTTTTATACAGTCTGTGTAGGATTGTCTTTGGCGCAGATTTTCTACCCCTGGGTAGTTTTGCAGCGGTGACCTTGTCTCCGATAGGTAGCTTCAACGACCTGGCCATATTCTCTGGCCTAACCATTATTATTTCCTTGGTAACGTTGCTCCAATTACCACTTAAACAGACTCAACAATGGATAATGTCCGTTGTTGTCCTGGCGGCACTTGCTATTATGGCAATCGTTAATTTCTTTAGTCTTTGGTTGGTGCTGGGTTTCTTCACTTTACTATTGTTGGTATATATCTTTTCAAGAGATACCCTATTTTCGGAAACTGGAGATGTAAAGACATTAATTTCACCAGTGTTGGTGTTGACCACCATGATTGTTTGTATCACCTGCGTGGTTTTTGTCGTAATGGGCAACTACGCTGGTTCAAAAATCAATGCGGCGACCGGTATCAATTATATAGAGGTGCGGCCATCAATGAGCTCGACCTTAGATATCGCAAAAAGTGTCTATAGTAATGATTTCTTGCTTGGGATTGGACCCAATAAGTTTACTGATGCTTGGCGTCTCCACAAAGATAGAGCTATTAATGAAACGTTGTTTTGGAATACCAATTTCAGCGCTGGCTTCGGTTTTGTACCTACCGTTTTTGTTACGCTAGGAATTTTGGGTGGCTTAGCCATGCTGGCCTTCCATGGAGTCTATCTCCACCTAGGGTATCGTATGCTACTTAAAGGAAATAGCGCTGACAGCTTCTGGTACTACTTTGGGATCACTACCTTCCTCGCAGCAGTCTTTTTGTGGATGATGTCTTATGTCTATGTGACAGGCCAAGCTATATTACTTTTGGCAGCCCTGTTCACCGGCTTGTCATTTGTGGCTTATGGCGCACTTGTACCATCGAGTGTCAAAGTAATCCAGCTTGTAAGCAATCGGCGACGCGGGTTCTTACTGATGGTTTTGGTTATCGTTCTTATCATTGTTTCCGTGAGCGCCATGTTTACCATGGCTAAGCAGTACGTAGCAGTGGCGTCTTTCACAAAAGCCCGAACCGAAGCTAATACTGCAGCCGAGTTTCAACAGATAACCAGTGAAGCTTATCGACAATATCAAGACGACACTTTTCTGATTGCGCTAACTCAATCACGCTTGGTCGAACTTCAGGCTATGTTGAGGTTGGAGAACCCTTCAGAGCCAGATCAAGAAAAATTTGTCTCAACGGCTCGACTAGCGGTACTCGAGGCTGAAGAGGCGATCAAGCTCGATGATGGTAACCCTGCTACCCACGCAGCACTGGCCGACGTCTTTGGGGTACTAGCGTTGGCTGGTTTTCAAGATGCTAGAGATAGGATGACAGCCAAACTCGAAGATGCCCATTATAGGGATCCTTCTAACCCGATTTACGCAATGGCCGAAGCTTCACTTGCAATTCGTCTCAACGACACAAACAAGGCTAGGGAAAAGATTACTAAAGCTTTAGAATTAAAACGTAATTATTCTGAAGCCCTGTTTCTCCTCAGCCAAATTGACGTAAAAGATGGAAAACTTGATAGTGCCATCAATACTTCACGTCAAATCGTTACCCTCGAGCCAAATAACCCAACCCGCTACTACCAATTAGGCGTACTTTTAGCAGCGAAGAAGGATTTGCCAGCTGCGATTGCGGCTTACGAAGCAGCCATTATGCGTGATAAAAACTTCGCTAATGCCCGTTACATGCTAGCTCTTACTTACCTAGATTCAAATCGTCTTGAGGAAGCTCTTACCCAATTACGAATCGTTCAAGAAACCAATAAAGACAATCTACAGCTCCGAGATTTGATTACTCAGCTGGAGACAGGTGGCTTCGCCACACAGACAGACACTAAACTCGAGGGTTCGGTCAATGAAGCCGTCCCAGGTCAGACCGGAGATAGTGTGACTTCACCAACTGACCCTAACACCAATTTAGTCTCGCCAGTCAATACGGTACCAGAAGCACCTGTCACCAATCAGCCGATAAACGAAACTTCGCAATAATCATCGTCTATGGTGAATCGAATGTTCAATTTTATGTATAGAGAAGTACGCGGCCTACACCAAGCCGCGTATATTCTTGCTCTCTTCGCTCTAGGTTCACAGCTGTTGGCAGTGGTACGAGATCGTCTTTTGGCACACATGTTCGGGGCGGGAGTAGAGCTCGATCTTTACTATGCTGCATTTAGGATTCCAGACTTGATGTATGTGCTGTTTGCATCGGTACTTTCGGTTTACGTACTCCTACCATTTGTTAGTCGTTTTACTGAAGAAGGAGGTCCAGCCGCTGGAGCTAAAGTTATCACACAAATCTTCTCCCTTTTTCTTGGGCTATTTAGTTTGGTCTCGCTTGTCTTGGTATTTACTGCCTCATGGTATGTACCTAGGCTGTTTCCAGGTTTTGCTGAGCATACGACACTTCTCATTAGCCTTATTCAAATTCTCTTACTTCAGGCTTTCTTCCTTGGTATTTCTAGTCTGTGCGGTGTCATCACGCAAATCAGTCACCGCTTTGTTTTATACGCTATTAGCCCGCTGATATACAATGTCTTTATAATTTTTGGTGTGGTTTTTCTTTATCCGTTATACGGTTTGTTAGGTTTAGTGTTGGGAGTAGTTCTAGGTGCTTTAGGACATTTGCTCATTCAGATACCTTTTGTGTTACAAAGCGAGTACCGGTTTGGAGTCAGTTTATCGTTTGATTGGAAGCTTATCAGAGAAGTACTTTTGGTGTCGATTCCTCGAGCTCTGACGCTATCGGTTAATCAAGTTGTACTGCTTGTGTTGATCGGTATTGCCTCGTCACTGGCGGCCGGTTCGGTGTCAGTGTTTCAATTTGCTTTCAATTTACAATCGGTACCGTTGGCAGTTATTGGTATGAGTTACTCGGTAGCGGCTTTCCCAACGTTGTCTACATTATTAGCTAAGAACAAACTCGCTGAATTCAATCGACAACTACTCACAGCTCTTAGGCACATAATCTTCTGGGCCATCCCAATTGGAGCTCTAGTAATTGTCTTACGGGCACAGATTGTTCGTGTGCTTTTAGGTAGTGGAGCTTTTGACTGGGGGGATACCAGACTGACGGCCGCAGTATTAGGGCTTTTGGTTCTTTCACTGGTCGCTCAAGCCCTCTTGCTGCTTTTGGTGCGAGCCTTCTACGCAGGCGGCCGAACGCTTATCCCGCTCGTGGTTTCACTAGTGTCTTCAGCGGCTTCGATTTTACTAGCCTATTCACTTTTGGCCTCGTTTACCCAACACGACGTACTACGAAATTCACTCGAGCGAATTTTCCGGCTGGAAGGAGTATCTGGTACCGAAGTATTGGTCTTGGCTCTGGCGTTTGTGTTAGGACAATTTATTCAACTCATTCTGCTAATGGGTATTTCAGTGCACACCTTTAAGATAAGTTATCGACCACTAGTTCGCTTGCTGGCTGAAGCCCTTTTGGCAGCTGTGGCGGGAGGTTTTTCAGCTTATGCGGCCCTTATTTTCGTGGTAGACGGAATCAATCAGGAGACTTTTATTGGTATTTCATTGCAAGGTCTAGTGGCTGGAGTGATGGGACTAACAGCGGTCATCCTAGTCTACCGTGTCCTTAAGGCACCCGAAATTTTTGAAATTTACCGGTCTTTTCACTCAAAAATCTTTAAGACTGATGTTATTGCACCACAGCCTGACACCATCTAGGGTACGTTAGAAAACCCTCAGACTTTGCTGCGCTTCAGTAACTTTGCACTCACCGTACAAAAGTACGGCTCGCACCGAGTTCTTAATGCGCGATGTCCTAGCGTCTCCTGACGCGCTCTAGTATTTTTAGTATTATCAGGTACAGTAGAGCCATTCATGAACGCTCAGATTCGTAATTTTAGTATTATTGCCCACATCGATCACGGCAAGTCGACTTTGGCTGACCGTATGCTCGAAGCGACCAAATCAGTTGAGGCACGCAAAATGAAGGCCCAGGTGCTTGACTCTATGGAGTTGGAACGAGAACGTGGTATCACTATTAAAATGCAGCCAGTGCGGATGCATTACACTCATGGTAAAGAAGCTTTTGAACTCAATCTAATTGACACTCCTGGCCATATCGACTTTTCTTATGAAGTATCACGTGCCCTTAAGGCGGTCGAGGGAGTGCTCTTGCTAGTAGATAGTACTCAAGGAGTCCAGGCTCAGACTTTAACCACGTTACAGATGGCCAAAGATCAAAATCTCACAATCATTCCTGTCCTCACCAAGACCGATGTTCCCTACGCTCGGATTGAAGAGGTGGGGGATGAGGTAATCAATCTGCTCGGCTGTAGTAGGGAAGATATCATGCTGGTGTCGGGTAAGACTGGGGCAGGTGTTTCAGAACTACTAGAAGCAATTTGTGAACGAATACCAGCACCAACAGAGAGTGCGTCCAGCGCTTATCGGGGTCTTATTTTTGATTTTCAATATTCCAACCACCGCGGCATTATTGTTTTCATGCGAGTAGTTGATGGAGTGGTAAAAAAGGGGGATGTACTTAAATTTGCGGCTAGTAAAAAATCGTTCACTGCCCTTGAGGTCGGGGTAGTAACCCCACAAGAGACACCCCAAGCGGAGCTACACGCTGGCCAAATTGGTTATATTGTTACCGGTATCAAGGAACCTGGTGTAGCCTATGTGGGAGATACACTCATTCCCGAGCGTTCAGCCGCTCCCGCTCTGCCTGACTTTCAACACGCTAGGCCAGTGGTGTGGTCATCGATATTTCCAGAAAATCAAGATGAATTCACACAATTGCGTCAAGCGTTAGATAGACTTAGGCTTTCCGATTCTTCACTCTCGTTTGAAGAGGAGTCATCAGGCGTATTGGGGCGCGGCTTTCGTTGTGGCTTCTTGGGCATGCTCCACATGGAAATTATTACCGAGCGCCTGCGGCGTGAATTTACTATTGATATCATTATCACCGCCCCTTCCATTTCCTACGAGGTGACTTGGCCAGATGGGAGGATAGAAAATATTTATGCTGCCAATCGTTTTCCTGAGCATGGTGAAAAAGTGACCGTGCGCGAACCCTGGGTCCTCGGACAAATTATTCTGCCTGGCGACTACATGGGTAATGTTCTGACTTTGCTCTATGAGCACGAAGCCAGTGTGATCGACACCGAATTGTTTGGTGATGGGCGAACTCTGTTAACGATAGAAATGCCACTTAGAGAATTGATGCGTGGTTTTTTTGATAAGCTAAAGAATGCTTCCAGTGGCTATGCTTCACTATCATATGAAATCGCTGAGTTGCGACCAGCCACTGTGACAAAATTAGAGATTTTGGTGGCCGAGGAAGTGGTGGTGGCATTTTCGCGCGTGGTAGGGATGGCGAGAGCAGAGGTAGAGGCAAAAGCGCTGGTGGAAAAATTATACGAGGCCTTGCCGCGACAACAATTTGTGATGAAGATTCAGGCTAAGGTGCGAGGCGACATTATTGCCACCAAGAAAAAGACTGCCGTAGGGAAGGATGTGACAGCTCACCTCTATGGTGGCGACATAACCAGAAAAATGAAGCTACGTGAAAAGCAAAAGAAAGGAAAAGCTAAGGCCCTGGAGCGTGGCAAAGTTCACATCCCCCAAGATGTCTTTATGAAGATGATGAAGGGGGAATAGAAATAGGGGCGGTTCGCTTGCACGAACCGCCCCGTTGGTATGCTGGTTTGTCGACTCACCGCCGGTAGCCGTAGCCCTTCCCTTAAGTCTCAAACAACCTCTTAGCATGTGATGTGTGTCAACCACTGTGCCGACATGCGTAAGGATGGTGTAAACACCTTTTAGTTGTTTGCAATACAACAGCTTTAACTGAAGACCAACCACTTCAGGCACGTCTGACTTTCTGTTGGGATTCAGAGGCAAAAAGTCAGCTCACTCGTAGGAATGCGTGCGTTATCCTCGGTGGGACCTCTTAGTGCCCTTTATCTTATACACGAGAAGTAATTAAAAGTAAAACGGGTCGATTTCAAAGGAATCGACCCGTTTTAATCAGTTAGGAAAATAAACTTGGCCCGCCCGAGTAGGCAAACACCATACTAAGGACAATCAGGAGGGCAATTACTGCCCAAACCCACTTAATAGCCTTCCTGGTTCGCTCTTGAAATAAAAAACTCATGCGGTCTATTTTAACATTATTTGGATGATATACTAGAGCATGGTCTTCGATTTCTATCAGCGCAGAAAGCTAAAAACAGTTGTGGAAGCGCCGCTGACGCGCATTATTTTGTTGTTTTTGGTGCTTCTAATGGGCTGGAGTGCTTACACTAGATGGTCGATTTCTAATGATATGGAACAACGGCGAGCAGAAGCTGAAAGGGAATTTCAAGAGCTAAGACAACAAAAAGAGAGCTTAGAGAAGCAGGTGCAGTACCTCTCCGATGATAGGGGTATTGAAGCCGAAATGCGACGGCAGTTTGATGTTGCTCTCAACAACGAGCAGGTGGTGGTAATTGTGGAGCCAGAACAGGATGAAACAAAGGCCGCCACCAGTACGTATCAGGATAGTGAAGATCCTGCCTGGTATGAGTTTTGGCGCTAAGTCTGCTATACTAGTCTTGTTTTTAATTATAATTAGCCACTATGAATACTGTTACCATTTATAGCACTCCAGTTTGTCACTTCTGTCATGCTGCCAAAGATTTTTTCAAAGAAAACAATATCGAGTACACCGAGCACGATGTTGCGGCCGACCTTGAGAAACGTACCGAGATGATCGACATGACCGGTCAAATGGGCGTCCCTGTCATCCGCATCAACGACGATGTCATCATCGGCTTCGATGAAGGCAAGTTGAAAGAGCTTCTAGCGCTCTAGCGTGTAAAGAAAACGCCGTAGTCATTGACTACGGCGTTTTCTTTTTGTATAGGGTGCCCCTGCTAGGAGTCGGACCTAGATTCTCGCGTTAGGAGTGCGAAGTTCTATCCATTGAACTACAGGGGCAAGTGAGGAGCAAAGTGGATGCTTGTATACATTTTGTCCGAACGCAGCCCCTGTATGATTTCATACAGGGGCGGTGCCGATAGGGTAGCAGAAAAGGGGCTCTGTGGGTAGGGTATACTTATCACATGAATCCAGAGTCACAGCAGCAAGAGATTAAAGAAATTATCCTCGAAAATCAGAAGCTTTTAATAGAAAATAATGCTTTATTGAAGAAGATGCACAAGAGTGCGGTACGGCATCTGTGGTTCAATATTGCCTGGATAGTGCTGTTTTTTGTGTTGCCCTTAATTGCTTTGTATAAAATTGCTGTGCCATTTTATAGCTCATATGCTACTTCTCCCGAGAGCGCGTCTAGCCAACTTAATGAACTAAATGAACTACGCAGTTTACTTGAACAATAACGTTGATATTCTCGTAAAAATAGGTACAATAGCCGCACCAACAACGAAAGGGATACTTGCTTGGGTAGCTCAGTTGGTATCGATTCGGCACAGCCTCATCGATACAACGCTTCGTCCCGCGGCCTGAGAGTAAGTAAACTTCCTCTCCCCGCTCGACTCACGTTGTAGAGCATTCAGTAGGGTGGTACAAAGTAATGCGATAATTTTTGCTTGGGTAGCTCAGTTGGTAGAGCATTTCCCTGAAGAGGAAGGGGTCGCCGGTTCGAGCCCGGCCCCAAGCACATATAAAATCTCCCCGAAAGGGGATTTTTTATATGTGCTTGGGGAGTAAGGTGCCTGCACACCTTACATCGGGCTCGAAGGGCGCAGTCATGTGGCTTTGCCACAGACGAGCCGGGGTAGAGAACACTTGGTAGATTTGGAGTCGAAGACGAACAAATATACTTAGTGATTCGTGACCGAGCCCGGCCCCAAGCACAAATAAAATCAGCCGCGCCCGATGGGTGCGGCTGATTTTATTTTCTACTTATGCAACACGTTTGATTTTACTCGCAATTGCGTTGAGCGATGTTTGTCTAACTTCGGTAACTTAATTTCTAGGAGGCCGTGCTTCTCTTGTGCCTCGGCTTCGTCGATGGCAATTTCTTCGGGGAGTACTAAAGTACGGGAGAAGCTACCCCAGAATAGTTCACGGTGGAAGTATCCATCGTCGTGTGTTTCTTGGAACTCTTCTCGAACACCGCGTAGAGTTACCATGTCACGGGTGATAGAAATTTCGAGATCGTTTGGACTGACGCCAGCCACTAGGGCACGAATAATAATTGCGTCTTCGGTTTGGTACATATCAACGGGCAATTCGCCGTCTTGAGTACTACCGGCGCCCGGCTGCTCCCACTCGTCCGCTTCGTCTTCTTGGTAGGTGTCTTGCACGGCAAGTTCGTCTTCGTCACCAAAGGGGCGGTTGTCGTCGAGAATACGGTCGTATTCGTCGGCTTGACCACCGCCGCCGGTGAGTCTATCTAGAAATGAGGGTTTTTTCATACGAGGGGACAAGAATTTGGATTATGGGCGCATTCAAGTTGTTTAATTTTCTCAAAGAGAAGAAAGAGTACGATTACTCCCATCCAAACAAAGAGAAATACTCCCAGGATGGTTTCTCCGCTTGCATCCATTATAAAAAAGTTAAACAAGGCATGCAATACAATGGCAATGAACAACCCAAAGGTTCCGGCCGTTAGTTGGGTGAGTCTAGTCTTGTAATAAGTGAGGGCCAAGAAGACACCAATGGTGCCTGAAGCGAGAATATGAAGCAAAGTAGCACCTAAGAAGCGGAAGCTGCCGGTAAGGGCCGAGTTGAGGAAGTCACCTGAGACAAGGGGATTAAAGACAAAAAGAGCGTTTTCAAGGGCAGCAAAGCCAAGCGCAATGGTAATCATATAAATTACCATGTCAATCGGTTCGTCGACTTCGCGGTTCCAAAAGATAAGCACGAGAGCGGCTGCGTACTTCAACAACTCCTCAATTATTACCCAGACCAAAATTACGTTACTACCAGTGTAGAAGTTGATAGCGATTTTTTGCAGTGGTAGAGCGAGTGGCACGACCGCCATACCAGCGATAAAACTGATGGCAATGAGCAGGTAGGGTTCAGGGTGGTTATTGTCTTCTCGCAGCCAAAACCAAAGCCAGAAAAGCGCCGGCGTAAGACCAGCCAAAAAAGCAATTGCGAAGTAGGTCGATAACATTTAGCTCTATTGTAGCAAAAACCGCCGCGCCCGAAGGGCGCGGCGGTTTTATGTAAGGGGATACTACTTAGTGTACGGGCCAACTCGATACCATCAGTAGTTCGCTATCTTTCATTTGTGCAGGTAATTCCTGCCAAATAGCTTCGGTTACGTACGGCATGAAGGGATGAAGGAGCTTTAGGGAAGTAGTAAGGCATTCAATGAGCACTTGCTGTCGTGCTTGCTTTGCAGCAGTATCTGCTCCAGCGAGAATTGGCTTTGATTCTTCAAGAATGACGTCGGCCAGTTCGTGCCAGATGTAGTGATAAATTTTTTCTGCGGCTAAGTAAAGAGCGAATTTTTCAAAGTCACCCGATATTTCTTGGGTAAGTTCTTGAAGGTCTTTCAGGATTTTATTATCAGTCTCACTATAAGTGATGTTGTCTACGCTTTTATAGTCAGCCACGCTTGTAAGCACAAATCGGGTAATGTTCCAGACTTTATTAGCAAACTTTTTGTAACCACCAACTTTTTGTTCGTCAAACCGAATGTCATTTCCAATTGCTGTACCTGACAAAAGCCCCATTCGTAATGCATCTGTACCGTACTTTGTAATCATGTCTAGTGGATCGATACCATTGTTGAGTGATTTACTAAACTTTCGTCCTTGTGTATCACGAACCAGTCCGTGAATCATGACATTTTTAAATGGTACTTGCCCAAGATGAAATCCGCTCATTAAAATCATTCGCGAGACCCACAAAGGAAGAATTTCGTAAGCTGGAGACATAAAGTTGGTTGGATGGAAGTTTTTGATATCCGTTGTCTGCTCTGGCCAACCAAGTGTCGAAAATGTCCAAAGTGCTGAAGAAAACCAGGTATCAAGTACATCAGAATCTTGTTCCCAGCCGTCGCCTTCAGGTGCAGAAACACCGCAGTATATTTCTCCGTCTTTGTACCACACCGGAATCCGGTGTCCGAACCAAATCTGTCGCGATATACACCAATCACGAAGGTTTGTAATCCAGTTGAAATATGTTTTTTCAAATCGTTCTTGGGGGATACTCACTCCGCCACCCTCAACCGCCTGGCGCATCATTTTTTTAAGGGTTGTGGTACTGCCTGATTCAATTCCAGGAATTTCAGAGTGTTTCATCACAAACTCGCGATTTACATCAACCCACCATTGCAGCTTTGGGAGAGGTTCGATGATGCCCCCAGTTCGTTCAGCCGTGGCTATATTTTGTGTAATTGTCTCTTCTTTTTCAAGAAGACACTCTTCATTCAACCACTCAACAACTGCAATGCGAGCAGCCTCCACTTTAAGACCACTCAAGCGACCGTCAACTGTCATTTTGGCGTATTCATTAATTACCTGTGGACGATGGGTGATGTTATGCCTATCGGCCATGTCCCAGTCAATCTTGCTGTGTGCTGGAGTGACACCAAGTGCACCGGTACCAAATTCTGGATCGACCTCTTTGTCGGCAATAACCGTCACTTCAATCGGCACGTCACAAAACGTAAGAGAAAAGGTTTGACCAATGTATTGTGTGTATCGTGCGTCGTCAGGGTGAACAGCAACTGCGGTATCGCCAACCTTTGTTTCGGGACGAGAAGTAGAAATACTGATAGGGAAGTCTTTGCTGTATTTAAATGTGTAGAGTTCTGATTGTCGTTCTTCGTGGACAATCTCGTCATCAGAAATAGTCGTTTGTCCTTTCGGGTCCCAGTTTACAATTCTATTGCCGCGGTATATCAACCCTTCGTCATACATTCGCTTGAATGCAGTAAAGACAGCAGTGTTTCTTTTCTCATCCAGTGTGTATGCGTAGCGAGACCAATCTAGAGAAGCGCCCATTTTTCGGACTTGCGAGAGTATAGTATTCTCGCTTTCTTTTGCAAAGCTATTAACACGCTTCACGAGCTCTTCTCGACCGATGTCGTGACGAGTGAGCTTCTCATCTTTTTGAAGATTCTTTTCAACCCGAGCTTGAGTTGCAATAGCAGCCGAGTCAGTACCAGGAACCCAGAGAGTTCGTTTGCCTAGCATGCGATTGTACCGTACAAAAGCGTCTTGAAGCGCATCTTCATAGGCATGACCTAGGTGAAGAACTCCTGTGACATTTGGTGGTGGAAGGACGATAGTGAATGTTTCCGCGTCCGGTGCGGCGATGCCTTTTTCGACACAGATATCAGGATTAAAAAACCCACTTTCCTCCCACAGTTTATACAATGAATCCTCATGTGCTTGTGGATCATAGGGCTTTAAAAATAGCTCAGGAATACTAGGTGTTTCTTCGTGCATAGATTTAGCGATGTTAGCACGAAATAAGAGATTTAAAAACGCTCATAGTTGAGCCTCTTTAGGTTGCACTGTCAGATTAAAGGAGTACAATTTTTATAAACGTTGAGCCTACTCCCTTCGGTAGCCACTCTTAGTAGTAAGGAAGCTTAATAAAACGCTTATGTCAGAGATAATTCTTTATCCGACAGAGACAGTGTATGCGCTCGGGGTCAATCCTTTTGACCGTGCGGCGTGGCATGACCTCTGTGAGCTCAAGGAACGGCATGGCTACCAAACCGCCAGCTGGCTCTTACCTTCAGTCGAGGACATTGCATCCTATGCAAATGTCACTAAAGTAGCGAAGGAACTTATAGATAGGTATATGCCTGGACCCTTTACGATTGTGTTAAAGGCGAAAGATTATCTGCCACGTGAGGTGCAAATGCTTGACGGGACAGTTAGTTTTCGTGTATCTTCCGATCCCGTTACCCAAGAATTCATTGCTGAGTACATGGCGACCCGCAATGCGCCACTTACCTGTACCAGTGCTAACCGTCATGGACAGCCGACCATGATAACTCCACAGAGTATTGCCGGACAATTTGGTGATAAAGTGCAGATGATTACCAAGATTATTGACGACGGACCCCGCTTCGGACGCCCGTCCACCATCGTACGTTGTGTCGATGATGTGGTGACGGTTCTGCGCCAAGGTAGTATCCAAATCAGAAAGCCATCGCCAGTAGCTACAGCCAACAGCATGGATTCGCTCTACGCTGAAATATTTTAGGACAGACTCTTATTGCCATCAGCCCTTATTACGTCACTACCCCTTGGTGCAAGGGCACTCGCGGCGCGAGCGTGGCCAGCCAGAGCTATCATGATGCTGTTGTCGGTCGAGAGTCTTGGTTGTGGGAAATAGACAGTAGTGTGTGGGAGGGCGGTTAGGAAAGCGGCTTCAAACATCCTCCTGAGGTGCTGGTTGGCACTTACTCCACCTCCTACAATGAGTGTTTCAGCCCCATGTTTCTCCATCGCAGTAATGGATTTCTTCAGGAGCACTGTCGTGACAGCATCTTCAAAATCACGGGCAATTGCGGCGACATCAATTTCGCTTAAAGTCTTTTCTTGTACCGCATAACGCACGGCGGTCTTGAGTCCAGAAAAGGAAAAGTCTAAATCACCAGAATTGAGCATGGGCGTTGGGAAGTCGGCAAACTTAGGAAATTTTTCCTTGCGCGCTTTTTCGGCCCGCTTCGCTATCTCTGGTCCGCCAGGGTATTGCAGGCCGAGCATACGTGCAACTTTGTCATACGCTTCGCCGACTGCGTCGTCTCTAGTCTGTCCGATTTTTTCATACTGTCCCCAGTTTTTCATCAAGATGAGTTCGGTGTGTCCACCAGAAATGAGAAGTGAAATAGTGGGGAAAGCGATATCAGACAGCATGTCGTCTCGCTCAATATCAAAGACGCTCGAGAGCACGTGACCTTCCATGTGATTAACCGGCACAATCGGTACATTCCAAAGTAGCGCCAATGCCCGAGCAAAGTTTACTCCGACCCACAAGGCTGGTTCCAAGCCTGGTCCACTAGTGACAGCAATAAGATCAATATCATACGAGCCGTATTTTTTATGAAAGGCAAATAGACTATCAATCAGCTCTGGTTCACGGTACAGGATAGTCTGAAGTTCTTGCTTTATCAGTTCACTGATAATACGGTCATTCTCTCGACCTTCGAGGCCAGACTCAGTCAGAGCTTTCTCAAGCATAGGGACGATAGTGGCGACATGCTCTCGTTTAGCGAGCATAGGGAACACCCCGCCGTATTCCCGATGGACATCAATCTGTGACCATAAGGCATTTCCGAGAATGTCATATTTAGCCTGCGGAAAATCGCCGTGAGCCTCTATGAGGCTCACGGCTGTTTCGTCACAAGATGTCTCAATACTGAGGATTAACATGAGGGAACTATACGAGGGAGGAGGGGAGTTGTAAAGAAAACAGCACCACTTTCGTGATGATGTTTATATGGACTATTCCTCTTCTGACTCCAATTTTTGGCATTCGTTTAGCAGACGTTCAATTTCTTCTTCGTTAAAAATGTCCGTCATTTCTACAATCGTCCATTGTCCTTCTCTGTAATCTTTCGCTGCACTCTCAGGTGTTGGGTAGCGTTCTCTTAGTTCCACCCTCCACTTTTCTGCCATTTCTCGCGCCTCTATTTCATGTGGGTCGTTTTCAAACTCTTGTCTTAGTCTTTCTTCTTCTGATCTCGAAGTGGCTGCATTTTCCGGTCCGGACATAAAATATTATTGATTACGATTAAGGTTTAGTAATTTTATCATATGACATTTTTGACTGTGACCGATACAGGACTTGAACCTGTGACCTCTACAATGTCAATGTAGCGCTCTACCAG
>ERZ1292633.576-Hain-H41-02um-R1-576-length-42387-cov-58_pt1 | contig 36414 bp, 28 predicted proteins | sample MGYA00564406_ERZ1292633 | MGnify/ENA primary metagenome ERZ1292633 (study PRJEB36523, sample SAMEA6512639) | groundwater metagenome | collected 2019-01-08 | study: AquaDiva: Metagenomics assemblies of 32 groundwater samples
CTGATGGGTTATCCTTATTTTATATGGAATACCATAGCCCTGTATGCCCTGGGCGGGCTATTGACCGCGTCGTTGTTTGTGTTTAAGGATTGATTAATAATGTATCCGCCTAAGGCGGGTCTAAGAGTCCCGCCTTGGCGGGACTCTAAGAGAGGATATTATATGGTAGAGAGAACCGAATACAAGGGCAATCCGATAATCGTGCTCAAGCGCGACGAGAACGACAAGTTCCCGTTCTCATTCGGCTTATCCAAGGCCAAACTTATTTTGGAAAACCTGGAGGAAATTAAGAAGTTTGTCGCGGAGCCGAAGCGGAGTCCCGATAACTTCGGGGATGAAGGGAAATAGTTGGATTCTTGCGGTACAGGGAAGTTTAAATTAGCCACTAAGACACCCCACCATACGGCGGGGTAAACTCCGGCACAAAAGAACTCTTAGTGTCTTAGTTACTTCGTGGCAGATAATCTGTATTTTAGAAAGGTCTCAAGATGAAGTTTAGCGAATATGAATACCAACGCCCGGATATAAAGGACATCCAGTCCCGCTACCAGGCACTGCTCGATAAACTGGAATCAGCACCCACGCCCCAGGATATGGAATCCCTGATGGCGGACATCAATAAACTCCGGATTGAGTTCGGGTCCATGGGCACAATCGCGGCCATCCGCCACACCATCAATACGGCCGACGAATTCTACAAGAACGAACAGGCCTATTTTGACCAGGCCGGGCCGCTCCTGGGCCAGTATGAGACACGGTATTACGCCATTCTGATAAAATCCAAGCACCGGCCCTGGCTGGAGAACAAAGTGGGCAAACATCTCTTTGTCATGGCTGAACTGGCGCTTAAGGTCTTTAAACCGGAAATCGTGCCGGACCTGCAGATGGAAAATAAGCTCTCGACCGAATACACGGCTTTGCTGGCTTCAGCCCGGATAATGTTCGAAGGCCAGGAGCGGACCCTGTCCCAGATGGGTCCGTTTCTGATTTCGCCGGACCGGCAGATGCGCCAAAAGGCGGCCAAGGCCAAATACGGATTCCTATCCGCCCATGAAACCGAACTGGACCAGCTCTATGACAAACTGGTCAAGATTAGGGTGGAGATTGCCCGCAAACTTGGATACAAGAATTTCGTCCAGCTGGGCTATGACCGGATGGGCCGTTCGGATTACGACGCTAAGATGGTGGCCAATTTCCGCAAGCAGGTCCAGGAATTCATCGTGCCCATAGCATCAGGGCTTCGCGAAAGACAGCGGGTCCGGCTGGGCCTGGACAAGCTAAAATACTTTGACGAGGGCCTGAATTTCCAGGACGGCAACGCCAAGCCCAAGGGCGACCCGGACTGGATTATCAACCACGGCCGGGCCATGTATTCAGAACTCTCACCGGAAACAAAAGAATTCTTCGACTTTATGATGGACAACGAACTCATGGACTTGGTCAGCAAAAAGAACAAGGCCGGGGGCGGCTACTGCACCTTTATCGGCAAATACAAGGCGCCGTTCATATTCTCCAACTTCAACGGCACCTCTGGCGACATTGACGTGCTGACCCACGAGGCCGGGCACGCCTTCCAGGCCTACACCACCCGGGATTTCATTGTGCCGGAATACCAGAGCCCGACTTCTGAAGCGGCTGAGATACACTCTATGAGCATGGAATTCTTCACCTGGCCGTGGATGGACCGGTTCTTCAAGGAGGATGTCCGTAAATACCGGTTTGCCCATCTCAACAACGCCATGCTCTTTATCCCTTATGGCGTGACCGTGGATGAATTCCAGCATTTTGTTTATGATAATCCAAATGCTACGCCGGCCGAGCGCAAGAAACAGTGGCGGGTCATAGAGCAGAAATATCTGCCGCATCGGGATTACGATGACAACCAGTATCTGGCCAACGGCGGATTCTGGCACCAGCAGTTGCACATATTCAAGCACCCGTTTTATTATATTGACTACACCCTGGCCGAGATATGCGCCTTTCAGTTCTGGAAGAAATCCGTTGAAGACCGGCCCAAGGCCTGGGCGGACTATGTCAGTTTATGCCAGACCGGAGGCAGGCAGGCGTTCGTGGGCCTGACCGGCGTGGCCAATCTGATATCGCCGTTCCAGGACGGCTGCGTCAAATCCGTGGTCGGGACCATCAAGAATTGGTTGGATGACCCCAATAACAGCCGGATATAATACCTATAACACGAATAAAATAATTCGTGCGATTTGCATATATTCGCTTGAAATCGGTGTTTATCTGTGTTAATCTGTGGTTAGTATTTATTATTTATGAAATACCATAAAAGCTACGACCATTTGTTAGTAGTTCTGTCTAAAGGTGAGAATATAATTGAGAAACTGAGCGAGGTCTGCCGCAACGAGAATATCCTGTCCGGATTCTTCAATGGCATCGGCGCAGTCAGTCAGGTGGAGATGGCGCACTTTGACCCGGTTAAGAAGCAATACAGCTACAAGCAGATGTCCGGCCTGCCTGCCGACCTGCCCGCCAAAGCATTGGCGCAGGCGGGAGCATCGGCGCAGGTAGGCGCCCTGGAGATTGTTAGTTTGACCGGCAATATTACACGCAAAGACGGAGAGGTGGTGATTCACAGCCATATCTCGGTCAGCGCCGAGGATATGCTCTGTTACGGCGGACATCTCAAAGAAGCCGTGGTCGGCCCGACCTGCGAAATTACCCTGACCGACCTCAAGGTCACCATATTACGCACCCCGGACAAGGACACCGGCCTGAATCTGATACAGTAAATGTGGCAGGTAGGGATTCTATGAGGAGGGTAGCTGGGTATAGGGAGTTCTTGACCGATAAAGGCGGAAATAGTAGGATGGGGAATAATTAGGGTGTTCCTGGAATCTCCGAAAAAATATAATTTTCTACTTGACAAGAATATTTATTTTGGTATAGTGCTAATTATTAAAACTTATAAAGAAAGGGGATTTATTTATGAAGAAAATAGTGATAACTGCAATAGCCGTCTTAATGATACTTTGCTTGGTTCATACGGAATCATCTTCATCTTACTCTCAGAGCACATCCACCTGGTTTTATAAGGTTACAGGGACGGGCGGCAGTACTACTGTAGAAGCGAATATTAATGACATAGTTTATTTTGAACTTGACGCTACGGCGCCTGATTATGTTTGGGGAAATATTAGAATTGATTTTGACCCTGAAATGCTTGAGTGCGTGAGCATTGAAGAATCTCCTTTTAATTATGGATTTTGGACGTGGTGGACTCCGGCAACAGGAATGCCACAATATGATGGTGGCGGTACCTATTACTACTACGTTACACAAGATAGTTCCGATTATGCGGCTCAATGGGTTGAGTGGTATGGAGAAGGCGAAGCTGGTCCCGTAGGGACGTATGATAATGTTAATGGTATTATTAGGATATATTGCAGTACTTTTGCAGGTGGATTATACGATTCCCAACCTTTAAGGCTTGGGTTTAGAATCAAAAAGACGGGGAACGCAGAATTTACGACATATGCAAATGATTATACCAATTATGATTGGTCATTGAATAATTTGGATTCTTATCTTCAATCAAATGTTCAAGTGCTTCCCTTGGCGCAACCGCCCGCCGCGCCGAGCAATCTGGTTGCCACAGCCGTTTCATCATCCCAGATAAATCTCACCTGGCAGGATAATTCGGATAATGAAGACGGGTTAAGATAGAAGGCAAGGTAAATTGTTTCAGTGACTTTGTTCAGATTGCCAAGGTGGGCGCCAATATTACCAGTTACTCTGATAAAAGAGTTCTGGCAGGTATTACCCATTTCTACCGTGTCAGGGCATATAATGAAGCGGGAGATAGCGATTATTCCAATATTGCCTCAGCCACCACGCCGACCCCGATGAACGATATTCTTTCTGCCCTTGCCCGGCTTTATCAGGAAGGCGCGATTAAGAATGCTGGAATTTACAATTCGTTATTAGTCAAGTTACAGGCGGCTCAGAATGCCCAGAACTTTAATACCGCTCTGAATCAACTCAACGCCTTTTCTAATCAAGTTCAGGCACAGTCAGGTAAGGGCGTTTCCAATGAAGCAAGCCAGATATTACTTGCCCTTAATGCGGTAGCTGTTGTTTACGTTAATCCGGACAAGATTGCTTCTGGTTATGCCTTAATTGCCACATTCAAACCAGCCGATTATCCCGCTGTTAGAATTGAGGCAAGAGAAACACCGGAGCCATATGTGCCCAAAATATCTGATAACCGAGCATATATCTTTGAGGCAACCCCGGGTGTATTAAATTTATATTATTATGATGGCGTTGGCCAGTGCGTAAATATCAATAGAAATATTGAAATTAATAATATTACACGAGTGATTTATTACAATGGCGCTCCGGTAACGACCATCAGGGAGATTTTTAGTGACCTACTTCCCACACCTGCCGGTGACTATATGTATTTAACAATAAATTTTCCCTATTGGCTGACTATCTTTATGACCCCGGTAAGTCATCTTCAAATCCAGTCCTATATGGATGATTTTACAACTGATAAAGGCAGGCCCATAGTGACCATACCAGATGGTCGGCCTTCTCCCCCTTTATCTCCAGAGGAAGGTCGGGATCGGACTATAACAGAAGATAACAATAGTTCCATAAATGGTCATTCAAGGGGTGCGCTTATAAGCATGGGTGTAATTACGCGCACGGGAATTCCAACAGATTCTTATAACTGCTGGGGTTGGACTTTTACCTGTGGTAGCGCATGGATGAATGATCCTATTGACGTGGATAATGTTTTATCTGATAATGGATATGCCCAAATAACACCTGCCCACTCCGCCCCGGCCAAGCCAGGTGATGTAATTGTCTACAGGGATGATCGAGGTGAGGTACTACACACTGGTATTGTAAGAGAAGTAGACCCTGCGACTGGCCAGCCAACCCTTGTAGAAAGTAAATGGGGTCCATGGGGGCGATACTTACATCCACCTGAAACAGTCCCAGCCGACTATTTACCTGAAGGTGGGAAAATAGAATACTGGCGTGCGCCTGAAACCAGACAAGCGCCCGCTAATAGCGCTGACCCTGATAAAGAACGGCATACTCTGCCCGTCGGGTAGATAGAGATAAATATGCGTAATTTAGATATATTGTTAATTCTACTGCTTATTCTTAGCGGATGCAGTGTATCTGATCCACCGCAACAACTAACTACCCCAGAAGTAGAACTTAGCAAACGTTTGAATCGGATAAATGAGATTTTGGATGCAATAGAAAAAGCGCCGTGGAGTGAAAGGTTCTTAGGTAATTTTACTACAGGTGCTGCGAGTAGTTGCCGCGTATTTAGCAGCAGTATTGCCAGAAAGACAGAAGCAAGATTTCTAATAGAAAATTCTGATATTGCTCTGCCTCTAATGTTTAAGAGATTAGATAGTAAAAAGGCGGATGGTGGAGTAGCGATTGTATACTTTATAGTATTTGAACACGCTAAATCCGCTGAATCAATTCCTTATATAGCCGATTATATATTCTCTCTCGATGAAGGTCACAGGGAATTTGTTGGTAGCCTGGTTTCCTCTTTCACATATGCACTAATGGCCGCCCAAAGCACTACATCTCTTAAACAACTTATGAACAATAGTCCTAGTCGCACCCTTTTTGACCGACGTTTGGACATCGCTAAGGAATTAAGGCAATGGTATGAGGGGTATAAAAAACAGTCACCGCGTAACTTCTCGTGGGACACATTCAACCGCGGGTGGATAATCGGGGGCCGCCATACCGAATAATTCTTCACGAAAAATATTATCAATCCCGTAGAATGAATGGCTTGGGGACATCCCCCTAAGCCAGGGGGACATCCCCGAACGGTTTGTCCTGAGGGATGAAAGGTTCAGCCCCAAGGATGAATGCTGGGACTGAGGGATGAAAGAGTTATCCCCAGGGATGAAAGATTCAGCCCAAGGGATGAAAGGTTCATCCCCAAGGATGAACGCTGGGACTGAGGGATGAAAGAGTTATCCCCAGGGATGAAAGTTTCCGCCCCAAGGATGAAAGATTCAGTCCTGGGGGTTGATTATTAGCATAACTGCTTTAATTTAGTGGGTTATGGTGAAAACTATGTGAAAATCCCCCTCAATCCCCCTTTTGTGAGCGCCATAAGGGCGCCATGGCGCTTCGGCGCCACAAAGGTTGGGAGTAAAAACAACCCCCCCAACCCCCTTTATTAAGGGGGACTGGGGGATTAGTGTTTGTGTGACCCCGCCAGAGGCGGGTCTAAGAGCCAGTACGTCGCTGCGCTCCTACTGGCTCTAAGATTTATCCTTGGTCTCGAATTCGGCGTCTATGATGTTATCGCCTTCCTTGCCTTTACCCTTGCCGTCACTTGGGGGTTGCTGTTGGGGTGGTTCTTGTCCCGGTTCGAATCCGCCGCCACCCATTGGTCCTTCTGGGCCTGCGCCGGGTCCTGCCTGTCCGCCGGATTGCTTATTGGCCTGTTCATACAACTTCTGAGCCAGGGTATGGCTGGATTTGGTTAGTTCCTCGATAGCGCTTTTGATTTCGGCCACGTCTTCCTTTTCCTTGGCCTTCTTCAGGCGCTCCAGCGCCGAGTTAATCTTGCCTTTTTCGTCCGGCGTGACCTTATCGCCTAATTCGGCCACGGTCTTTTCCGAGGAGTAGATTAACTGGTCGGCCTGATTGCGCGCCTCGGCCAGCGCTTTGCGCTGTTTGTCCTGCTCGGCGTATTGGCCGGAGTCCTTGACCATCCGTTCGACCTCTTCCTTGGCCAGACCGGACGACGCCTGGATGACGATGGACTGTTTTTTGTTGGTGGCTTTATCGAGCGCCGCGACATTAAGGATACCGTTGGCGTCTATGTCAAAGGTGACCTCGATTTGTGGCACGCCGCGCGGCGCGGACGGAATTCCGGCCAGGCGGAATCTGCCCAGGGTCCGGTTGTCCGATGCCATTTCGCGTTCGCCCTGAAGGATGTGGATTTCCACCTCGGTCTGGCTGTCCGCCGCCGTGGAGAACACCTCTTTTTTGCTGGTCGGAATTGTGGTATTGCGGGTGATTAACGGGGTCCGGATGCCGCCCATGGTTTCGATGCCCAGGGTCAGCGGGGTTACGTCCAACAGCAGGATGTCCTTGATATCGCCTTTCAAGACCGCGCCCTGGATAGCCGCGCCCATGGCCACCACCTCGTCCGGATTGACCGAGCGATTGGGTTCTTTTTTGAAGAATTCCTTGACCAGTTCCTGGACGCGCGGGATTCGGGTTGAGCCGCCGACCAGGACCACCTCGTCAAGTTCTTCGGGTTTGAGTTTGGCGTCAGCCAGCGCCTGTTTGCAGGGTGCCAGCGATGAGACCAGCAGGTCTTCGATGAGTTGCTCCAATTTGGCCCGGGTAATGGTTAGTTGGAGATGTTTCGGACCGGTGCTGTCGGCCGTGATAAAGGGCAGGTTGACCTCGGTCTGGACCGAGGATGACAGTTCGCACTTGGCGCGTTCGCAGGCCTCTTTGAGGCGCTGGAGCGCCATCTGGTCTTTGCGCAGGTCAATGCCTTCTTTTTTCTTGAATTCGTCAGCCACGTAATTAATCAGGCGCTGGTCAAAATCATCGCCGCCTAAGTGGGTATTACCGTTGGTGGACAGGACCTCAACCACGCCGTCGCCCACCTCCAGGACCGAGACGTCAAAGGTGCCGCCACCCAAGTCATAGACGGCCACTTTTTCGTTCTTTTTCTTGTCCAGTCCGTAGGCCAGTGCCGCGGCCGTCGGTTCGTTGATGATGCGCTTGACATCCAGTCCGGCGATTTTGCCGGCGTCTTTGGTGGCCTGGCGTTGTGAGTCGTTGAAATATGCCGGCACGGTAATGACCGCGTCAGTCACCTTTTCACCCAGGTAGGCCTCGGCGGTTTCCTTTAGTTTCTGGAGAATCATGGCCGAGATTTCCGGCGGCGAATACTGTTTGCCTCGGGCTTCGACCTTGACCATTTCATCCGGCGCGCCGACTACCTTGTAGGGGACCATCTTTTCTTCCTGGGCTACTTCGGAGCGTCTCCGACCCATAAAGCGCTTGATGGAATATACGGTATTGGCCGGGTTGGTGATGGCCTGGCGCCGGGCCAGTTGGCCGACCAGCCGTTCGCCTTTGTCCGTGAATGCCACGATGGACGGGGTCAGCCGGCCGCCTTCGGCGTTGGTAATGACGGTCGTCTCGTTGCCCTCGCGCACTGCCACAACTGACAAAGTGGTGCCCAAATCAATTCCTATAGTTTTTCCCATAATAAAACTCCTTTCACGTGATACGAGATACGTGATGTGAGATACGCGTATCGCGAATCCCGCATCCCCATATCAATATAGCAAATAGTCCTAACTTCTCCTTGACCTAAGTCAAGAAGGACGTAATTTTACCGGTTACGCAATCAAGGAGTATATATTAAGTGCGCGGGCTTGTCAAGTAAAAATAAAACCACGAAAGGACACGAATATTCACCACAAAGACACAAAGGGCACAAAGAAATCCAACCACAGATGAACACAGATATACACGGATAATTATTAGTAAATCATACCGTGAATAAGTTCCATTACACTTACTATATGGCGTCCAGTATGCCCTTGGATATTAAACTTAAAATCCCATATAGCATCTGTCTTTTTTCCTGCATCACTTTTCTCGTAATTTACAATCATTTCATTTAAATCTGCGTATATTTCCGCCAAATGGACAGAAAGAATAGCCGCATCATCTGTTGAAGGATGATTTGTAAGGCGATAATTATTCTTATTTAACAATCCATCTATTTTCTCCCGTACTATCGCTTCATTCTCACCTCTATTATCGGTATTTGTTCCATCATTTGATACATTAACATCCGGGAGTGATTGTCCAAGATAATATATTTGCGGCAGAACAAGATTACAGTCCCATAGAAATGACATATCCTGAGCATTATCCACAAGACTGATAAACTTATTACTGACTGCTATTAATTCTTGTATGGTATCCATAAAATATTTCTACCTCTTATAAGTTATCCGTGCCCATCTGCGTTTATCTGCGTCCCATTGATACGCTCCGTGCCCTCTGTGTCTCTGTGGCTGTAATTATTTGGGTCTCTCTGTCCCACCCGGACGGCCGCCGGGATGCCCGCCGCCCATACCACCTCCCATGCCGGACGGGAACGGGACCTCCACTTCCTTGGGCATTGGGAATGTTATGCTGGAGTTGGCAATCTCCAGCAGGGCCGTGGATACCAGATTGATAGCGTTGTCAATCTTCTCAATGTCCAGTTTGTCCGCGGTGTCGTTGACCGTATGCTGTTCGGCAAAACGGCTGGAGGTGAAGTTGAGCGCCGGAATCTTTTCCTGGTAGAACGAATAATAATCAGAGCCGAACTTGAAGGTGAATTCAATATTGTCCTTGAGGGTTAGTTTTGCCTGGGCATTGGCCTTTTTGATGACATCGTAGAGTTCGGGATTTCTCAGCACGCCCATGACATAGAGTTCTGTCGGATTGCCCCGTCCGAGCATATCCATATTTAACATTGCAATGGTCTTGGAGGGTGAGGTATTGTGTTTGGCATAGTATCTGGAGCCGAAGAGTCCCATTTCCTCGGCGCCGAATGCCACGAATACGATATTGCGTTTGGGTTTTATGCCGGAGCGGGCCAGGGTCTCGGCAATAGTCAGCAATGCGGCGATGCCTGAAGCGTTGTCATTAGCGCCCGGGAAATATTTGCCGTCTGCGCCTACGCCCATATGGTCATAATGCGCGCCCAGGACCACGCTGGCCAGCAATTCGCCTTTCATGGTGCCGACTACATTATATGTCGTGCAGTCCTTTTCCCAGGTGGTCTCGGTAGTAATGCCGACTGTGGCCGGTTGGGCCAGCAGTTCCTTGGCCACCTCTTCGGTCACGACCATTGCCGGCAATATGGGTTCGGTGGTGATTCTTGATTGCCCGCCCAGGATAAGGAAGCGCAGGGTCAGATTTCCGGTGGCGGCTTCAGGTGTCTTGAGCCGTTTCTGGATGGTTTCGGACGGGAATTCCTGCCAGACCGCGCTGTCATCGGACAGGCCTTTGGCTGAGATGATGACGATACCCTTGGCGCCGCGGTTCTTGGCGTTAGTGGCCTTGAGGATTAATGATGAGTATTTGGCGGCCGTGATAGTGCCTGAGACAACCAGTTGGACCAGCGGTTCAGGCAGTCCGGCCTTGACCAGGACTATCTTGTCCTTGACATCCAGGTTTTTGTAATCGTCATAACTGAATTCATCGGCGCTGATGCCGTAGCCGGCGGACACGACTGCGCCGTTGACCTCGCCATTAGATCTTAAATTAAGGGGCAGGAAATCCTTGCCCAGGTTATATTTCTTAACCTCCCATTTGTCTGTGGGCTTCATCCCGAAGGCGGTCTTCTTGCCCAGTTTCTGCATCTGGATATCAAATGGCTGGAGTTCAGTAGCCAGCCCGTATTTCCGGAATTCAGTGGCGATGTATTCAGCCGCGGCCTTGTCGCCCTCGGCGCCGGCAGCCCGACCGGCTAATGCAGGAGATGCCAGAAATGCACAGTGTTTCCTGATGGATTCCAGACGGGGATTTTGGGCCGGTGTTGGCGTTGGAGTTGCCTGGCTGGTCTGGTCGCCGGTAAATTTATATTCCAGCGAGTTAAACGGGGCGCTGAAATCGCCTTTGCGAATCATCTGGCCCTGTTCAAAGATGATGTAGTTGTCCCAGCGGTAGAAGAAGACAATCCGGGCCGGCCGCTCGGACGCCTGCTGGGACAGTCCCATAAACAGGGTGATGTATTTCTTGTTGTTGTAGGGGCTCCAGCACGATGCCATGACCGCCTGGCTGGGTGAGTTATAGGTGGTGTTGTTGATTACGAATCCGTCTTTCATTAGTTTGAAATTATCGGGTTTGAATCTGGCCTCATTCATCAACTGGGCCGCGGCGGTGTTGATGGCCGGCGAGCCGAGAATCATGAGCGAGTTGTTATTCAGGTCGGCCTGGACTATTTCGCTGTCCGCCTTCATGGCGGCCTTTTGGTTTCCGGCTACCCGCTCGGCCACCTTTTTATAGAGGGCGTTTTCCTCCGGCGTTCCGGCCGAGGGATAAACCACCAGGAGATTCTTGTCGCCCATAGTCGCGCCCAGGCAGGGCCAGAGTTCCTTGTCCTTGAGCCGGCGGAAGATATTGTAGTCCGGGTCAATGGCCAGTGACAGCGGTTTACCGGCCTTGACATCTATGGTCTTGGTTTCTACAAGGTTGGATACCTCGATGATACTTTCCTCTTTGCCTTGGTCAGTGGTGACGACCACCGGCAGCATTATTTTGAATGGCGGGACCGTATTTTGTTTGATGGTGAATGAAACTGTTTTCCCGTTGAGCGATACGTTTTCCAGGGCCAGGTCCGGGATGCCGGTCTGGTCCAGCCACTGGCTGAAGAACCACTGGAGTTTTTGGCCGGAGTTCTTCTCAAAGGCGAACTGGAAATCCTCCCAGTTGGCCTTGTTGCCGCCCTTTTCCTTGATGACCAGGCGCAGGGATTCAAAGAACGCCGCATCGCCCATCATTTTCCGGAGCATATGAAACATAGCCGCGGGTTTGCCGTAGCCGATTTCGTTGTCTATTTCGGCCTGCTTGCCCACGAATGTCCGGACCGGCTTGTCATTGCCTTCGTTGACAAAGGCCGAGAACTTAACGCAGTTAATCCGGCGGTAATTGAAGGCGTCAGCCGGGGTTTTCTTTAATTCCAGAAAATAATAATTGGAGCAGTAGGTGGTCAGGCCTTCGCACCAGTTGCCCCGTGATTCGTCGACATTGACGTAGTTGCCCCACCAGCAGTGCATTATTTCGTGCCCCAGGCCGCCTTCGTTGGCGTGCCGGCCCATCATTATCACATCCGTGCCGAGCAGAGTATATGAAGGCATGCCATATCCGGTGGTGAAGAAGTTTTCCACGATGGAGAACGACTTGAACGGGTAGGGCGTCAGAAAGGTCGGGAAGAGCGACAGGAAACCCTTGGCCGCCTCAATATGCGCCTGGGCAAACTGCTGGGAGTCCTTGTAGAAATAAGCCGCCACCCGGATGCCGTTGAAATGTTCTGAGGTGATGACGTATTTCCCGGCCACCAAGGTGTAAGTATCAAAAAGAATATCGCTGGTCCAGGTGGTCTTGATTTTGTTATCAACGACCGTGCGCGACTTTAGTTCGTTCTGGCCGACCACTTCCCATCCGGCCGGGGTGAGCGTGGTGACCTCAAAGTGAATCATCGGGCTGGATGGGACGCGCGGGTACCAGCCGGAGCCGTGATGGAGATAGACGCCTTCTTCGGAGATGATGCCTGAGGTCTGTCCGCCGGCCACAAAGCCCAGGGTCTTTTCCGCCTCGGGCTTGTCGTATATCTTGCCTTCGTAGGAAGCGACGAGCGTGAACTTATCAGGGGTTTGGGCGCGGGCCAGCGGCAGCGAGAAATTATACGACTGCAGGCCTTCTGATTTGCCTTTGGTGACGTTAAGGACTATGGGGTTTTTATTATCCTGCCAGATGAGGGATTTAAGTTCCAGTCCGGGATGCAGGGCGAAGAAGAAATTGCCGGCCTTGGGCGGGACTCCTTGTTTGGTCACCGTGGCTTCCAGGGTGTCTGTGACCGCGATATAATGTATGGTCGGGTCCAGTTCGGCCACAATATTATGGGATGTGATATTGAGCGGTTCCGGGGGTGAGGAAATCGGGCCGGCCATGCCGGATGATTGACAGCCACAGATTACACAGATTAAAGCCAGGGAATAAAGGAAGACTTGTTTCATATTAAGGCCTTTCTATAATTAATAATATAAGATTGAGAATAGATTTTTTACCTCTAAGGCACGGTCAAGTCAAGGAATTTAAGTGTTCTTTAAATTGACCCTGTTAAAGATGTTTAGTATTATTTTTTACAACTGGATTTAACGGATTGTCCGTTTAATCCGTGTAATCCTGTTGTCAGGAAAGGTTTATAAAATATGCATAAAGAAATTATCAGCCGGATAATAGAATCAGCCGAGGCCAAATACCTGATGCTCAACCAGGCCGAGGTGATTGGAAAGATAGCCGAGAAGGTTATCAGCGCGTTAAAGAAGGGCAACAAGGTTCTGCTCTTCGGCAACGGCGGCAGCGCATCAGACAGCCAGCATATCGCCGCTGAAATCGTAGGCTGTTTTACTAAACGCCAGCGTCGGCCATTGCCGGCTATTGCTTTAACTACTAATACTTCTAATCTGACCGCCATTGGGAATGACTATGGGTTTGAGAGTGTGTTCAGCCGGCAGGTTGAGGCGCTGGTGAATCGGGGCGATGTGGTTCTGGCGTTCTCTACCAGCGGGAATTCAATAAATGTGATAAAGGGCGTCCAAGCCGCGCGCCGAAAGGGCGCTTATGTCATCGGATTTACCGGCCATAAGAAGAATAAACTCAAATCGTCCGTGGATTTATGTTTCTCTGCTCCGGCTGATACCTCAGACCGAATTCAGGAATGTCATATCACAGCCGGACATATTGTGTGCGAGATGATTGACAGGGCGTTCTAAACCACAGATGAATACAGATTGACACGGATTTAATACGGATGATTTACTATTATATTATTTGTGCGATAGTAGGGTATCTGATTGGTTCCATACCGTTCGGGTATATAATAGTAAAACTCAAGAAAGGCATAGACATCCGCACGGTCGGGAGCGGCAATATCGGGGCGACTAATGTTGGGCGGGTTATTGGCTGGCCTTGGGGAATACTGTGTTTCTTATTGGATGCGGGTAAGGGGTTTGTTTCTACAGTATTAATACCTTATCTTATTCTTAGTCATACCTATCCCGAACCTCAGAGGATAATTAGACCCGAAGGGACGTTACCTTTTTGCGGAACGCCTTATGTTGCATATATGTCTGAGCGAATGCAAGTGCTCAAGGAGTTATCATTACTTGTAGGTTTATTTGTTATCATTGGTCATCTTTTCCCTTGTTATCTTCGTTTCAAAGGAGGAAAAGGTGTAGCTACGGCTTTGGGCGTCTTTATTTTTCTACTTCCAGTTCCAACTTTGATTACTGTGGTTATTTGGTTACTATTTTTGGTGACAATGCGTTATGTTTCCCTGGCATCTATTATGGCGGCTGTGGCACTACCTTTAACTTATTATTATTATTTAACTTGTTATATTTGGCCACTTACATCCTATGATTGGTTTTATAAGCCTATAGCATTATACTTATCTAATTATGTTGCCGCTTTTTTAGTTTTAATATCGTTATTAATTATTATAAAACATATCCCCAACATCAAGCGATTGATTAAGGGAACGGAACCCAAAGTGAAACTTTGGGGGAAGAAACCACAGATTAACACAGATGAACACAGATAAATTGAACATTATTGTCTTGGGTGACGGTGGCTGGGGCACGGCATTGGCTTTGGTACTGCATCACAACGGACATCAGGTTACGCTCTGGAGCAAATTCCCGGAATACGCGCAGTATGTAAGCCGGAAGCGGGAAAACCCCAAGTTCCTGCCCGGCATAAAACTGCCCCGGACGCTTAAAGTTACTTCCGACCTCCAAACTCTCAACTACGAACTTATTGTCATGGCTGTGCCGACCCAGTTCTGCCGCAGTGTGCTTGCGGAATTACGCTCTACGCACCACGCTACACGCTCTACGCTTCCCCCAATCGTCTCCGTTGCCAAGGGCATAGAGCAGACCACCCTGAAGCGGCCGAGTGAGATTATCAAAGAGGTGTTGGATTATCCTAATGATAAGATTGCGGTCCTGTCCGGCCCGAGCCATGCTGAAGAGGTGGCCCGCAAGAAACCGGCCAGCGTGGTGGTGGCTTCCGCCAACAAGAAATTAGCCCGTGACCTGCAGTCCATCTTCAGCAACGAGTATTTCCGGGTCTATACCCAGGATGATGTGGTTGGTGTGGAGACCGCGGCGGCCGTTAAGAATATTATTGCCATTGCGGCCGGTATCTGCGATGGCCTGGGCCTGGGCGATAACGCCAAGTCAGCGCTATTGACCCGGGGCATGGTCGAGATTGCGCGGTTAGGCGAGGCCTTGGGCGGTAACCGGAAAACATTCTTCGGGCTGGCTGGCATCGGCGATTTGATTACCACCTGTATCTCTCCGCACGGTCGCAACCGGGCCGTAGGCGTGCGCATCGGCAAAGGTGAGACCTTGAAACAGATTCTTAAATCAATGCAACAGGTGGCTGAAGGTGTCTGGACCACCAAGGCGGTGATGAGTTTAGTCAGAAAGCATAAGGTGGAAATGCCCATTACACAAGAAGTGTATAATATCCTGTTTAAGAACAAGAGTCCTATTAAAGCGGTATATACGCTGATGACCAGAAGACCTAAAGGGGAGTAATTTATGAAAGATATTTCGGTTATCATTGTAGCCGCCGGGGAGAGCAAGCGGATGGGTATGGGAATCCGCCCCGAAATTATCGGGACTCCGCCGCGGCTCCGTAAACCATTTTTGATGCTCAAAGGCAAGCCGGTTTTACGCTATAGCATTGACATATTCAGGGGCATTCCGTCTGTAAAAGAAATCATTATTGCCGTGAATTCCAAGGATACCCAGATAACGGAAAAGATTATCAAGAGATTCAAGGGTATCAAAACGGTGGTAGGCGGGGCGCGAAGGGTTGATTCGGTCTTTAACGCGCTGATGGCCACCGATAACCAGAGCCGGATTATCCTGGTGCACGATGCGGCCCGGCCTTTTGTCAGCCGCAGGGATGTGCTTCGTCTGATTAACCAGGTGCGCCAGAGCGGGGCGGCCATACTGGCTGTGCCGGTGAAGGATACGATTAAGAAATCCCAAATCCCAAATCCCAAATCCCAAAATCGGACCATAATAAAGGAAACAATAACACCGCGGGAAAGTTTATGGGCGGCCCAGACGCCCCAGGGATTCCGGCGGGATTGGCTGGTCAGGGCGTATCAGGATACCGGGGTTAATGTAACGGATGACGCGTCCCTGGTTGAGATGATAGGATTGCCGGTGCGTATCGTCCGCGGGTCTGAAGCCAATATCAAGATTACGACCAAGGCGGATATAAAATAATATCAACGACCTGAAAGGTCGTTGTCTACCAGGAAAACGGTAGGCAACGAGGTTTACCTCGTTGAACTGTTAAGACAGGTTATCATGTAGATGAAGATAATTATATTCGGCGGGACGTTCAACCCGATTCACAATGGACATCTGCGCATAGCCCGGCACCTCAGGCGGAAATTCAAGCCCGATAAGGTTCTTTTTATTCCCTGCCATATTCCGTATCACAAGAATTACCAGGGACTGGCTGCGCCCAAGCACCGTTTGAATATGGCGCGGCTGGCTGTTTCCGGCGCCACAGGATGGGCGGTTTCGGATATGGATATTAAAAGGGGCGGCCGGACATTTTCAATTGATACCCTTAAGTCATTAAAGAGAAAATACCGCGCCCAGACCGAGTTTTATTTCGTCATCGGCGCTGATTCGCTGGTGGATTTACCGCACTGGTATAAGATAGGCGAACTGAGCCGGCTGTGCAGATTTATTACCATTGCCCGGCCCGGATACCATTTTGCCAAACTCGTCAAGCATCTGCCGGCTTACCTTATTAAAGATATAAAGCAACTCTACCAAGCGGATATACGGATTGATATTTCATCAACCCAAATAAGGAAGAATATCAGGGCGGGAAAATCAGTAAAATCTCTTGTCCCCAAGGCGGTGGAGAGTTATATTAAAAAACATAGGTTATTTGAAACCACAGATACACACAGATAAGCACGGATAATTCAATCAGTGTTCATCCGTGTTAATCGGTGGTGCCGTATATTTTTATGCAGATTCCTTTTACCAACATGGCCCAGGGGTTTTTAGCGAGTATCGGCCAGCATCTGGCCCTGTTGGGTAATACAGCCAGGTCTTACCGCTCCATCGGCAAGCGAAAGACCGCTATATTGGCCGAGATAGAACGGGGCGTCTTCGGCTCGTTCCCGGTGGTGATGATAGTCGGCGTCTTTACCGGTATGGTCCTGGCCTTCCAGTCCGGCAAGGAACTGGCTGATTACGGCCAGGAAACCTCTATCGGCGCGCTGGTGGCGGTGACCATGTGCCGCGAAATGGGACCGGTCATGACCGCCTATATCCTGGCCGGATTAATCGGTTCAACTATTGCCGCGGAACTGGGCACCATGAAGGTGTCCGAGGAGGTGGATGCCCTGTCGGTCATGTCCATTGACCCGATTAACTACCTGGCCTTGCCCAGGATTATTGCATTGGCCATCATCAGCCCGATTCTGACCATTTATACCAATATCATCGGCATACTGGGCGGGGCTTTAATCGGGAATACGGTTCTGGGTATCAGTTTTCCGTTTTATTTCCGCCGGGCGATGGACAGTTTGGAGATGATTGACATATACAGCGGGTTATTCAAGGCATTCATATTCGGGCTGACCATTGCGATAGTCGGCTGCGTCCAGGGCCTGAATGCCGAGAACGGCGCGGCCGGCGTGGGTAAGTCCACCATGAAATCAGTGGTCATCTCCTTTGTGTCAATATTGATATTAGATTTCTTCCTGACCTGGATGTTTTATTAGGCGTTGTTAGAGCGAAGCGAGTTACAACGCCTTATCCCGTATCCCTCTGGGAGGAGGGATTAGGGACTAATTATTTATTCTAAAGCATATAATGTGGAATACTATGAACCAAAACCTCTGGCCCCAAATCGAGTCCGTTCTGCTCCAGATTACCAATCCATCCCAATACACGGGCGGGGAGTTTAACAGCGTAACTAAAGACCATAATTCGGTTGATGTCAGGATAGCCCTGGCATTTCCGGATAAATACCAAATCGGGATGTCGCACTGGGGCTTGCAGGTCTTGTATGGCCTGGTTAATAGCCAGACTGATGCGTTAGCCGAGCGCGCCTTTGCTCCGCAATTGGATATGGAACAGATGATGCGGACCAAGGGAATAGCGCTTTTTACTTTGGAGAGCCACACGGCGGTAAATGACTTTGATATCTTCGCATTATCGCTCCAGTATGAACTGGTCTATACCAATGTCCTGAATATGCTGGACCTGGCCGGGATTCCGCTGGAGCGGACCAAACGTGATGACTCGCATCCGCTGGTCATTGCCGGCGGCCCGGCGGTATTTAACCCGGAGCCCATGGCTGATTTCATTGATATATTCGTGATAGGGGACGGCGAAGACGTGCTCATTAAGATAGTAGATGAGTTTAAGAAGTGCAAGGCGGATGGGATACCACATGGGGTATCCCACTTCGGAAAATTGGGGCGACAGGAGACAATCAAGCGATTGGCGCAGAATGTCCCGTCTTTATATGCGCCGGCATTATACGAGATTACATATAATACTGATAATACTATAAAAGAAATAACACCGTTTGCGGTTGTTCCTAAAGCCACGGTGGCTAATATGGACGAGGCGTTTTATCCGCTGGCGCCGATTGTCCCGTTCGGAGATGCCATCCATAATCGCATCAACCTGGAGATAATGCGGGGCTGTCCGCATTCCTGCCGGTTCTGCGTCTCCAGCGTCATCAAATCGCCTTTGCGCTTTCGCTCGGTACCTAAACTTATGGAACTGGCCGAGGCCATATATAAAAATACCGGCTATGATGAAATCTCTCTGCTGTCGCTGTCCAGCGGTGACTATCCGGATATAGACGAACTGATACTGCGCCTGACCAGCCGGTTCAAGAGCAAGCGGGTGGGGTTGTCCCTGCCGTCTCTGCGGGTGGACGAGCGGCTGATGACTTTGCCGGCGGTGTTGCATGCGGTGCGCAAATCCGGATTTACTATGGCGCCCGAGGCCGGGACCGATAGATTACGCGCCATCATCAGCAAGGACATCAAGGATGAAGACCTGTATGCGGCCGTGCGCGCGGCATACAAGAACGGCTGGCGGCTGGTGAAACTGTATTTTATGGTCGGACTGCCCGGCGAAACAATGGACGACATCAAGGCCATTGTTGACGTGATTTATCAGGCATCGCAAATTGGCCGGGAATTCAACCGCCAGCCGGGCAATGTTAATGTCACTATTTCGCCATTCGTGCCTAAGCCGCATACGCCTTTCCAGTGGGCCGGGATGGACAGCATGGAGACCCTCAGGGAAAAGCAGGCGTTCCTGAGAGACCAGTTAAGGTCCCGACATATCAAGGTCAAGTTTCATCCGCCGGAGCGGAGTTTTATTGAATCGGTATTTTCACGGGGCGACCGGCGTCTGGGCAAACTGCTGATTAACGCCTTTAAGCAGGGTTGCAAGTTTGACGCCTGGGACGAGCACTTTGATTTCTCCAAATGGCTCAAGGCGTTTGATGAGACCAAGAAGGAAGCCGGGATGGAATGGTTCACCCCGGGATTCTATGCCATACGCAAAAGGGACATGTCCGAGGTCTTGCCCTGGGATATGATAGATGGCGGGCTTAGCAAGGAAACCCTTAAACAAGATATGGCTTCTGTGACCCAGGCCGTTGGCGTGATACATGGATAGTTTCACCGGAGTTCTAATGAGTAAAACGCTTTTAATGATCATTGGTATAATCTGTGCCTTGATTAGCGTCTTCGCCATAATGTGGTATAATAACAATAATAAATACGTTGGTGAAATCCCACCTGTTCCGAGGATTACGAACCATGAAGTCGGTAATTGGACTAACATACATAAAGGAAACAAGGATCTTGTAGGCATACACATTCAACAGTTTCCCGATTGCCAGTACGAAGCCGGTCGATACGAGGGCAAACATCCAGCTATGATCATTTACGTCTTCAAAAACAACAAAGCGCACCAAGTGGGGTATGAACCAAATGGGGTCATTCGTTCAGGTTTCTGGTGGAACATACCCGAGGGGGATCGCATTTGGAATATCCTTGACATAAGGTTAGATGAAAACAAGTAGTTCGTAATCCGCTTAATTCCTACGGATTAATCGGGGACTATAATCGGGGGATGCCTTACCTAATTATCCCTAATTCTTGGGACACATTCGCTACGCGGTCTCTGCGGAGTTCAAGGGCGGCAAGTGCAGATTTCACTTGACACCGCATCTTGTATTGCTATAATACAATATATCTATGCCAGAGATTTGCAGGTTTTTCGGGATTGTTATTGCACTGTATTACAATGACCATGAGCCGCCACACTTTCACGCAAAGTACGGGGAACAGGTCGGCGCTTTTTCTATCTCGGAATTACAACTGATTGAGGGCAGTTTGCCCAAACGAATCATCTCGCTGGTACTGGAATGGGCATTTGAACACCGTGAAGAATTAATGCAGGATTGGAATCTGGCAATGGCGAAGAAGCCCTTGCGTAAAATTGCACCATTAGCATAGGAGGAAATTATTATGCATTTTGTTAAAGAGGTTAATTATGTATCCGACTATAAACTGTTAGCAAGTTTTGAAGATGGCACGGTTAAACTTGTTGATTTGGCATCGTATCTGGATGGGGAAATCTTTGAACCGCTAAAAGATAAGAACTACTTTAAAACAGTTCGGGTCAACCCGGATATTGATACCATTGTTTGGGAAAACGGTGCGGATATATCGCCGGACTTTTTGTATGAAATCGGAGTGGTGCCGGCACCAGAGATGGTTTTTGCGGTTCGGGATAAGCCGCGTAGTTAAGTAACAGACACTTTATCGCTTATCGCACGTATCCGTTGACACCACAGCACCCGTACGGGTGGCTCAAGGCATTTGACGAGACAAAGAAGGATAACGGCTTTGACCCGAAATTCTATGCCCTGCGCAAAAGGGACATATCAGAGGTCTTGCCCTGGGATATGATAGACAGCGGGCTCAGCAAGGAAACCCTTAAACAAGATATGGCTTCTGTGACCCAGGCCGTGGGTGTGAGATGATTGAGATATGCACAAATTAAATAGGATAGAGAAAAAGATAAGGCAAATTGGTAATAGGTTGGTGAAATGCAAAAAACAATGTGAGGGCGTTAAGCATAATTTAAAGAAAGGAATTATTCCGCGTTGTCTATGGTTTGATACATTTAAGAGTAAAAATAATAAAGGTTGTATTGTGATAGGTATAAATCCGGGAATACCCAAAAATGAGGATGAACGGGATTTCTATAAGAGTAAATTTACACTTTATGACAAACATTTAGAATGGCTGAAAGACCGAACTTATGTTTACAATAAAGGGGAGAGTGGCTATTATACCAAACTCGTAAATTTCATAAGAAGTGTTGGAATTAAAGGGCCAATTCATTGGACTGACTTAGTGAAGTGCCAATTTAAACGGAAAGGCAGAAAGTTACCACCAAAAGATACCATTAGTATTTGTACGGGAAAATTTCTCATGAAGGAACTGAAAATTATTCCACGCAAGTGGCCAATTATTGCGGTTGCTACGTCAGTATTTAAGCAAGTTAAAAATAATCATGAACATTCGGTGATTGGTATACCGCATCCGACCGGGTCACATGGAGATTTCGACGGATTGATTGGGAGTAAGAAAAAACTATCTGAGATTAAAAAACTGTTAAGTAAATCAAGAAAAATGTTTCAGCAAGCGCAGTGGTTTCAGGGGAAGAGTAGGTCGTGAAGTTGGGGAAGGTTCGGGGGACGCCGTACTTAATTATTCCTTACGGTAGGTAGAGGGTGGGGAATGGTTCACTGAGGGCACTGAACGGATGATTAATGCGTCCCCCTCAATGACTGAGGGGGACTGATGGACGACTGAAGCAACCCCCTCAATGACTGAGGGGGACTGATTGATGACTGAAGCATCCCCCTCAATGGCTGAGGGGGCCTGACGGATGACTGAAGCAACCCCCTCAACGACTGAGGGGGGCTAACGGATGACTGAAGCAATCCCCTCAACGACCGAGGGGGGCTGACGGATGACTAAAGCAACCCCCTTAATGACTGAGGGGGCTTGACGGACGACTGAATAAACCCCCTGAACGACTCAGGGGGGCTGATAAGGGGGTATTAAGTATGCTAAACCACGACTTTATTTCTAAATCCGACCCGGGCAAGGCGGTTTTACTCAAGAATCTGGCCCTAAAACTGCCCGGCTATGCCGCGGTTTTGGGCCTGACCCCGGCTGAGGTGGCCTCGGTTCAGGCCGATGCGGCGATGTTCAAGCACATTCTGGATAGGCAGGAGTCATATAAAACATTCAATCAGGGTAACACCGCGTATAAGAATACCCTCAGGGACGGGCCGCTGGGCGCGCCGCTGGGCCCATTGCCGGTTTTCCCGACCCTGCCTGTGGCGCCTATTGTAGTCAGCGCCGGCATTTTTCCCCGCATCCGTAAATTAATCGGCCGCATCAAAGCCACCCCGACTTATAACGAGGGTATGGGCGAAGACCTGGGCATTGTCGGCGATGAGCAGGTGATTGATGTCCTGAACCTCAAGCCGGTATTAAAAAGCCGCCTGGACGCCGGCCGGCCGATGATTATCTGGTTCAAGGGCTCGGCTGATTCCATTGAAATCTACGTGGACCGCAAGGACGGAGCGGGATTTGTCTTCCTGGCCATAGATACCTATCCGGACTATATAGATAAATTCCCTATGCCTGAGGGCCTGGAGGCCGTGGTCTGGGATTACAAGGCCGTTTACCGTATCTCGGATAAGCATGTCGGCCAGTTCTCGGACGTGATTTCGGTTACCGTCACCCGCCAGCCCCGTTAGAGATGCTTGATTTAGAGCCGAATAATATGTTTTTATTTATAAGTTTTATAGAGTCCAAGTATTTCTTAGCCTCAGGACGGTCGTCTCTTTGTGACGACCTATCTCTAACGGGGCCAGCCCAGAAATTAGAATAATATGCTCAAATGTGTCAGTATCGGTTGCAAGGTCAATCAGGCGGAGATGGCTGAAATTGCCAAGAGGGCGGGGAAAAACAACCCCCTTAGTCCCCCTTTACTAAGGGGGAAGCAGGGCGGGGTCTGCGTCTTAAATACCTGCGCGGTCACGGCCACGGCTGAAGCCAAGTCCCGTAAACTTATCCGCCGGCTCATCCGGGAGAATCCCGGTTCCCGGTTGATTGTGACCGGATGCCTGGCCCAGGCCAAACCGGATGAGGTGAAGAAGATAATCAGAAAGGGAGATATTGTTGTTTCTAATAAAGAAAAGCACAATATTCCCCAAATGGTGGGGCAATTGGATACTGATAAAATCCCCCCGGCCCTCCGTACGGAGGGAGTGGGACAAGAAAGAGTTGATATTAAAGGGCGCACTCGCGCCTTTGTCAAGATTCAGGATGGGTGTAATAATTTCTGTTCCTATTGTATCGTGCCGTTCCTGCGCTCAGAGATGTGGTCCAAGCCGCCAAATACAGTTGATAAGGAGATAAAGGAGTTGGTTGATAAGGGGTATCAGGAAGTGGTGCTGACCGGGATTAACTTAGGTAAGCATAAGAATTTGATTGGTGTGCTTGAGCGGCTGGTTAAGATTGACGGGCTAAAACGTCTTCGGTTGAGTTCTATTGAATTGGAGGATGTTAGTGATGAGTTGATTGAGTTAATGAGTAATAATAAGGTAATCTGCCCGCACCTGCACATCCCGTTGCAGAGCGGGAGCGACCGAGTCCTTAAATTAATGAAGCGGCATTATTCTTCAGGTGATTTCATTGAACGGATTAATCTCATCAAGAGCCGGATAAAGAATCCGGCCATTACCACAGATATAATAGTAGGGTTCCCGGGCGAGACCGATGATGATTTCCAGCAGACCCTGGCGGTCTGCCGGGCCGTGGGTTTCAGCAAGATACACATATTCCCATTCAGCCCGCGCGAAGGCACGGCGGCCTTCGGGATGGCTGATAAGGTCAGTCATGATATAATAAAAAAGCGTTTTAATCTCCTTAATAATCTTGCCAGAGAACTATCTTTAAGATATAAAGAATCATTCCGTGGCCAGGAGGTTGATGTCTTGGTGGAGGAAAAATCAGAGGGCTTTACCGACAGATATATTAAGGTGAGGATTAAGCCAGGCGGAAAGACAAAGCCAAACCAGATAGTCAGAGTGAAAGTAACGGGAATTAAACCGGATTATGTAGCGGGTATAGCCATGAAGACACCAGTGGATTTTGACTAAGCAGATTTTTGTTCCCCCCTTTGGAAAAGGGGGATACCCGCCCGCCTGACGGCGTTCGGGCGGGAAGGGGGATTTAAATCTCCCCTAACCCCTCTTTTGCAAAGAGGGGAAAGTGTTAGAGTCGGAAAATAATATTTGATGGGCTATTAGTGGCACAATAAAGGATTTATACTTACTGTGAATAATTATAAACCGGTTATAAGCAAGATTCTGGGCGCGGTGAAGAAGCACCAGCGGTTTTTGATTACCGGCCATGCCAGGCCGGACGGCGATTGCCTGGGTTCCGAATTGGCCGTAGCCCGGATGCTCACCCGGATGGGTAAATCGGCCTATGTGATTAATTACGGCTCGGTCTCCAGGGAATTGTTTTTTATGCCCGGGATGAAGCAGGTCAGGTTCTATCGTAAAGGCGATCGCCTGCCGGATAATATAGAAGTTGTTTTTATCATTGATTCCGGGGGCTTGAGCCGGCTGGAGGAACTGGAATCGCCTATCCGCCGGATGTTCTCGGTAAAGAAAAACCCGCCGGTCTTGATTAATATTGACCATCATCCTTCCAACGGCGATTTCGGCGATATTAACTGGGTTAATGCGAAAAGTTCTTCCGTGGGCGAGATGATATATCTCCTGATTAAGCAGAGCAAGATAAGTATCGACAAGGATATGGCCACTAATCTGTATGTTTCGCTGGATACGGACACCGGCCATTTCTGCTTTGAGACCACCACGCCGATGAGTCATCTGATAGCCGCGGACCTGTTAGAAAAGGGCGTCCGGGTCAGGGATATTTACAGGAAGATTTATGAAGACAAGACCATCGGCGAGATGAGATTATTTGTGGAATGTTTGAGCCAAACCAAACTGGCACTCAAAGGCCGGATTGCCTGGAGCGTGCTGACCCGGCAGATGTACCGGAAACACGGGGCCACGCCGACCGATTCGCAAAACTACCTGTCCACCATCAGGGCGATTGAAGGCGTCAAGGTGGCATTGCTTTTCAGGGAGACCGAGCAGAATCCGCTGTCTATCAAGGTCAGCATCAGGACCGACCGGCCCATAGATGCGGATGGATTGGTTAAGGCGCTGGGCGGCGGCGGCCATCATCGCGCGGCCGGACTAACGATGAAACCGCCGGTCCAAAAGGCGTGCCGGCAATTGATTAGCCATATAAAGAAATTGTTAGTTTTTACTTGATAATAAACAGAAGAACGGTATAATTTAACTCCTTATGAAAAGCGCATGGGGATTTGATATCAGCAAGTCATCTCTTAAGGCAGTCCGATTGGAATTAAGAGAAGATAATATAGAAATAACGGATTTTGACGTGATTGACTACGGGCCTTCGCCGGGCCGGGACGAGGCGGCCTTTGCGCAGGATTTCCGTCTGGCGCTCAATACCTTCCGGAGCCGTCATAAGATAAAGGGCGAGACCATCGTTGTTTCCCCGCCTTTCCACAATGTTTTTAACCGGTTCGTTAACCTGCCGGCGGTGAGCGGCGAGCGCCTGCACGAGATAGTCAAATACGAAGCCCAACAGCACCTGCCTTTTGCCATTGAAGAGGTTATCTGGTCATACCAGAAGATTGAACGCGCTTACCAGCCGGGCGAAGAGATAGAAGTTGTTTTCTTCGCGGTCAAGCGGGATTTAATCGAGCAATTCCTGGGGTTGATAACCAGCAGCGGGTTACGGGTAGATGAAATCCAATTTGCGCCGGTGGCGCTCTACAATTATATAATGGCGGATTACGCGGCTCTGGCCACAGGCAAGAATTTTGTCATCCTTGATATCGGCACCAATAACACCAATCTGGTTCTGGTTGAGGGCAATAAGTTCTGGATTAGGAATTTACCTATCGTGGGCAACGATATCACCAAATCTATCCAGCAGAAACTGGAGATTCCGTTTGAAGAGGCCGAGCGGCTGAAGGTGCTGACCACCTCCAAGGAGTCGCCGGAGGCCGGCAAGATATTCGCGGCCACCCAGAATATTCTCAAGGACCTGGCCAGCGAGATTCACCGTTCCATCGGGTTCTACAAGAGTTTGGCCAGCGGCCGTTCGGTTAATTTCGATAAGATAATCCTGATGGGTAATGCGGCTAAGACCATATATTTCGAAGAATTCGTTTCTCAGCGCCTGCAGATTGCCACGGTGAAATTATCCGGGTTAGGTAAACTGGGGCTGGCTGAAGAGGCGAATAAGCAAGATTTTTCGTTCAGATTGCAGGGATTGGGCGTGGCTCTGGGACTGGCGTTGCAGGGGCTGGGCAAGTCGGCCAATAAGATAAACCTTTTACCGCCTGAGGTGCTTCAGAGCCGGGCGGTATCGCGCCGGAAACCGTTCGTGGCGGCTATTGCGGCTATCATTATCCTGATTCCGCTGCTGTTGCACCTGGCCGCCCGGGACGAACTGGGCCAGTTGACCCGAATCAATGAGCAGGTGACAGAAACGTTAGAAAAGAGCGATAAGATAAAAAAGATATATAATAAGGTAAAGGACGAATCCGAGAAGATAAAACAGTTGAATAACCTGGCGGCTATCGGCGGACAGAGGGATATCTGGATAAAGGTGTTGAATAATCTTAATAAATTAGGGGTGTTTGCCCAGCCGAGTATTATGCCGCCCAAAGGGTATGTCGATGTGGAGATTGAGGCGGATGAGCAATATATTAAGGAGCAGGAACAGAATAAGATATGGTTATTGGAAGTCAAGATAGGACGGGTGTTTAAGCCGGAGGAGAAAGCAGCGGCGCCGGCAGTTGACGGCGGAAAACCGGAATTCGTTAATATGGAAATTATCTGCGGGTTGATAGCCCGCCAGAAAACCGGCGGAGAGTTCGACCCGGTCAGTTCGCAGACCTTTGTCAAAGAGCAGTTGGTCAAACCGCTGTTAGCCGAGTTTAATATACCCGAGTCCGCTTCTAAGGTGGATATCATAGACACCCGGCCGGTTGGCGAATTGAAGACCGAGAGGGAAATAAAGGAAACAGGAATTACTGAGGAAGAGCCGAGATATTACCGCTTCCAGGTGAATCTCCAGATTCCCGTAGCGAAGTAAATGCCCAGTGGGTTGGCGCCATAAGGATTTATAATGAAAAAGAATTGGTTTATATTGATAGTGGCAGTTACCGTTCTGGTTGCCATCGTTATATTTTACTTCGGGGTAATCAGTTATTACCAGGAGATTTCACAGCAGACGGACCAATTGAAAGAGTATAAGGAAAAAATAGAGCGGATAATGGCCAAGAAGGACGAGGTGCCTTCCCAGAAATGGATTGAACAGTATGAAGCCAGGCAAAAAGAGTTGGACAATGAAATTGCCAGCGGCAAGAAATATTATATGGAAATAGACAAGTCGCTGGAGAAATGGTTCCCGGAGTTAAAGATTGAGAAGGCAATGCCCTCTGCCGATAATTTCAAGACGATGTATCTTGATAAGAAGGATGCGAAGATAAAGGAGCTTAAGGCCAAGAAATTATACGGTGTTTCAGATGATGAGACAGGTGAAGAGAAGAAAATGGAAGAGGGCAAGGATTTGGGATTCGGCGAGCCGGCCGCAGATAACATCAAGAAACTCCAGAAACAATTCTGGATTCAGGAGGCATTATTCGCTTCTATGATGGAATCAAATGTCGTTAAATGCGAGAGATTGGAATTCCATGATAGTAATCCATCCAGGCCGGTTTCGTTTTCATATGGTTCCTATATCCCGTTTAACCTGACGGTTTGCATCCAGAATAAAGACGTGCCCGGATTTATATATAATGTAATGAAATTCCGCAGCGATAAGAATACGCCTTCTATATGCGTTCTGGTCCGGAATGTTTCATTGACCAGGATATCAGACGAAATAAAGAATATTCCTGAAAGAACGGATAAACAACAGGTTCCGCATAAGGATAAGGATACTTATAAGCCCGAGTCGGTCAGATTGCCGTTAAGCCGGCTGTCTTTTGAGGGCGATGTGTTAGATTTTGACTTCCCGGCCAAGGAAGAACCGGCGCCGGTAAAAGATAAGCCGGGCAAGGATAAGAAACATAAATAATAAATATGAAATTATCAGAGATAACCAAATTTATCACTAACCGTCCCGAGCGGATAATATTCGGTATCTGCGCAATTCTGTTGCTGATTGTTCTGGCCGGGTATCTGGCCGGAGGCAAAGAGGATGAGACGGTGGCTGCTGTAATGCGGGAAAAGATGCAGCTGGATGAGGTTACTAAAATGAATGTTCCGGCTGTGCTGGGGCCAGTAGAATACCTGAAAAAGATAAAGGGTATCTGGGAGGAGATTCAGCAGCCGATGGAAGGCAAGGGCTGGCTGATGTACCGACCGCCGGTAATCCCGGTTAAATTCGTAAAGAAAACCGTAATACGAAATGATAAGAAAACCAATCTACCTCCGATAGCCAAGGGCATCAAAGCCGAGAACGAGAAGCCCGATGAGATTACATTAACCTGGGACGGGAATATAAGTTCTACGGCCCAGATTAAGGGTTATAAGATTTACCGTCGGGCCCAAGGCGAGAAGGATTTTACTGCAATTATAGAAATTCCGGCTGTGACCTCCACGGAAAGCGGTTATATCCATATTGATAAAGGGGTAAAGCCGGAGATGGAGTATTCCTATTATTTTACAACGTTGTCGGACGAGCCGAATGCCACAAAACAGGAGAGCGACCGGAGCGGAGAATTGAAGGTGATTACTCCGAATGATTATAAGATTGAATTTATAGATGTTATTGTAGAGAAGAACAGTTTATACGTTAAGATATCTAAATACTTAAATGGAAAATGGGACAGTACGACAGTATTTATAAATAAGGGTGAGAAGATAGATAAGGATAAGTTTATTACCGGCTGGACCTTTGTGGATTTTCAACCTGATGTATACGAAGTGTCAAAAGGTGGAGGGATTATTAAGAAGAAAACATTTAGGGTTTTTTATCTTGACAAAAAAGGTAGGCCTGATAGTTTCTTAATACCGCCAAAGTAACTTTTGTATTAGAGGGAAAATGAATATAAAGAAGAATTATTGGCTGATACCTGTTTGCGGTATTTTCTGCTCGGCAATAATCCTTACTGATTGCGGTGGCAAATCTAAATTACAACCTGTTGTAAAAACCTCCTCCCCGGCGCCGGCGGTGGCCGAATCCGAGAACGTTTTGGACCGGAGGCCTTCCGAAGAAAGCCGGCCCCAACCGTCATTAACCACTCCTGACGAATTAACCGAAGCTTTGAGGCGCCTGGAATCAGATAAATCAGTTGATATAGAGAAGAAAAAGATATTGGCGGAAAATTATTACCAGGTTGGGCTTAAGTTGTATCAGGAATTGAGGTTTGCCGAGGCCATAGATGCCCTTAACAAGGCGCTGGAACTTGACTCAACGCACGAAAAAGCCAAGGTGCTTTTAGAAGAATCGCGGTTGGCCCAGGGCGAATACCTGTCCGGCGAGATGGGCGCTGTTTCACGGAAATTATTCGCAGAGGTCCGGGCCAAGGTCCAACAGGCAAAGTTAGAGGTGGAGTACCATCTTAACAAGGGCATCCAGTTTTACAACAACGAGGATTATGCCAAGTCCGAAGAGGAATTTAAATGGGTGATTGAGACCATTAAATGGTTTCCTTACCGGGCAGACCTGATGAACTACCAGACCCAGGCGGAAAATTACCTCAGGTTGAATACGGAAAAGAAGGAAGTTAAAGAACGTGAAATGTCAAGGCGCCGTGAGTTGGCGGCCAGAAAATTAGCATCCCAGGAAGAGGAAAAGCGGCGCGATGATTTCATTAAGAATATTGATATGCTTTTCAGGAAAGCCCAGATTGAGTTTGAAAGGGAGAATTACCAGGAAACCATGCGGTTATGCGATAAGATAAAGGAAAAGAGCCCCGGTAACTTTGTGGCTGATAAACTCAGGATGATTGCGCTGGTGGCCCACCGCTCCAAGCAGAAGAAAATAACCACGAACACTCTGATTGAAGAATGGAAACGCACTTTTGAGAGTTATGACCTTAAATCGCTCCCTTATTTAGACCCCGTAACATTTCCGGAAAAGGATGTTTGGGAAAAGATAGAACGGCGCGGACCCAAGAAAATATTCAAGGAAAAACCGGTTTCCGAATTGGATACGCAGACGGAATTAATGCTGAAAAGAAAAATCAAGTTCCCTTTCACCGACCCGACGCCGCTTAGCCAGATAATCCAGTATATCAAGGAGTTTATACCGAGTTTGAACATAATCATAGACACCGGCGCCGGCGTTGATTCCCAAGAACAAATCACTTATAGCGGAGCCGAACTGCCGTTGGATTTTGTTTTGAGAGATATGCTGTCTGTGAAGCAGTGGGGTTATTTTATCCGCGAAGGGGTGGTTTATATTTCCTCGCTGGAGCGGATAAATCAAGAGCAGATGGAAACCAGGTGGTATAGCATTTTGGACCTGACTATTCCGATAATAGATTTCCCGAGCACTGAAATAGCTTTTGGCATAGCGGCAGAAGCGGGTGATTCGGGCACGGTTCAGATGCCCGCCATTTCCGGCGAAGAATTGGTTAATCTGATAAAGGAAACTACAGGCAAGCAAGAAGGCGGCTGGGAAAAAGCCAATGTCACCTTCCAGGCCACGACCGGTGTTTTGGTGGTGACGCATGTTCCCAAGGTGCATAAGCAGATAGAAGCGCTGCTTAATCAAATCCGCGCGGCGGCGGATGTGGTGGTTACAATCGAGGCGCGGTTTCTTTCCGTGCAGCAGAATTTCCTGGAGGATATCGGCGTAGATTTACGAGGACTGGCGAATACCCTGCCGACTTATTTCCAGGCGCCGCCTCCGGATGGGCCGCAGTTTACCGACCTCTCGGCCGGAGTGGCCGGCGTTTACCGTGATGGGCGTCAGAGTATAACGGCGCGGGTCCAGAACTTCGTTACCAATGCCGACCCGTATTCGCGTTTTATTAGAGATGAAAGAATATCCCCGTTGGGCGGCGCGGTTTTATCGTATTCGGTTTTAGGGCAGACATCTTATCAGGCATTGCTTACCGCGGTCCAAAAAGACATACGCACCACAGAGGTTTTTGCCCCCAAGATTACCATTGCTAACGGGCAACGGGCGCATATCCAGATGACGGACCAGTTCACGTATATAAAAGATTATGATGTGGTTATTGTTAACGCGGCCAGTTCTTTGGCCATGGGCGAGCCCATCGTCGATACTTTCCGGACCGGCGTTATTCTGGATGTCCGGCCGGTGGTCAGCACTGATTTAAAATATATTATGTTAGAACTCCGACCGAGTCTGGCCGCATCTGAAACCAGATTGCCGACTATCAGAACGGTTCCTTTTCTCATCGGTAATGTAAATACTCCGCTTCAAGCAATAGAACTGCCGGAGATAAGAGTTCAGCGCGCCAGGGGCAATGCTATTATACCGGATGGAGGTATATTACTGATGAGCGGTTATTCTTCCGGCAAGGATACCTCGGCTTCCTCAAACGTTCCGGTGCTTTCCAATATTCCTATTCTGAGTTTTATGTTCGGTCGGAAAGCCAAGGGAGAAGCGCGCAGAAATCTTATTATCCTGATTAAAGCGAAGATTAGTATTCTGAGCGAAGAAGAAAAGAAGAAGTTCTGATATTCATCTATTTACCGCTAAAAATCATTTATTTAGAACCGTATAAGGGGAAATTTCGTTTATATATAGGGGGAATATCATATTATATCCTGCACGGCAGAGAAAGGGTGGGCTTATTATGACATCATATAATACGCATCTAAAATCGGCCAGTGGCGGAAAAACTACCGCGGTTATTCTGCTCCTTATCGCGCTGGGATTTATTGCTTTTAATGACTGGGGTTCATTGTTATCGGCCGGAAAAGAGTCAGAAAGCCAGCAGGAATCCGATTTGAATTTTGCCGATAAATTAGCCGAGGAATCCGCCACTCCCGGCGGCCTTAATTTCCTGGATATTGCCGAGGAAATGGTTCAGGACATCATCAAAACCCCTGCTTCCAAGAGAATCCAGCAGCACGCCACACTGATATTGGGGAAATTAAAGAAGTTCAGCGCCTGGGTGGAAAGAGACCCTGATAAGCGCGCCCGACTTATGAATGAAGCCGTTGATATATTGGACAAGTTCATCAAGGAGAACGCTGAGTATAGCGGAGTATCGGAAGCCAAATTCGAGTTATCCGAACTTTTGCAGGAAAAAGCCCGTTTCTTGACCAGCGTTTTCAAGGTAGAAGCAGACCCGGCAAAAAAGCAGGGGCTGTTTGAACAGGTGGAATCGACTTATATGCGTATTAGTGAAGACCTGAACGCTATGATTGGAGATTACCAGAAAATACTGGATGGCATTGAGGATGCCGACAAGAGGGAAGAAATAGACAATAAAATCATGCGGGCGTCTTATACGTTGGGATTGAATTTTTATTACCGGGGCCTTCTCTATAATAAAGGCGATGAGAATAATAAAAAATACCCCCAGGAAGCCATTAAATCCTTCAATATGTTTGCGTTAAAGTATGGGGATAAATTGCTTTCTTATGAGGCCTCTGATTATATCGGGTTGTGTTATTATGAATTAGGTGATTACCAGAAAGCCAAGATGTATTTCAAGAGCACGGCCGGATTATATGACAGCATTATGAAGGACGACGAGAAAGATAAAGAGGAGAAGAATGACATTATAAATGAATGCCGGGATATTATCCAGAGGGGTTATACCCATCTGGCGATGGTGGCAAATGCAAGCAGGGAATATTCGGAAGCCATCAAGATTATTGACGACCTGATTAAGATGTTTCCCAAGAACCAATCAGATGAATGGATGGAAATGGGGCTTTTAGAGAAGGCCCGGGCTTTATTTTATACTAACAATAAAGATAAGGCGTTTTCTATTATCCAGAATATTAAAGATAACAGTAAAAATAATCAGGCCCGCTCTTCAGCTAATGACATCTTGAGTAATCTTATACAAGAGGGCGGCGATGTTTCTCCCGGAATAATTATTACCACCATACGCGACCTGCTGGCCAAAAGCAAATACAGCGAGTTAATTCAGCAGGGCCAGGTATTGATGTACAGGTTGAACAGTTCTCCCGAGGCCGAAAGGGTTCAGTATCTTCCGGAAGCATTACTTATTATGGCTGAGGCATTCAAGAAGCAGGAGCGGTTTTACGAGGCCATAATCCTTTACGAAACCGTCTATCTTAATCCGAAATATAAAGACGCCAAAAGCACCCAAAATGAAGATATTGCTCCGTTAGCCGCTTATGGGGCTGCCGAAGCGTACTTAAAGATGGGGACGGCGTCGAATGATGAATCAGACAAGACGAAATATAAAGATATCAGGTCATACCTGACCAAGACCTGGCCTAAAAGCGACTTTGCGCTGAGTAGTCAATTCTATGAGGGAAAAGAGATGGAGGGGGAGGGGAAGTATATTGAAGCGGCCAAAGCTTATGGTCAAGTCCCGGCATCTAATAGCAATTATTATGAGTCGCTGTTTCGCATCGGGTATGCGTACTACCTTCAGGCAGATAAAAATTTAACGCCGTCCTATAGAAAAGAAAAAGATAGTAAAAAGAAAGAAGAGGTAAAAGGGGATATTCTTCGCGTTTTGGTATTAGCCGAGGACGCATTCAAGAAAGCCCTTAAATTATATGAGGAGAAATCTAAAGAGGCGCTGGATGATGAGTCAAAGAGGAAAGTTGCTCACAATGAACTCCAGGCGCGTTTGTTTATGTCCCGGATGTATCTCAATGAATTCCTGCGCAAATATTCAGAGATTCTTACGGTCTTGAGCGGACTGGAGAAGCGGTATGCTTCAAGGCCGGATGCGGTCAGCCAGATTCTGCAGTTAAAAATAGAGGCATATATCGGGATGGATGATTTGGATAATGCCGAAACGCATCTAAAATCATTGAAGGATTACGCCGGCAAGGGCGATAATCTTGAGATTATAGCGCCGGCTCTGCAGTTAATGGGCCTGGCTTATGAGAAAAAGGCCGAAAGCGTCATTCCTGGCGCCTTATCTGCATCTACACCGGGTGAAAGAAAGAAGGTGATGGAGACAATCCAGGAAAAGAAGGTCAAGTCATCTGAAGAATACAAGAAGTTCAGCGATGCCTTACAGCGGTCCGGCGAGTTTTACTACCAGTGGGGCGAGGTTAGGAAGAAAACCATGAGTCCGGATGAAGCCCTGTCCGTGGCGGAAAAATTATTCCTGGCTGCGGAACTGATTGAAAAGAACGATTTCTACAGGAAGGCGTCTGATTTATACGAAAGAATGATTAATAAGGAATTCCAGGGGAAATTGCCGCGCCAGGAGACCTGGCTGATTCAATGGAAATTAGCCAAGACCTATCGCGCCTTGAAGGAGAAAGAAAAGTCCGTAACCATCCTTGAGAAACTGGATGCCGAAAAAACTAACAATATTGACATAGGCAGGGAATTGGCTTTTGCTTATGAAGATGCCGGAGACAAAGATAATATTACGCCCTGGCAATCAGCCAGGAAACAATGGGCGAAACTGGGGGGGTTATGTAAGAACGGAACTGAGGAATGGTGGGAGACAAAATACCACTTCGTGCTGATGGATATCTGGATGGGTAATTTCAAAGAGGCGCTCTATGCCATGAATATGATAGAAAAAGCCGTCAGCCCGGATTATGATAATAATAAATGGGGTTATAAGGATAAATTCAGCGCCCTGAGGAAGATAGCAGAGGCAAAATGAGATTGTTGATAAAGTCGACAATCTCACCCTGAACTCTAGCCGTCGGCGGGGATAAACTCCGTGAAGGGTCTCCCGCCTTTGGCGAGGCTCGCCCTCACGGGCGGCAAAACTGTGCTTGGTGAGATTCTTCGCTTTGCTCAGAATGACACCGTTGAAAGGTTTTTAATGGTGTCAAATAGAGTAAAAAATAGGCGCATAAATCTTGACAGATACCATATTTTAGTATTGGCTGTAACGGAAAGGAAAGGGTGGAAAATGAAATTATTGAAGATATTGGCTGTCTTGACGTTCCTGGTTTTTTCACTACCTTCTTTATATCTAATGGCCCAGGAAACAGATGTGGTGTCTTCTTTGGGGCCCGATAATAAAATAATTGATGATGCCGGTGAAATCACCGGTGAAACGTACGATGGCGTAGATATCAAATTAAAAGGCGGAGCCACCACCAAGAAGATTAAGTTAGAACTGATTAAAAATGTCACCTATCGCGATGAGCCCAAGGATTATATCAATGCCAAGCAACTCCAGGAAGCCGGCAAATATACCCAGGCCGTGGAGTCGTATAAAAAGGCATTGAATGACACCCGTCTGAGGGCTATCTTCAAACAACATGTCCTTTATAATGTCGCCGTCTGTTACCATAATGCCAAGCAGTTTGATGATGCCATGCAGGCCTATGACGAAGTGCTGAAGTCATTTGAAAAGACGCGCTATTTTAAGCAGGTCTATTTTAATAAGAGCGACTGCGCCGCCAAAAAGCCCGATTTGAAAATGGCTTTGGATATCCTGGATGACGCCAAGGTAAAAGGCCGGGATTTGGGCGATAAATTCCTGCTGGAGGTTGATTTGCGTAAGGCCAACCTCCTGGAGGACAGCAATAAACTTGACGAGGCCAAGGCCATTTATAACCGGCTTAAAACCTCGGCCCAAATGCAACCATCCATACGAGATCGTGCCCTGATAGGGTTAGGCCGGGTGGAATTGGCCAACAAGAATCCTGCCGGGGCAGAAGAGGCGTTTAACGAGGTGATTGAGAAATCAAACGATGCCGTAGCCAAGGCCGGCGCCTATAACGGTATGGGCGATTGCCTTATGGTCAACCCCAAGGCCGATTACAAAACATTAAAGAACGCCCTGTTCTCCTATCTCCGTTCCAAATTGCTTTATCCGGCCCCGGCCGGCGAACCCACCATTGAAGAGGAAAAAGCCATTTATAATGCCGGATTATCCTGCGAGAAATTAGCCCAGGCGCTGCCCCAGGAAAAGAAAAAGGTCTATATCAATAATGCCAAACTCCTCTACCAGGAGTTGAAGCAGAAGTTCCCCGGCTCCAGATTTGTCTCTGAAGCCAATAAGAGATTATCTGAACTCGGGAAGTAGCAACGAATCCCGTGAGGGAAAATAGATTAACCGTTTAGTCGCAGTTTGACCCCGCAGGGGAAATTACTGCGACTTATCCCGCCGATGAGCGCCATAATCATAGTGGGTCGGCGCCAATGGCGGGAGAGAAAGCAACAAAGAGAAGGAGAGAGTATGTTTTACGGAGTCGCAACGGAGTCCCGATTAT
>ERZ1292633.359-Hain-H41-02um-R1-359-length-56515-cov-6_pt2 | contig 36396 bp, 20 predicted proteins | sample MGYA00564406_ERZ1292633 | MGnify/ENA primary metagenome ERZ1292633 (study PRJEB36523, sample SAMEA6512639) | groundwater metagenome | collected 2019-01-08 | study: AquaDiva: Metagenomics assemblies of 32 groundwater samples
CACGTCCGTTGTGGAAAGGGGTTATGTGGTCCTGAAGGTCATCAAGACGTCAAGTAGATGATGTTGGCGCCGATGGGGCCGTTGCCGATGGACAGCACCTTGCTGCGCGTGAAGTGCTCCACGGTGGCGATAAACTCGCAGACGCCCGCCGGCAGGGGCGTTCCGGGCGTGCGCTTCGTCGCCGCAATCGGGGTCGCGCGCCACCCGGTGACGAGCTTCACGATCGGGTGGCAGTGGTAGAGGGCGCTCTCGCTGGGATACGGGTCGCCGGCCCGGATGATGGTGCCGTTCTTGTACAAGCGCCCATTGCACTGCACCTGCTTGGCGGCGTCCGCGGAGTGAAACACGTAAGCGATGACAATGCCGAGGGAGTCATAGTCGTCCCCACGGTCGAGCGCGGAAATGCTGAGGTACGGTCCCTGAGCGGCGGACACTTCGAACTGGGCCACGCAGTCGAACAATCCGCACACGCGGGGCTTCTGAGTGGTCGCGCCGGTCTCGCCGTGCTTCACGCTGGATGCGATCGACATGGCGGCGCCAATGCTGTAGGTGCCCGTCTCGTCAGCGTACTCCGTCGGCTCGACGATTCCGTTGTCGCGAACACTGGCGATGTACGCCTTCTGGATGGCGTCGAAGTCCGAGCAAATCCCGCTGGGCAAGTCACGGAGCGTCGCGATGTCGCGCGAGGAGAAGTAGTCCTGCGGCACATAGGCGGCCGGGTTGGCGCCAATACCGACGCGCGACGAGGCGGGGGTTTTATGCACGTTGATGACGACGGTGCGGTAGCGCTGGAAGTTGTACTGCGCGGTCGCCACCAAGCCGGCGGCAGACGTGTCCGCGGAGGTCGAGCTCTCCCAGAACTTCTCACGGGCGTTCGAAAGCCAGTAGGACTGAGGTCCCTCGAGCAACACCTTCTCGCCCCGCGCGAGCGCGTTGCGAATCTCGTGCGGCACGTCGCACCGGCGAGGGAACTGCGGATTGTTGGCGACCTTCTCCGCGAACAGATCGACCAAATACTGAATCTTGTCCTCCGCGGTGACGAAGGCGATCACGTGCGCCGGGATGCGCTGCACGCCGTCCGCGTTGCTCGCCAGGCACTGCGCCAGCACGTCCTGATCGGTCAGGTTGCGTTGCTTGAGGGCGGCGTAGTAGGTCTCCAGGTCGCGGGCTAGACGCTTCTTCATCGTCGCCGCGTCGTTGAAGATGTGGTCGAGGCGGATGCCGCGCTTGGTGACCTTGCTGCTGTGGATCGGCGACATGCCCTTCAGCGTGGAGCTGTTGATGGGCGACATGATCATGTCCAGCAGCTTGTGGTGCGGGCACACGATGTGCACGTTGCCGATGAGCAGGCGGTCCTTGTAGTCGATGTTGTTGACGAGCAGCTGCTTCACCTCCTTCTCCATAAAGGAGACGGGGTCCATCACACACTCCGGGCCAACGTAATTGACCTTGCCGGGCACGAGGAGACCCGACGGGGCAAGGTGGAACACATACTTGCGGCCGTGCTCGTCGAAGACGGTGTGGCCTGCGTTTTCGCCGCTGTTGGTGCGGGCCACGACCGTGCACCGTGGGTGCTTCGCGATGGCATCGACGGACTTCCCCTTACCCTCGTCTCCGAAGAAGGCGCCGGCGACGATGATCACGTCGTGCGCGTCGATGATGGGGTAGAGCACGTCTTGGACGGTGCCCTCCTTGTAGGCCGGTATCACTTGCGGCATGTCCAGCTCCGAAATCCGGGTGGTGGACGAGAGCGTCTTGTACGCGTCGCGCTGCTCTTGCAGCACGCCAAGATCGTGCTTCTTCTTCGGCGCAGCGGCGGCGGCCATGGTCCGTCAGTGAGGAGGGAGATCGATTGGGTTGAAGAGAACGGAGGGAGTGGTTAACTAGCGCAGAACGGAGTTGAGGGAAATTCGACATGTATACGATTGGCGCCGTCAACACCTCCGCAAAGCTTGGAAGGTTCATGATCATGGATGACTTCAGTCCGTCCGCGGTCGCTAGAACCTTTGGATCGCCGGATTCCTATTCACTCAAATTTGAATCGCGATTCCGGAGCCGCCGTCGCGATGAGGCCGCGGCACATCAGATTGGGGTCAGGAAACCGCTCGCGGAGCGGCTTCACCGCGAGCACACGCTGCCGCCAGTCGGGCTCGGTGAGAGACGGCAGCGCCTGGAGCCGAGCTTTTACGTTTCTGGGGTGTAATTCGAATGCCTCTCCCCGCCTGGCGAACTCGGCGCGCAGGTCGTTCGACCGCTTCTCCTTCTGGACGTCAGGCTCGACGTCGATCCACTTGAGCTGCGTCGGGCACACTTTGCTGTACCGCACCTTGACAATGCCGTTTACTTTGCTCGTCAGCAGGTAGTTGTCCTCTCGCATTTGGACGTTGTTCCCCGGGAGGTACGCGGGCCGACGGTGAAAGCGACGGCCGTCGAAGCGGAAGCGCTGATTCATGATCGTTTCACCCGCCTTCACGCCCCCATTGACGTACACGTGGAAGCCCATGAACGTGGCCTTGGCCGGGCGACGCTGATTTCGGCACGCGCCGCCCGTCGTCTTCGACGCCCAACGCCGAGACGAAACATCCATTGGAGCAGCCGAGCCAAGGGAGGCGAGTAACGGCGGCGGGTTGAATGCCCTTCCGTGAATGCACGACGCACCTCTTGTTAGCAGCCCGCGGCCCGCGGCCCCGACGGCGGCGGATGGTGCTTTCCAGGTGCGGAGCATCACGCTCGTGCGATCTGCGGCTGGCTTCGCAAAGTGTGTGTGGGTGAGTGCAACCCGCGGCGACAACGGGCTACATGTAGCAGTGTATTACCACCGGGGGTGCGTGTATCGGAGGCTGGAAGCCAGAGAACATCGTTGTTCACCCATCACGCCGGTACATCTGTCAGAGGAACCGCACACACACACACACAACACCGCCGCCGGTGTCGACTGAACTGAAATGGGGGGAAGGGGCAAGGGTTTGGAGGGGGACAGGTTTGGAAGGGGGGCAAAGCGACTGCGCAGGGGCGCGGTTGTGAATGGTCTGAAACGAAGCGTCTCCATGAAGGGGGTGGATGGAGCGGCGTGGAGAGAGACGTGGGGGAACATGAGAGGAGGAGGAACTGGAACGTGGGAGTCGACGGCTAGAGCCCGTGAGAAACGACTGGGTGGTGATTATCCGGAAGGGGCGAGGATCAACAAGACAGGAAGGCGGGAAGTTGTGATGGGAGGGGAGGAATGGGCGGTGTGAGTGGCTTTTCGGTTGATTCGTCGTTCATGACGGTGTCGCCTGTCGTCGTCACACACCATGATGTCAAACGGTCTCCTCCAACTGATCGCAGCCCTATTTTTGACAAAAACCAGCTCTGTCGCTCTCTTCAGTACGTTCTACATGAGGTGGGTGCGGCAATGATGGAGAAACTAAACAAATAAAAATCGTGTCCATTGTGTCGAGCGTCATGGGAACCAATGGCCTGGCGGAACCAGGGCCGTCAGTCATAGGTCAGGACGGCGTCGTGTCACTGTAGTGGTCCGCTCCGTTCTCAAAGGCGTAGAGCAATTTGCGACACAGCAACGAGTGCGCCGCGTCGACGTCCTCCTCCGTGGCGACGTCGATGGCGTCGTGGAGCAGGCTGGAGCCGCCTCCCGCCTGCCGCGTTTCTTGCCGCTGCGCGACGACCGCTGAGAGATAGTCAGGGATGAACAGGGTGTTCGTGCACGTCGACGCCCAAGGGAGCCGTTGAAGGACTGCCGACCAGTGCAGCTTCGGTGGCGCGTTAAACGACTTTGCGGGCGACGCGCTCGTGGGAGTGAGTGTCTTGCCCTGAGGGGTGGTCCCAGTGGCCGACGGCCAAGACGACACGACATCGACCCAAACTGGTTCACCATCTTGCGGGGCGCGGTGCCACCCCTGGACAAAGAAGAACAGCCGGTGGAGCAGGATTCGATCCGTGGGGGCGGAGTCCCAAGACCGGAGCAGGTTGATGAGCACTTCGAACATTCGGTCCCTGAAAACGGCGGACGCCGCCGATGGGACCGCGGAATCCTGTGCGCTGCCGGTGGAGTGCGCCGGCTGAAGCCCTGTCAGGCTGCTCACGGAGAACCGCCGGGCATCGTGGTGATTGGCGTCGAGAAGGTGGGGCGTGGCGGTGTCCTTGCGGACCGTGGCGGGCGCGTCCACGGAAAGGGTAGTCTGCGAAGGGATCGTTAGAAGAGTGGTGGGATGAGGTTGGGTCGCGGCGCTCGCTGCGGGATCCGCGCCGCCATCGTTGTGGCGCGCCGTCGTCGCCTCTGGGGGCCGGAACAGCATGGAGCCGTCTTGAACCGAGCCGCTCATCAGGGTGGCACGTGGTTCGCGATCCGCACCCGCGACCAGCAACTGATCTGCTCCCGCGGCCAGCGGCAGAAGCTTGACGCACTGCTCCAGCGGTTGGGACAGCTGCGCCGCGAACCTAAGGCGGCCGGCGATGGAGCTCGCCCCGGACGCGGGGGACTGTGCGCCACCTGACGAGTGCCCATCCTGTGAGGAGCCCAGCGTTGGACTTGAAATACCGCCAGGGGCATTCGGCGACGCGTTCGACGCCGAAAAGGTGCGAGGGATGAACGGAAAGCTGCGACTCCACGACGAGGCGGGCAATTCAGCATCGTCGTCTTTCGCGGTCGGCTCGTCGGTGCTTGTTGCAAAGCCGTCTTCGCAGCACGCCACTTGAGTGTGCTGAAGCGGCGAGGTGAGGTACCAACCCGCGCAGCCGGTCAACCCGGCGGTGTGGAGGCCATGGAACATGGCGTCGAACAGCGCCCGATGTTGCTTGCCGAAGATGCGGGGTATCACGAGGTGCGAATGGATGAAGTCTTCGCGCGTGATACCCGACGTGGGTTCCAAGTCGAACTTGTTGAGCTCGGCGGCAAACTCCGCCGCGGTGGTTAGCCGGAGGCGATCGATCTCCGGCTGCATGGAGGGGAACAGGTCGAGCAGGTCCTCGACGCAGGGGTTGAAGCGGCACTGAAACGGCTTCGCCTGTGAGTCGTCAGCGGCCTGAAGCCCCAGCGCGTCGGCGGGCTCGGGAGTCGCGGCGGCGCCGACCCCTCGTCGGTTCATCGGCGTGGTCGGCTGGATTCCCGATTTTGCGAGATTGGCGGTTCCGGCGCCGTGATGTGGGCCCGAGGGGGAGGCATGTGAGGCCGCGGCGCCCCCTCCTGTTCCGCTGCTGCCTGGCAAGGGCGAAGTGTACGACTTCAGCACGCGGAAGATGTACGTCGGCAGTCGGATGCTCAGTTGCAGCCGATGGGCAACACTGAGAGACACGAGGAAGCCAAGAGCGAAACTCTGACAAAGCTGATTGGCACCGGGCGCGTCGGCGGCGTTCTCCTCTTCGTCCTCCTCGGTCGTACTCTCCATCGACGCAACGAGGGAAGGCTCTGAGGCGTACTGATGGTTGGCGTCGAGATTTGCCTCCGCCTCCTGCGTCAACGTCGCAGGCACGTGCCGCCGCAGCGTCACTGCGTGCGCAGGGCGCAGCTCTTGCGTCAGGAAGAAAGCACCGTTCGCGCCGGCGTCCTCAAGCTGCGAGAGGAGAGGGGGCTCGATGAGCGCAACGGAAACCGCTTCGATGCCGTGGTTGTCGATGGAGTAGTTCCACCCCATCGTCGCCGTCTCGCCGAGACCGCATCGTTCGTCGAGCAACAGCCGGGCAGAGTCGTCGGTCAGGTAACCCCCGATGTAGCACACTTGCGACCCGACCGCCCACGGCCCCACCTCAATAGTTGACACCTTGCTGTTCGAGTCGGTCGACGGGATGCTGGGATGCACCGAGGTGAGGTCATCGGCGGAGGGCGCAGGCGCGGCGAACGACTCCACCGTGATCCACCAGTCGACGTCCAACGCGAGGAGGGAGGACGTCCCTGCCGCCGCCGCCGTGGCATCGACGAGGGCGGTCGGGAAAAAGCTAACGGTCGCCTTCGTGCCGTTGGGGACAGATCCTTTGCCTACGGACAGCGCCCGCGGAGGGGGCGACACCCGTAGCAACACGCGTTTCGAGAGGCGATCCGGCTGAGACCACGCCACGAAGAGGCCTTCGTCGTGCAGCGTCTTGTCCAATGCGGTGCGGCAACGGAGCTCGACGCTGTGATGGTTGCCACGCCCTGAGGCGGCCTTTAGGGGCACGTCCCGCGGCGTCGGTCGAGTCAACTCGTCGCATACCCGAGTGAAAAACTCGCGCAGGGGCCCGCGGCCGCAAGGCTCTTCCCACAGCGGCGGAGCGGCAGTAGACGGCGACATGGGGGTCGACAATTCCGCCGGCGGGGTGGACTTGCCTCCGGCGAAGGAACTACGGTTGGCCGCCGTTGGAGAGAAGCAGGTGCTCCACCCCGGCGACGTCGGAGACTTGAAGCCGCCGGACCCAGCAGCTTGAGCCTTCGCGGAGTCGGCATGCTCTATGTGAGCGATGGTGCCGCTGCCGCCGGGAAGGCCGTGGTGGAAGGAGACGGTGAGGTTCGCCGCTGCCGCTTCGTGGCCGACGGGGATGATGCCACCAAACACGTCCGGGATGAGCCGATGGCGGCGCAGCACCGCGATGAGGCTGTCGAGGCACTTGTGCCTGTGCACTCGCCGGAGCATCAGGCGACGACGCGCGAAGCACGCGAGCTCCGCAGCGAGGAAGAATGCTAAGGACTTTCGCGGCATCAAAAAGTAGGCGACGTGACCACTGGCGAACACGACAGGGTTGAAGGGCCGCATTGTGAGTTTCACGCGCCTCGGGCACAGCTGCAGCGTGGTGTCGTCCGGCACCCGGTGGGCGAGGCCCATGGAGCGCAGCAAAAGGAGCGCATCGCGCAGAAACTCCCTCGCCAAGTCGGTGGTGCTCGCGGTCGGATCCGTGTCAAATAAATAGTGGGAACGCCTTGCTGTCCCGCCCGCGAGCATCACGAGCGACAAGGACGCATTCGGGTCAGAGAGATTCAGGGGTGAGAAGCTCGACGCGAGCAGCCCCGACGGCGCAGGCCATGCACCAGTCGGCAGCACCACAACGCGATCGATGCGCGCCCGCAGCGTGATGGCCTCCAGAGCCTTGACGACGGTGTCGAAGGTGCCGATGGTGGGAAACCCGGGCTCGAGCAGACTGGCGAGCGCCGTGGTCGCGCCCGCGGCAAGATACAGAATCTTCGTCGCGAGGCAGACGCCGAGGTACATTCGGGTGTCCGATGTGGTGCCACTCGTTTTGGTCGTGCGCTCCAGCTGGGGATCCTGCCAGCACCCACCGCCGAAGTCGACCTGCTTCATGTCGTTGCCGATGACCGTGGCGGCTTCCCGCACGACGAGAAACAGGTTCAACACCGCCAAGTCCACTGGCGTCGCCATGGGCCGGCGCTGCGGTTGGTTCTTCGGCGAAGTGAGCGGAAGCGCCCCGTCGCCCGTTGGAATCATGATCGCGGGCGGTGTGTGCGACGTCGGCGGACCGACGGAGCTGTGGAACGACGCCGTGGGCGACAACGAGCCCGCTGGACCGCCCCCGTGGACGGCGAGCGGTGCGGTTAACACTCGATGCAGCAGCCACAGGGCAACCCCACGGGTGCTGAGTTGAACGTAGCTGACGAGCGCGGTGAGGGCGAGGAGGTCCTCGGTGCTGCCCACCGCCTTGAGGGCGGTCGGCTCGTAGCTGCGAGCCCGGTTGGACAGTACGGAGTGAATGTGGGAATCACTCGCCGACAGGTTGAGTGTTTCGGAGCGCCGTAGATGGCGAGAACGCGCGATGCGCGACTCCAGCAAACCGAGGAGACGTTGCGCCGCGACGCGCGCGTTCTTCGTTGGTTGCCTGAAGTGCAGCTTGGCGACGTCGTGGAGCGTGGCCTGCAAGGCGGCGAACTCCTCGACGTTGATCGTGCCGTCCGCGACGGCAGATGTGAACACCGGCGGGACACTTTTGACGTCGATCGGCACCACGGCGTCTACCGGCGGTGGCTGATACTTGTCGCCCCTAGTCGAATCGTCCGTTGATTTGGTGCAAAGTCCGCCCATCCGAGTAAAAATTCAAAATGTTGATGGCAATGCGGGAGCGGACGGTTGTTCGACCGGGGGCAGTTGGATGGATGGGGACGACGACGATTTTGCTTCGCGAATACGGCAGCAGATATGGCCAACGGAAATGACAAGTCGCGCGATACAACGTACTTGGAGCGAGAGGGAAGTGGGCGGAAGAAGAAACGAAACGACGCCGAGGGGAAGAGTGCCCCCAATGTGCGTCCTGGTGGGTGTGACCACTCAACCGACGGAATCGGTTCGGCGACGCATTGCCATTTGGGCAGCCCGAGGGGCACGGTACAAAGAAGGTTCAAACAAAACCATAAAGCGGACGAAAAAAATTCAGTCACTCCGAAAGAGATACCTTCTTTCGGTGAATGTCGGGATTCACGAGTGAAGCTGGCGCACGACCACTTCGTCGCCCCGGCAAGGGAGGACCACAAATGGGCACAGCGGCTCGATCAGGAACTCTGGCGGCACCAACACGGGCGGCAGCGCCGTCGACGCCGCCCCGTGACCAGCCATAAAATAAAAATGAAGCTTCCTCGTGTTTGTGTCCAGTCGGCACGCCACGCGTCGACACAACAGACTGCCTGTTGCGCCCGCGTCCTCGGTCATCGCGGGGACAGTGAAGCGGGTTTCGACGGTGTGGCCCGAACTGGAGAGTACAACACCACCATCGCCCTTGAGACAGCACTTGAGCGGGATGGACTTCCAGGACAGCACCGTGCTAGGAACCGCACTCGCACGGAGCGCCGAAGAGAGGCGCGGCGCCTGAGGCCCGAGGACCGTCGGCGACATGACCGCGGCAGGTCCTACCTGGAGGTCCAGTGCGTCGGGCAGCACGTGAGTGGCCAGCCATTGCGACGAGGCGACGCCGATGACGACGGCGGCCACCTCTCCGCTGCGTACCTCGGCTTCAAAATGAAGCCCCTGTGAGGAGGACGCGTCCGTGTAGATGCACAGCGCAGGCCCGGTGGTGCACGTCGAAACGGCCACGTGGCCGTAGTGTGATATGGCGATGCCCGTGGACACCTGCGGGTCAACCGGCAGCGCACCCGTGTTGGGCGACGCACGCGGGTACGGGGCGGTGATCAGTTGAGGGGTGAACAGCGGGGATGGGCTCGCCGTGCGTGAACCGGAGGCCGCCGCGGCGGGAGCGGGCTGGGAGAAGGAACCGGCGGCCGGGGCACGATGGGTTGCGGCCGGGGCGGGGCTTAAGGGGGCGCCGTGAGGCACCGCGGAAGGCGGCAGAGCCGCTGATGAGGGAACATGGACGCCGAACGCTTGGTGCAACCGAATCGTGTCCATGGCGGCGCGGCGAGTTTTTGCATTCTCTTCGAATGCGTTCGCCGCCAGTGCGCGCAGCTCTTTGATTTCCTCAGCGTCGGTCACGCGCCGCAGCCGCAATTCGTCCATTTCACGCAACACGGCTTGAAAGTCGGCCTCCCTCGCCGCTAAGATTTCCTTCAGGCGCGTACGGTCCTCTTGGCAGGACAAAAAGTCCTTTTCGATGGTGTCCGCCTGATCTCTACTCGCGCCCAGTTGCTCACGGAGAAAGCGGCGTTCCGCCTCCGCGTGGTCCAACTCGGCCACCAGCGTCGCGATGGTGCTTTCGTACGTCTCCTTCTGCTTCAAGATCAACGACAGAAGCTCCTGCGTCGGTGGTTTGGGATCCGCCGTCCCCGCTGCGGGCGACGACGCCTTCTTGGTAGGGGAGGGGCTATCGCCTGAGAGGTCCGCGACACTGGTCTGCGCCGCTGCCTTCGCCATGTGACGCTCCGCAAGGGTTGAATGGGTGCCACAACGACGGGTGAAAATGCTGTGCGACGAGGGAGTGGGAGAGACGAATCACCCTAATGATACCCTCATATACACTAATGGCCCCGCGGTGTCTGTCCCACGATTTGTCTCGTTGTGTGTGATTGAGGCACATCCATCCATGTTGTTGCCCTCGCAATCTCGTTCCAGCCATCAACACAGCTTTACTGAACAGCTACCCCCATCCCCCCTTCCTTGCCTCCCCGCAGCTTGCTCTTTCACTGAAATCTTCGGAGGTTTCTCCTACACTTCCTCCTCTGTGTGTCGGCGCTCCTCACAAGTATCCCGTGGAACCTTTGTTCTTGCGGTACTGAATATTCTCCTTCGCCTTGACAAAGTCGCTCTGGCGCACCTTCATACGGCGGTCTCGGAGCGCCAGGAGGCCGGCCTCCGTGCAAATGGCCTTGATGTCGGCGCCGGACATCTCATCCTTCGCCTGGATGAACTCTCCGACGTCGACGTCTTCGGCGAGGGTCATCTTGCTCGTGTGGATGTCGAAAATCATGCGCTTGGTGCGCTCGTCGGGGTAGGGAAACTCAATCTTGCGGTCGATGCGGCCTGGCCGAATGAGCGCGGGGTCGAGCGTGTCAATGCGGTTAGTCGCCATGATGACTTTGACGTCCGAGCCGCTGTCGAACCCATCCAATTGCGTGAGCAGTTCAAGCATGGTGCGCTGAATTTCCTTCCGTCCTGAGCTCGATGTTTCGTAGCGTTTTTCACCAATGGCATCGATTTCGTCGATGAAGACGATTGACGGGGCGTTCTCTTCGGCGACGCGGAACAGCTCGCGCACGAGCTTGGGGCCCTCTCCGGCATACTTTTGAATCAGCTCACTGCCCACGACGCGCAGAAACGTGGCGTTGGTAGAGTTCGCCACCGCCTTGGCCAACAGGGTCTTGCCCGTGCCTGGCACGCCGTATAGAATGACCCCCTTCGGCGGCTTGATGCCAATATCTTCGTAGAGCTCCGGGTGCGTCAACGGGTACTCAACGGCCTCCTTCATCTCCTGGATTTGGTCCTGTAGGCCGCCAATATCCGCGAAGGTCTCGGGTGGCGCTTTTTCGACCTTCATCACCGACACCAGTGGGTCCACGTCGTTCTCCAGGACGCCGATGATGGCGTGCTTCTTGTCGTGCAAGAGCACCGAGCAGCCGAGCTCCAGCTTCTCCTTGTCCACGAACGACATAATGGGGACGTAGAACTCCAGGTGGCCGCCGAGATTGACGATGGCATGCTGGTCGTCGATGACCTCTTCGAGGGTGCCGACGTCCATTGGCATCCCACGCAGATCGTCGACCTTCTTCATTTCCGTTTCCAGCTGCGACTCCTGGACGGCCGCGGATCCAGCGGCGGCGGCGGCGGCGGCCGCCGTCGATTCGTCGCGGGTGATCGCGGCGAAAAACTCCTCCTCGACGATGAGGCAGTCCTTGATGCGCTCCAGCCGCAGCAGGCGCAGCTTGCACGCCTTGTTGGGGAGAACCTTCGGCATGCGGTTGGACGCGTCGGGCCCGCGCCGCTTCTTCTTCTTTCCAATCGTTGTCGCCGCGGGCGGCTCCCAGCGCGCCTTCTCGGGCTGCTTGTCACCCCCCGCGCCCGGTGGGCCCCCCCCTCCTGGAGCGCCGCCGCTACCTGGTGCCGATTGTCCTTGGCCCATCGGAGTTCAAATATGGGATAGTAGCTGATATAGGCAGTGTCAAACAAACGAAAAACACACACATTTTATTTGCAGGGCGACGCTCATGCGGCACCGCCCTTCCCAGCCGGGGTGTGCCGACGCCACGCAAAACAGACTGCCTCAACACGAGGGGATGGGACCGCTGTCACGCCACGGCCCCCGTCTGCGCGACGATGGTCCGCAAGGTGTGCTCCGCAACCTTTAGGGCGATGCGCTTTTCGGGTTGCACCTGCAGCATATCCAGAATCACGCCGACGTACGCGGGCGGAAAGTACGGCAGCAACTCAAGCTCAACGTCACGGCGAAATCCAGGCTTCAGGGCATCGTTGAAGAGCATGCGCGCGTTGCTCATATCCACTCGCATCGCGGCGATGGCGTAGAGGACGCAGCCTAGGGACCAGATGTCGCAGGTGTACCGATAGCGGCCCGAAAAGCACTCGGGCGCGACGAAGGGGAGCGACCCCACCTTGGTCTTGAGCGTCTGTTGCAGCCGGTCGGCCTCTTTCGCGAGGCCGAAGTCAGTGAGCACCGCGCATGTGTGGCCGTGACTGAGCAAGACGTTCTCAGGCTTAATATCGCGGTGGATGACGTTCTGAACGTGAAGCGCCTCCACGGCACTGCACAATTGCGCCCCGATGCGGGCTGCGTCCGCCACGGGGAACCGCTGCCCCTTACGCAGAAACGACAGCACGTACCGGCGCAAGTCTCCCTCTGGGTAGTACGGCATGACGATCGTGACGAACGACCGGGGCTTTGGCAGCAGCGCCGTGTACTCATCGGTGGCCTGAGCCGTGCGACTGGAACGGGTGGACTCCCCGCTGGCGTTAACGCTTCCCGCCGTGGCGCTGCCCGACTTGCCGTCGCCGACGACGAAAGGGTCGTCGCTGACGACCGCGCCGAGGATCGGCATGATGTGCGGGTGGCTTGGGAGCTTCATCAACAGCTGGAACTCAGCGATCGCCGCCTGCGCCTGGGACTGCTTCTCGAAGGGAATGATCTTCAACGCGACGCTCGCCGACGCATCGTTTGGGGGCGCGGCTTCGAACACTTCGCCGAACCCGCCTTTGCCGATTTGGCGTTTGATCGTGTAGCCGTCGCCGTTGAGAAGGACCCGGTAGTGCTCTTCCGCCGTGGCGGCGTTGAGATTGCCCGAGCCTGGGCCGAACGACGTGCTGCCCTGACGGCGGCCCAACCGCTGACGCCGTCTCCAAAGCAGCAGGGCCACGAGCGCAACCAGGAAAACAGCTGCGGCGACGGCGATGAGCGCTACCTGCAAGCTGTTCAATGCCGGAGCCGGGGGCGGCATAGGATCGGACGACGGAGCGGCAGCCGACGTCGGAGGGGTACTCGTCGATGCGTTTGTGGGTGTGTTCGTCGGCGACGTCGTTGCCGTGATGGTCAACGTGGTGGATGGAGTCGGGGTGTTGGTGATCGTCGCCGTCGTCGTGACGTTATCCTGTGACGTACGGGTTGCCGTTGCCGTGCCGGTCGTCGCTGTGCTCGTCGAGGTCGCCGTCGTCGTCGTCGTCGTCGTGTTTGTGCTCGTCGTGGTGGCACTGGGCGTGGCGGTCGCAGTGGTCGACGTCATCGTCACGGTGGATGAATTGGTCTGTGTCGCTGTCGAGGTGGACGTGGCGGTCAACGTACTACTGTTCGTCGCGGTTGCCGTGCTAGTGTTCGTCGGTGTGGGCGGCAGCGTCCTCGATCTCGTCGGCTCTTTCGACATGGTGCGCTCCTTCGCCGCCGTTGCCGTCCGTTCGTGTGTTTTGGTGCTGTGTGCGATCGATGCAGATGGTGAATGAGATCGAGAGAGTCCGGGAGCAATACCCAGTAGCGGCGAATACAGCGAAGCGAGTAGGTTGTGCTTTGCCGTATCAGACGGTAACACGCGCGCGTAGGTCGTACCCGGCACAGAACAATACTTCATGTCCAGCATGTTAGAAGGGTTCGCTGACGGAACGTCGGTTCCTGAATGTGTGCAGTCGCCGTAGCTGTAGCACACCTGCGCGTTGGGGTAGACTCGGGTCGCGGTGAGGGTTACGCTGCTTTGACCCGAGGCAGGCACCGACACCACGTTGCTCACTGGTTGCGTGCAGAGGGCGTCGCGGCTCATCATCAGCGTGTAGCTGCTTCCCCACGACGGCCCGACAGACGCCTCAACTGACACCCCGTTGATGTGGGTCCAGCGATGCAGCACGCGCGCGTTGAGAGGAGCGATCATGGTCACGTGAACGTCGGACGATCCAACGCAAAGCAGCATACCCGACAAGGCCGCCAGCAGCCGACATGTCAATGGGTTCGAGTTGGTGATCAGTTGAGTGGCGACAACCCAATTTTTGGAGTCAAAATTTTTCGACTCGGCGGTGGCGAATGCTATGCTCGTGCCGACGCCCCCGTCGGACGTGTAGACGATGGCGACGAGCTGGTCGAACGCGGCGAATCCAGGTGCGAAGGTGGACGTCCACCCCGAAGGAAGGAAACTGTTGGCGGGGAGTGTGGCCGCGATGGCGGTGCGAGCGGTGACATCGACGTCCATTCGTGAAACCTGAGCGTCTCCGGTGCACACAAAGTAGGCCCGCGCGCCATCGACAGCCCCGGTGGCCCGGCAACCGGCCCATGTGGTCGTCGCCGTGGACGCAATGGGGAGGCCAACATCCTTCGACCAAGACCCTTCGTAGCTGAGCAAGTCAAGTGTGGTGTCCAACGAGCCCCCGAACAGCAGTATGTAACGGCGAGCCCCTCCACCGGCGGGAGTACCGCATGCGACGGCGGTGCCACCTGTTCGGGAGGGGAGCCCCGTCACCAGCGGCTCGAGGGTCGGTGCGGCGCCAGTGGCAATCGCTGCCGTGAAGCTTCCTAGCGAAACGTCCGATCCCCATACTTCCGTCCCACCCGCAAGCGTCGCACCTGCGACAAACACCATCACGTCGGCCTGCGGTGGGGGAAAATTTCCAAGCACCACGACCATGCTGTGGCCTGCCCACGATTTACCACTCGAATGCGTCTGCGAAAATGACAAAAATTGCCAACCGAGGCTTTGGCTGATTACCGAAAGTGACACAGACGAGGCGGATGTGGCGGCCCACGCGTTGTCGCACACCATCACGAAGTAGGTCTGTGCGACGGTCACGATGGCGTCGCAGCCAGTGCCGGGTGGGCCGCCCACGGTGACGAAGGGGGCCGGCGTGGTGGTCGCTGCTCCGGAGAAAAGAACCGGTGCGACGGCAAGGAGTTGCACGCACAAGAACCAAATCAACGCCGTCGCCATTGCGTAACACTGAGCGTGGGGTCATGAAAAGCGTACGCCGACCCTCAAAAACGTTCATTTCGAGCGAATCGATCTTGTACTTGCGGGAAAGGACGAATAGACGCTTTCAGCCCCTCTCCTCTCTCTATGAGTTCAGCGAGATTCTATGGTCGTTGGGGAAGGAAGAAAAATGGGGCAGGGGGTGTCAGAGGCGAGCGGGAGGAGCGCGCAGCGGTCGCGGTGAAAGGTGAATCGCTGCTCTAACCGACGCTCCCCACAGCCACTCGCAGCACGTTGACGACATTCGCGCCCGAGAAGGAGCCCACGTCGCCGAGGAACAGCCAAAAGGACAACGCGATGAGGTTGAATCGGCGGTCCACACGGTCGTCGATGACGCGCGTCGTCGTCGCGTAGATCGCGCCGTTGCCGAACATAACGAAGAATTGCCCCAGCGGAGCGATGATTGCCTGCTTGCTGAGAATGCACGCGCCGCCGACCACCGTGAGGCCGAGATACAGGCACGGATGAAGCGTGCGGCGGTAAGTATAGGCAAACTTCCGCCCCGTACCGTCGCCTAGCATGGAGCACAGGTTGTAGATTGCGCGAAACGCATTCTGCGGTATCGTTGGCGCGGCTTTTCCATGGCCGCCGTTGAAGAACAGCGGAATGTGGTTCACATCGTAGATGTAGATTTGAAGCGCGGAGAAGCAACCAACCGCAAACATGTCGATCATCAACGCGAAGCAATTCGTCCAAATCGTCGGAACCCAGCTCCGGAAGGCAGCCGCGTCCCCGAGGAACGTGCGGATCCCTTGCCGCGATGCCTCGAAGCGGACGTTGGGCACTCGAAAAAGGTAAAAAAACAGCCCTGCGATGTTGGCCACTGCCACGCAGAGGTACACCGCCGCCTTCAGACGCTCCTGCAATGGGAAGGCGGTGAACAGCAAAAAGGCTCCGATTGAAATTCCGTTGAAACCAAAGGTGATGCCGTATTGCGCCCATGCCTTCGTCCGGTGCCCCAGCGGCGTAAGGCACGAGATGAGGTTGGACTCGAATGTGCCGATGGCGACGCCGCCGAGCAAGTAGGCCACGAAGACTGGCCACAGGCACTTTGCATGTAAAAGAAAGTAGCTGACGCCAAGGATGCCGATGGCCAGTGACATGGACGCGTAGGCCAAGGCGACCCGGTGCCGAGGCGTTAGGAAGAAGAACACCACATTGTGCATGAGCCGAAAGATGAGATTGCCGAGGTAAAGGAACGAGGTGGCAAAGCTGAATTCATAGCTGAGCGCCGAGGATCCGTCCTTGATGCCGATTTCCTCTTTGACGACCCCCTGGAGGGTGACGAGCGACGCGTAGCCCATGAAAATCGGCAGCATCGTGAAGATCGCCGATCTCATGACCGGGAGCTGCGCCTCGGCGGCCGAAACGGCGGCTCGGTCAGCGGCCGCCCCATCCCCTTCCCCTGCCCCTTCCACTTGGACGATGTCCACGTCGATATCGGTGCTCGGCTCCCTTGACGATCCGAGGGACGTCTCGCCGTTGAGCAACATCAACACCGGACCGCCGCCGTCGATATCCGTCCGCGGGGGCGACGTGGACATGACGGCCGTGGTGGAGCGCAGGTAGTCCGTCGCATCGTGAGCATGTAACGGAACGACGACGGCGGCACCATACGTCTCGGGTACCGACGGGGTGTTGGCGGGGAGCAAGGGGCTGCTCGCCACCGCCAGCGTTCGATCCGGAGTCGAATTGTTCACCATCGTCGCAGGGCAAAGTGCTGATAAGGGGGACTGGGGTTGACCGACTGAAATGCCGGGGGAAGACGCAACGGATGCACCCAAATTTCAGGCGAATCGGGTTCGAATTTGCCGTTGTTAATTTTTGCCGGGAGACGTCGGTCTGTGTGAGTGCCAAAGGATTGGAAGTTGACGTTACGACGGCGTGCATGCCAGGCCCCCCCGTCAAGGCGACACGTCCGTCAAGGAGAAGGAATGAAAGCAAACAAAAAGGTGACGCGACGCTGATGACCAAAAAAAGGGAAGTGACGGCGCCTCGCCGCTTATCAGTGACGTTACAGACCCTCCCGGACTGTGCACACACCGACCATTACTTCTTCGGCTCTGGGGGCAGGGCAACTGAAGGCTCCCCGGGTCGGGCTTTGCCCCTCGTCGCGGCGTGCTCCGGCGTGGTGGCGTCGTCAGCTGAGCGAAGGGTCACGGTGATGCCAGCCTGCGACTGCAAGTAGCCGTGACACGCGCGCAGGACGGCCAGGTCGTCATTGAGCGGCGTGATGCTCAGCGCCTGCGGGCCGAACTTGGTGGCGAGGTCGCGCGCGAAGGCGATAAAGGCCATGATCTCGGGGGTTTGGTCCTTCGTCATCCAAGGCTCCTTGCGCGCCATGACCAACTTGGTGACGTCTTTTGGGATGGACCCGCCGTTTTCCTGCTGAATGACGGCCAGCAGTTTGAGGCTGTTCTGCTGCCACGGGTGGTACGCGGCCGCGGCGTAGATGAACACCTCAGTCGGGACGACCTTCTTCTTCTGCGCCTTCAACAGGGACTGGCGAATTTCGGAGATCACCGTCTCGATCATCGCCGATGCCTGCTCGAGGCCCATATCGACCGGCGCGGTGGCGACGGGGAAGCGCGCGTGCATGATGGACTGCGGATGGCCGAGGATCTCCGTCCAGATGTAGTCGGCGGTGTGGGGCGCCAAGGGCATCATCAGCAGAGCGAGCGTCTCTACGTGACGGCGCACGACGGCAGCGTGGGGACCCGCCTCGCCGCAGCATTGCCGATAGAGGCTCTCGTCGTTGGCCCACTCGAAGAAGACCGTGTTGAGGACGGCGCGGAACTGCATCTGGGTGTAGAACTTTTCTGCCGCGATGATCGTGCGGTTGATGGTGTTGTCGAACACCCGGTCGAATATCGTCAATTCACCGGACCGCATCGTGGGCAGTTTGGCGACCTTCTCCTTCGTGGAGTCAATCCAGCCCGAAATCTTCAGAATGAATCCGTTGGCAGTATCACGCACGAAGTTGGCGTCGTCCAACGAGTCGCCGGCGTCGGCCAGCGCCAATCGCGTGCTGTCTGCCGAATACACCGCGAGAGCATCTCGCAGCACGACAAAATTGCCCTTGGACTTCGACATCTTATCGCCGTCGACCAGCACGTGGCCGTTGCAGTAGATGGATCGCGGCCACTTGCTGCGGTCGTCCGGCCAGATGGCCGCGTGGTTGTACAGGAACATGGTCAGGTGGTTCTGAATCAAGTCCTTTCCGGACACACGCAGATCCACCGGATAAAAGTACAAGAACTCCGCACGCATCTGCTGAATGACGTCCACGGCGGCTCCGGTTCCCGCGGCTAGCTCCTCTGCCGTTCCGCGGCCGAGGAAGATGAAGTTCCACATCGCGGGGGTGAACATGGCAGGGGTCAGCCCGTACTTATTCGGCTTCGTGCCATCCAGGTTCAAGGACCCGTCCGCTGCGGCGTGCACATACTTGGCGACCATGTAGTAGGCCATGTAGATGGTGCTGTCGCTCAGCGAGTCGATGATGGCGCCGTGGGCCTCCTCGAAGGGCAGGCGCGTGCCCAGGCCGAAGGAGCGGCTACAAGGCCAGTCGGCCAGCCACTTGAGCGTCTCGTCGAAGCCGTTCCGGATGCCCGGGAAGTAGGTCTCCATGGTGAGCAAGTGCGCCTCGACGGCGCTCCTCCACTGGTCCTGCCCGTACTCGAGGAACCACTGGTCGCACAGCGCCACCACGCAATCGTCCCCGCTGCGGCTCGTGACGGATTTCAGCGGCTCGTAGTACTTGAACGCGTCGCCCGCGGCCGTCATGAGCTGCGTCATCTTCACCTTCGCCACCGCAACCTTTTCGCCGTTGAAGGGACCACGCGACATGATACCTTGGTAGAAGCCCGCCTGGTAGACAATCTTCTTGGCCTCCTCCAGGTTGACCGTGTCTTTGGGGCCCTGCACCTTGAGGCGCTCGCAGACAGTCTGCGCGGCGATCTCGCCCAGATCCGTATCGGGGCAGATCAGGATTGGGACCACCGCGAAGGGCAGGACCCACTCGTCCCTCAAGTTCAGCTTGATGCGGTAGTCCGCCTTCTTAGCTAGGGTCGTGAGGTTGATGTAGTCGTCGGGGCTGTCGGATGGGACGCTCATGACCACGCCCGTTCCCTTCGTGTCGCTGATCGTGGGCATGGGCAGGACGAAGATGGTGGCGTACGGCGCGTGCGGCGCGGAGACGGGGAGCCCCATCAGCGCGGACCCCTCGACCTCGAAAAGCGGGTCTGGCGTGTGCCACTTGCGACCGTTGACTTGAACGTCCTGGTAGGCCATGTTGCGGGCGGAGCGAGAGGTCATGACATAGATTTCCGGCTGGCTGGCGCCCGGCAGCAACACCTCGAAGGCGGCGTACAAGAGCGTCGGGGACATCCAGCAGTTGGTCTGGCCGACGACAGTTTCCGGCCGCAGGGTGGCCGCAGGGAGCACCACCGACTTCGAGCCGATGAAGGCCACGTGGGGAGCAAAGGCCGCATGGCTCAGAGGGTCTTGCACGCGCAGCTTGACGCACGTGTACTCTTGTGGCCCGACGCCCTCGCCTGACGCGCGGTCGTGGTCTGCGCACGGCTGGTCGTCCAACGGGCTGTAAACGCAGTACCGTTTGCCGAATCCCAGCAAATTGCGGTCACGCAGCTGCTGGAATTGCCAGCGCACGAAGCTGTCGTAGTACGGGTTGACATCCGTGGTGATGAAGGACCGGCGGTAGTCGATGTGGCAGCCCATCGCCTTCAGGTCGTCGAGCGCGAGCGGCGGGAAGTAGTTCAGCCAGTGGCGAGCATCGCTGAACTTGTGGATTTCGCTGTCCGGCAGGCCCATGCCCTTCATGATGATCCACTGGGGCAGCGCCGGTCCCACTTTGCCGCGGCGGCCAGTGTGGCGCTGGGGGGCGCCGGGGGCGGCCTCGGCCGGCTTCTCCTCGGGCTTTTTCACCTCGAGCATTTCCGGAGGGAACGTTGGCGGGCATCCAAACTGTTTCATTTCGTTCGCGATCTTCTGGGCGCAAGCGGCGATCGGCGTTCCGGTGACGTGGAGGCCGAACGGCCACAGGGCATTGCGACCCTTCATACGCCAGAAGCGAACCGCGAACTCTGACTTGGACAATGAAAATCCGTGTCCCAAGTGGAGACGGCCGTTCATGTAAGGGTACGGGAAGGTCACGAAGTACTTGCCCGTGAAGTGGCCCGCAGCCTCGTGAGTTGCGGGCGGGTCGGCTTCGTAGACCCGTTCGGAGGCCCATTTCGCCTGCATCCGGCGCTCGACTTCGACAAGAGCGTCACGGCGAGCGGTGGACATGTCGTCGGGCGAAGCAGCTAGCTGGGGGGAGGGGACAGATCAGGTTAGAAAGGGGTTAGGGACGACAAATCGAAAATGCTGCGTGCTACGGGGGAGGTGCATGATACGCAACCGCACGGTAGCGGCAGACACTCCCGTCCAAAAAACCGGCCACGGACAAGCCGTCGAGAGCAGAGTTGGACAGTGAAGAGGGGGAGAGAGTGTGTGCCAAAAAATCCGGACCTGCCCGATGCCATGTGTGCGCGCCGGGTCTTCTAAAGATCACGGATCCGCATGCGGTCCATCATTGAGCTCGTGCAGGCCGCGACGGATCGTGCCGCCTCATTGACGTCAGCCTTGCAGATGGGGCACGTCGCTTTTGCCGCGAACCATTCGTCGATGCAGCCCTTGTGAAACGCGTGATTGCACGGCAGGAGGCGCAGGGTGTCCCCGACGCCGTAATCCGACGCACAAATCGCGCAGCACGAGTCCCCTATCGCCGACGAGGCGCAGGCATTCTCCACGCGCACCGTTGTCAGCGGCAGGCGCGCTAGGATGTGAGGCTTGACGCCGCACGGAACCACCCCGATGCGTTCCTCCAGCGCCAGCAGCTCCTCATACGACATGCGGTCGACGTCGATCGCATCGTCCGCCAGCCGCGTCCCCTCCGCGGGGCGGTGAGATCGTTCCGACCGACTCGGGCGGCGCGGCTGCGCAGCCACAGCCGAGGATTGACGCGCCGTCGCGTCGCCGTGGCCATAGGCGCACGCGTCCCCCAGACGGCACCCACTAGCGGAGTGGAAAAATTTGCACGGAATGCACTTGTACTCCGCGAGCTGCAAATGGCGCGCGAGGGCCAAATCGGCGGCCGACATTCTATGGACGTCTGTGGCAGGAAGGACACAACGAGAAACCGGCAATGAACAACAATGCCCCACGGTGGGCGGCGGCGTCATGGGTGGGAATAGCAACAATTGACATATGAGTGCGGTGTCGCTATTCACAGTCGGTGACTAGTAGACTGGGGAGGGACTGTCCATGATCGGCGATGCGTCCGTGACGGTCTGGTGATCGGCGGTGGTTGCTGGGCGCCAGGTACTTGTCCAGCCGTCCGAGCTGCATCATGGCGACGTGCAGCTCGCTCATTTCCTTGTACAAGGTATCTTCGAGGCGTCGCAGCTCGTCGGTTGATCCTCCGGCCGCCGCCGCTGTGTGGGTCGCCCCGGCGACGTCACTTTGCATGCTGTGGGTTCGGGATCGACGGGGCGCGAACACAGCTCCCCAGGCGGAGGACACATTCGCGCCGCCGTCGGCGGGGTCCTGAAAGGCGAAAGCTGCTTCGCTGCGATACTCCACCACCGCCGGCGCGGAGGGCGACCGGCACGAGGGATGGAGGTGACCCGCGGCGGCACCGGGGCTGACATCGGCGGCTTCGCCAGGCGGCTGCATTCGTCTTGCCACGTGATCCACGAGCGATGGGTGCACGCCGAACGCGTGGCAGAGTGCGATCGGGTCCCGCAGCTCCATGGCTTGCTTGATGGACTTCCCAAAGCGGGGAAAGGATTCCGCCACGAGCAGCATATCAGACAGTGTCAGCGACAGCGTTTCGAGGTACGTAAGGCTCTTCACGCTGTTCTCGTAGTGACCGCTGCCGCCGCTGTTCGTGTCGTCGAGGAGGGAACCCTCACGGGGCGATCGCGCCGTTCGATTCGACCCTTGCCGAGTCCACTGCAGCATTGTGTCTACCACGGCTTCCGAGCCAAAGTGCTGCATGGACCCGATGGTGTCCAGGTACACGCCGCTTCGGGCCATCACGTCTGCAAATCCGTAGTTGATGAAATGCAATGTGTCTCCCTTTTCACTGCTGACGACGATGAACGCCTCGGGCGAGTGAACGGTGCTGCGCAGAAGCTGCGCGACGCTAATGCGCGCGGCAAAGTGGCTCTCTGCGAGCAAGGGAACGGACTGCAGCGTTGGCAGTGTGGTCATCATGCCGACGTTGAATTGCAGCTCCTCCGGCATGGCCGCCATGATGCCGCTGTACGCCACGCGGATCACCCGCGACATGATGTAATTTTGATACTGCAGAATTTCCTCTTGAAGGGACGTCGGCACGTCGAAGAAATTCAGCACCGCCTGCGTTTGCACGAGGCGATCACGCCGGGTGGATTCTGCGTCGCTCTCAGAGAGAAACTTGACGAAGCCTCCAATCACGAAGCCGTTGACGACCATCGCCAGCGTGCACAGGATCGCCACCCACCACTGGCTGATGTTGCCGAGCACGATGATGTCGCCGTAGCCCACGCCGGACATAATGTAGAGCGTCATGTACATGGAGCCGACGTACGAGCTGCGCAGCGACGGGACGATGCGCATCGTCAGCACCGTTGTGATGTGAATGAACAGCGCCAGCGCGCAGGCGTTGAGCAACAGCGGCACAAACGTAAAGAAGAAACGCACGTGGTGCTCCGTCATGTGGCCTTTCGTAGGCTTGAACAAGAAGTAGTACCGTCCGGCGTACACCAAGCGAAGGTGCGCGAGCACAACGGCCGCGATAGGCTGCGACTGGGGTGAAAAGAACATGCGCAGAGGTAGGACGGCAAGGACGTCCATCCAGCCGTGCTGCCAAAGGTAGCGTCGAGCGATGGCGATTCGGTCCGTCACCAGCGGACTGCGCTGCGCGGAGGGCGCCGTGCGCACCTGCGGCGCTGCGGCGTCCGATGCTTCGAACGGTGTGTTCAATGAAACCGCAGCGTCGACCGCGATAATGACGGCGACGATGACGTCAGTAACACTGAAGGCAGCTGCGCCGCGTTCGGCTGAGTCGATCCACGTCGGGCCGATCCACAGTGACGTGGTGGCGGCGATGATGTAGCAAAGTATGAGACAAAGAACGACATCCCACGCCCAGCGCCACTTGCGGTTGGGCCGCAGCAGCAGCCGGTGCGCGGAGCTCTCTAGCGGATCTCGTCGGAACGTGCCGGTCGATTCCGCGCGGCGGAACTGCGCCATGTGCTTGAACATCTCGACCAGTTGCAGAAATTCTTGAAACTCGAGCTTTTGATTGCCGTTGACGTCGACCTGGGCGAGCAGCTCCCGGCACTGTTCCTCGCCCAAGTGGTGTCCGATGGACGCCAGTAGCGGCTTGATGCAACTCTCGGGCACGGAGCCTTCCTTGGTGATGTCAAACTTGTCAAAGGTCAGCTTCATGCGAAAGCGCTCTTCATGGCCGGTGGAGGAGTTCCGGTGGAGACTCGGGCCGCGACCTCCGAAGCGCGGGTTGAGGTGGCCGGATAGATGACTCTCCGCGGGGCTTAACGCGGGAAACGACGACCGCTCTTCGCTCGACCCCTCACTGATGGACCAGAGACGGTGGAAGCTTGCCCGGGAGCTGCCAGTGCCCGGCGGGCCGCCCCCAGGGCCGCCCCCAGCATTCGCCGCGAGTGCATGCGGCACTTGGAGGAATCCGATGGCGGGCGGCTTCGGTGGCTCCGCGGCGATCCGTCTCAAGGCCGCAGAAGGCAGCCCATCGTCCAACACGGTGAGACCTTTGCCTTCTGGGTCGAAGAGCGCGCTATGCTCTTTCAGCATTGCTCCAGCGTCTCTTCCTTCACCCTCGATCTTCTTGGCACAGACAACCTTTTCAATAGAAAATCGGCTCAACAATCTGCTGCCCAATCAACCGATGTGAGTGGTTAGTGAACGGTTGGGAGAAGAAAACGAAACGAGTGTCGTGGATGAGTACATTCCCTGGCGCGCGTTGCGCTCGCTGCGTGTGACGTTAATAACTGATGAGCCAACGTCTGGGGAAGGAAGGGGGGTCGTGGCCTCACGAAGCGCTACTTGATCTTTCGGAGAACGCGACGCACAATACCGGGCTCCATGTCGTCTGGAATGCGGCTGACGATTTCCGTTTGAAAGTCATTTTCGATCTCTTTCAGTCGTTGGATCTGTTCTCGACCAGCGAGGAGTGTTTCCTGCCGCTCGCGAGCCTCGTTGGATGCTTTTTCGCGAGCCTGCAGCAGTCGCAAATTTGCTAGCTCCTCGCGCTTATGGCGGGCCAGCAGTTGTTCTGCGCGATCTTCCACCTCGAGCCCGCGTATACGCTACGCGAGGAGCTGCCCCCGCTGCTGGTCCTCTTGCCGAACGGACGATTTGACACGAGACGTGAGGGCAACCTGACGGTCAAGGTCGTCCCTTGTTCGTTCCTTGATCGTGCGACTGGAGGCGATGCGGCCGTCATCGTCGCGCGCCATCCTGTCGCTCACACTCTGGTGCTTCGTTTCCATCAATTCCTGGAGGACCGTTTTCGGGTTGTTGAGGGATCCCAGCTGTAGCGTCAGAGCCGTGGTCGCCACCACGGATCGTTGCAGGGCAAGATCCTTCTTGCGGCGCGCCTCTTCCTCCGCGGTGGCGAATAGTTCCATTTTGCGACGGATGAAGCGTTCGTCCGCCGCCTGGTCGCTGCGGTCACTGCGGGCGGATGGCGATCCTTGCAGACTACCTGGCTTCGTAGGGCTGAGCCCGCTTTCCTGCAATTGCGATATTTGCTTCACCCGGAAGTAGTTCAGCTCGACTGCTTCCGCGCGGCGCTGTATGTTTTCTTGTCGCATCAACTCTGCGTCCTGCTCTGCGATCGCGCGGAGGCGGCGCCCTTCCTCTCGCTCGGCGGCTCGCTGCAAGCGCCGCTCGTCCTTTACGGCTTCCAGCTGTGCCTTGCACTGCGCTCTGGCCTCAACCGTTTTCTGTCGAGCACTCGAAATGATGGCCTGCTCCACTTCGTCGTCGCGACGCGCCTGCTCCACCAGCTGCCGCATGTACTCCGCGTCGCGCTGCAGCTGGGCGTCCTTCAGTCGGGCTGCCAGCAGTTCTTGTTGTTCCCGCTCTTTGTGAACGCTCTGCTGCAGCACCGCGGCATTGAGGACCACCATCCGAGGATCTCGGGCGAGCAGCTTTTCTTGAGCGTCGAGAATTTTCGCGGCTCGCAGTTCCTGCTGGAACTCCCTCTCGGCGTTGTCGATCGCCACGCGACGCGACTCGGCCGCCTCCAGCACGTCGATGCGACGTTGACGCTTTTCTTGAACTTGACCGAGGACGGTATCGCGCCAACCACTTTGATGCGCGAGCGACTTGGCTCGACGATCGGCACGATCCTGGTGCTCGCGCGCAGTGGCAGCATCGGCGAGTTCGTCCACCGCTGCGAGGTCACACCACGCGTTCAATTCGGACTCGCCCACGACGGTTATGCTCTCGAAAGTGGGGTCGTTACCTGCCACGGTGCGGGCGATCGGTCCCTTGTTGGCGACCCTGTGAGCCCGAACTCGTTCCATCAGTTTGAATATTGTATGGGGTAGGTGGCAGTTAACAAGAGAGGAGAGACACCGTAACTTCGGCTGTCGTGCGAAAGAGAAATGGAACAAACGATGACGCGGATTCACGAATGAGATCATTTTGGACGACGAGTAACAAGGGCGCTGCGTGTGCACCAAAATGGAATAGATGCCAAAAAAATCAAGAAAAAAACTGTGTACTATTGAAGTGGTTGAAACTGTAATGTTTGTCGCTCTGCGCTGCGCTACGCCGGCGATACCTTCGGCACCGAATTGTAATCCGAGCGTCGCGCCAATACGTCGTTGAACCGCTTGACGTGCGTGTCGCGACTGTCCTTCGCGGCGCGCTCGGCGTCCCGATGGATCGCGGCCTGCCGGTGCCGTTCGAAGGCCACCTCCGCGTCGGTGCGACGGGGCGGCGGCAGCTGGCGTGGACTGCTCGGCTCGTGAGGTTGCTGCAGACTCAAAGCATTTTCGGCCGCCGCCGCGCGCTTGCGCCCTGCGATACGCGGTGCACGCACGTCGTTCGATGACGTCAGCGATTTGGCCTGTTGCAGCGCCCGGGCCGCCTGATGGGACGCGGAGAAGGATTTTAGCCGCAACGGCAGTGCCCGCGTGTCCGAAGGCGGCACGGTGCTCGTCGTGGGACTCATTCGCGTGTTGGGAGTAGTCATGTCGTCTCACAAAAGTAACGAGGAGGATACGAGAAACAACAACCAGCCGTACAGTACCTTCACGAGTGACGTCTCCATAGCCGTGGGGCTCCGCTAATATTGAGGTCACCGGAGAGGTAGTAGAATGATCAGCGAAGCGCTATCGTCTCGTGACCCCTTGCTGGGTCGACGCCATGGCCGCGGCGCTTGTCACGGCGTTGTCAGCAGGGTTGAACTTCAGCAGCACGTCAGAGAAGTCCACGTGTGTGAGGAACATGCGTCGACAGCAGTAACGTTCGAGACCTAAGGCATTCATGGCGTCTTCCTCCGAGTAGTCCGATGCGACGAGGTCCTTGTAGGTTTGATACTTGTCCGCGATCACCTTCCCGCACGTGAAACACCGCACCGGGATGATCATTTTCGTGCGGCACGGAGGCAGAAATACACGATGGTGAGGACGAGTCGACCTGTTCCTCAGCGTAGGCATGGGGGAAGGGAAACAGCCACGGCAATGTGAAACCGACACACACACTGTTAGAAAAAGTTGCCGTCGATGGTTTGTTATCCGCATCGCGCTTCATCATGGCCAACACACAAAGGGCGACCAAGAGCGGCGGCTATGGCGCTACTAGAAGTTTCGCGCCCGATGCGAACAACTCGTGATTCGCCCGGTGCTCCGCCCCATTGGGCAGCGCCCCTTCCGCCTGCGCGATCTGCGCCGGGCCGTTCGGGGCTCCACCGTTACGCCCGGCTGCATCGCCCACCAGCCACGGTTTGATGTCAACGAGCAGTTCGAGCACGCCGATGATTACTTCGACCATCACCAGCCAGATGACGATCCACTCTAGCCGGCTGCCGTGCGAGTGCTTGAACTGGTCCGAGATGAGGGAGAGGATCTCGTTGGCGGCGTCGAGCTTCGCGTCGAGCGTTTCGACACGGTTTTGAATCTGGAAGCTCGACTTGGTCACGTCGTAGAACGGCTTGAGCCATGGGTTATGCCAAAACAGCTCCGGCTCGTCGAGCAGGTCGCTGCCGCTCTTCAACATGAGGCGAAAATACAGCACTTCGCCCTGCAGCTGGAGCAGGCTCCGCTCGGTGATCGTCACCGAACCACGGTCCTTGAGCTGCCGCGGCAGTGGTTTGCACTGCTGAGTCAGCTGGGCCACCTTTATTTCAAGGTAGTCGATTTTCGCAGACTGTGCTAGCGCGTGGCTCACGCACAGCTTGACCTCGGCCGAATTATCCCGGATCAGGAAGTGATCGTACTTGAGTCTCTCCGCAAACAGTTGGTCGGGCTCGTTGGTCAAGGTGCCACCAAACTGCTCTCGCGTGTCGCTGGAATACGTACACCAGACGGGAAAGTTCTGCTGAATGAGGGACGTCTTGAAGCGATTCACGAAATACTTGTTCAATTTGCTCGACGGGAGCACGAAGTCGCTCTCCACAATGTTGAACATGCGAGGGTTAGAGCCCCACCACACCGCCACGCCGTAGTCGAACACGAAGAGGTCGAAGTGCGTCGACGACGAGGACAGGGACAGGCCGCCCCCTGTCGCGGGGTGGCTGCTCGTCGCCCCGTAGTCGGACTTTCCGCCGCCGCCGGTGACGGACGCCTTCGGACAGACGTGCAGGACGTCCACGACCTGCCGCACGTGGAGTCCGAGCCGCTCATAATAGCGTTTGATTTCGCTCAGGTCAAACTCATCGGCGATGCAAAGGTACCCGACGCGACCTTGCTCGCGCTCCAGATCGTCCAGGGCCTCAACGCCCAGTGCCGGACGTTTGGTGGTTCCCTTTTTCCTCCGTGGGTCACCGCCAGGATGCGACGACAGCCCCTGCCGCTGCCAGACGGTCTTTCGTACCGTGCGCTGCAGTGTGGCGGGATGGGTTAGTAGCTCCACCGTCGGCAGTGACCGCACAAACCTGGCGAGCTGGTCGGCGTCGTGGCCGTGCGCGTCGGTGATCGACATTGCCCGGCACAGGTCATCGAACGGAATGCCGTTGTCGCCCGCCTCGTCGATGATGCGCAGTAGCCGCTGCTCCACCCCGCGTCTGCCGCCGAGGGAACTCAATCCGCCCTCGCCTTCGCTATCAGTCATCGAACGAAAACGTACGTACAGTATACGTACTGTGGAGAAGGGGAAAAGAGACCCCACAAATTTGATGGTGTCGAAGTTCACGCAATGAAAACGAGAGTTAGTTAGTCGGTGGGGAGCCGAGCAAACGGGCGGGCGAGCCACGCAAGAGAGGAAAATTGTCTGTGAAACGGTCATACGTCAACGCGGTAGGTGCCGACGCACTTTGCATCCGGGGACCGTCCACTTCGACACCACAAGGTGAGCTGCGCACCGTGTTCAGACGCTTCGTCTTCCGCGTCGTCGACCCCGCAGCGCGCAATATCCATCGAAAATGCGGTCCTGGGGCCGAGAAGCGACGTAGAGAGAAGTCGCTGCCGCGCGAGGTCAGAAGCGTGAGCTGCCGCGGTCACAAGGGCGACGACGGCGCAAGGGCGAGATGCGGGTGCGGCAGCCGACTCATGCGCCAGCTGCAGGATCCGGTCGGTGGCGCACGACGACATCACATCGGCAGGTTTTCCACGGACTTCGAGCCTCAGCACGCAGTGATCGGTGGATCCGGCACCCAGGCCGTCGATGACGACGAGGTGGTCGATCGGGCCTTGTTCGCCGGTCACCGCGTGTCGCAGCGCGATTGGCAAGTCGCCGAGGGCGCCGTTGAGGCACGCAACGCGGCAGCGGCTTGCGACGACCGCCACCGACGGGTCAATTGGCGATGGCGCACGGGGAAGCATTTTCGCGATGGTGCGCAGCAGGCCCTGCGCGTCCAGCGGCGGCGATGACGCTTGTATCCACGAGGCGGTTCCCCCCCGCGCCACGTGATAGGCAACGACTGAAAAGAGGAAACGCGTCGCCGCGTCGGCGTCATGACTGCACACGGTCGTGACGGTTCGGTTCGGCAATCCCCGTACGCCGCTGCATTCGTGAAGCGCGTCGTCTAGCGACAATAATGGTGGGCTGCGGCTGGCGGTGGAGCCCTGCGGTGTGGGATCCGACGACCGGCCGGAGGGAGGCCCGCCGCCCCACGCGAGCAGCACCGGCTGCACTCTCGAACGACGTAGCAGGGACGCGGCGGTTTCCCCACCCCGAGAGCGCTTTGACGGCGTGGCCATTGATGACAACCTCCTTGCTGACAACTGGGACTGGGATTATGACGACAAGGAGTGACAACAAATTCCATCACCATGCATGGCCTTGAAACGAGTCTGCGAAGCCTTCGGAAGGGCAATACACAAATTTGTGTCTTGGCTGACTCCAACGCGAGCTGCGGCATGACCCGCCGCTACCCGCTATAACGTCACCCTGTCCCAGCGATGATGGTGAGGGCCACCTGAGGCGGCTCAGCTGCCCCCACCGGGTAGGATGGGCGCAGTATCATGGGTGGTCATCCTCGATTGTCAGGTAATACATGAACATGATGAACATCACGGCGGACACTTTGCTGAAATTTAAATTGTCCACAACACAAAAAAATTCCCTGACGTGCCAGGCCACTTGTTCGTCGATTCGTCGCTGCAATGCGTAAAAGGTGCAAGGATATTTGTTCGGAAAATGAACGAAAGAAAGAGAAAGCGGGGGCAAAGAAAGTATCGAGAGAGAGAATCGAGAGAGCGAAAAGGCCAGTGCAGTCTGCGACGGGCAACAACAATTTGCGTCTTGGCTGACTCCAACGCGAGCTGCGGCATGACCCGCCGCTACCCGCTATAACGTCACCCTGTCCCAGCGATGATGGTGAGGGCCACCTGAGGCGGCTCAGCTGCCCCCACCGGGTAGGATGGGCGCAGTATCATGGGTGGTCATCCTCGATTGTCAGGTAATACATGAACATGATGAACATCACGGCTGTTACTCCTTGCACTTTATGTTTTAAGGACTACGGATACTAGGATTGTAAGGACAACAACGGCAACAGAATTTCGACGCGCCAGTCGATTTGTTCGACGAACTCGTTGCGGCAATACGTAAAAAGGTGCCAAAGATTCTGTGTCTGGAAAAAGTGAACGAAAAAATGGAAACGGGAAGGAAAGAAGAGAGAGAGAGAGAAAGAGAAAGAGATCGAGTTAGAGAGATCGAGAAAGCGAGTGACCGAGGCAAGCAAAAGAAGAGTAGCGACTAGGTATAGGAGAGGAGGCAATTCTCAGTTCGCTTCCTGCGCGGCGAATCGACGCAAGCGACCTTCGGTACCCTTGTTCACTGCGACGGTCCAGCCGCCAGCTTGCTTTTTGGATGGCATTCGGATCTTCGCTTTTTGCTGCGCCGCACCGCGCGGGCCGTCGGCAGTGAGAGAGGCTAGCGTTTCCAACTCCGACGCAACGGCGGCCGTCGCAGTTACGTTTGTGACAGTGGCCGGGCCGCGGAGCGCGGCGGTCGGACATAACCTCGAAAAATGCCCCCCTCCGCAGTGCTGGCACTTGACTTTTCCGGTGGACGCTGCCGGTGCGGTGGACGCTGCCGGTGCGGTGGCGCGTGCCGGGCGTGGAGCACCCCTTGGCTCCACGCCAACCGTTGAGGGCTCGTCGATCAGCTCCCGACCCGCGAGACGGACCGCTTTCGCGTAGAACGACACCACCGGCTCGCGAAGCGGCGTCGCCACACCATTCATGTCGATCGCGAGCACCTCGTCGCACACTTGTTGCACGAAGGGTGCGTCATGGCTGGCAAGCACAACGGCGCCGGGAAAGAGTGCGAGCGCCGCGGCTAAATCATCGCGGGCCTCGGCGTCGAGGTGACAGGTCGGCTCGTCGAGAAGGAGCAAGTGGGGATTGGCGATCGTGGCTGCGGCTAGCAGCACTCTGACGCACTGGCCGCAGCTCAAATCGCCCACCGCTTGGTCTTCGACGATTGTTCCTCGAAGGCCGACCGCACTCAAAGCGACACGGGCGCGCCGCTCGTCGTTCGAGGAGACGCCGGACTGCTGGTCAGATGCAACGCCAAATGCCTGCAAGACGAAAGCGAGTGGAGTCACGCGCGACTGTTGCAACCTTCGCACGGCAAACTGGTCCAACACACCGATTCTCGCTGAATCAAAAACACCGCTGGAGTCTGCGTCATACCGGTCGAGGGACACCCCGTCGAGTCCCTCCGCGTCATCACTTGTTCGGGTGGTGGGCGCGCCAGGCTGGAGCAACGTCGCCTTACCCGCGCAGAACAGTTCAATCCAGCGAAGCAGCGTCGACTTTCCGGACCCATTCGCGCCGACAATAGCGACCCTCGAGGAAAGGTCGATCCGCATTCCCTTGGCGACGGAGACTGAAAATATATTCGCGCCCGACCGCCGCACCTCGAAAGGGGGTAGCTGCACGATGCTCGGCGGCTCCTCGTTGCCTTTAACGACGGTGAATACGTCGGACACGTCGGAGTTTAGCCGGATCGTGACGTCATCGAGTGCGTCCGGGTCCGCGTAAGCACCAAGAGGAAGGCTGGCCACCTCCGGTCGCGGGCCGTTCTCGCTGTACTTCCACTTCTTGCCATCAAGCGCCACGCCGAGACGCTTTTGCAGTTCCGCGACACGGGATGAGATGGCACCGGACGCGCCCTTGGACCGTCCGCCCGCGGCCTCGGTGCGGTGCCGCTCGATGACGGCTTGCAGGTGGCGTCGCTTGGCTTCTTGGCGCCGGTGGGCGCGTTCGCGATGGTCACCGTGTTGCAGCTGTCGCTGGGCAAAGCTGCCAACGTCCCCGCGACAACTAATCAATTTCTTATCAGCGACGCCAATCACGTCGGTCACGAAACTGTTGAGAAAATCGTGGTCATGGGAGACAGCGACGACGATGAGACCGGACGCCCCCCCGGGGTGATGCGAAAAATATCGATGAGGGGTGATGAGAAACCGGCGCAGCCACTGGCAGGCGAAGACGTCGAGGTGGATGGTGGGCTCGTCGAGCAGCAGCAGGTCGCAAGGCACGAACACGGCCGCTGCTAGCGCCACGCGGAAGCGCCACCCACCCGAAAGCTGCTGCAATGGGCGACAGTCAGAGTCGGGTATTCGCAGCTCCGCGAGCAGCTTGCGCGCCAGCGCGTCGCTGCCTCGTTTCGGCATGCGGTCCAGCGTATCGCAAACCGATTGCAACTGGGACAGCGTTTCCGACGTCGCACACTCATCCGAAGCGGCCTCTTGGAGCACCTGAGAGAGGCGAGTCAGCGCGGCCACTCGATCGACGTAGCACGCAAGCAGATAGTCGAGCGGGGTGACGTCTACGGGCGCTGCATTCGCAGAGAGCGACACGCCCGAGTCGTCGACCAGCACGCATCTCAGATGGGATGACATGCCCTGGATGCGGTGCTCGTGGAGGTGGCGCAGCAGCGTGGACTTACCGGAGCCGTTGTCCCCGAGCAACGCGTATTTGCGGCCCGGAAACAGACTAAGGGAGGCCCCGTCGAGCAGCGAGACGCCCTGGTTACCTTCGCCCGCAAACATCGTCAGGTCGCGAATGCGGACGCTGGACGTGTCAAGGGCCACGCTGCTTTCAGACGGTGCGTCGTGCACATCTTTTGAAGGGTTGGTCATGTGCCGCGAGATAGGGGTGAGACGAGTCGTAAAGGGAGAGCCGGTGTGACTTTCTTGTGAGGTAAGAGAGAGAGTCACACGATACTACGGACGCTAGGCGCGGCTGCATGAGCTCAGGGAGGTTTGTCCATGATGAGTCCGCATCGATAGAACGGGAAGTAGTGCACATACTGATGATGCCGAAAAGGTCGCAGCAGGTCGGGGTAAGAAGGAGGAGCAAAGAACAATAGGAGAAAGAAGGACGATGAGAGAGAGACCGCCCCCTTTCCTTCAATTCGAGGACATCATCGCGATGAACTCCATGTAGTTGATCTTGCCGGTACCTTCCGGGTCGACGGTGGACAGCAGCTCCGCGGCCTCCTCAGGTGTCAACTTGTCCGTGCCGTACGTTGTCAGCGAATGCTCTAACACTTCGGTGGACACAAACCCGGGCGGCACGTTGTCGGTTTCAAACACCTTGAAAGCAGACTTGAGCTGCTCCGCGGTGTAGTCCGCCTGAACCCGGCGCGACATGACGGTCACAAACTCGTTGAAATCAATGTCACCGCTGCCGTCGGCGTCGACTTCCTTCATCATGGACGTGAGTTCCTCCTCGGTGGGGTGGAGCCGCAGGGTTTCCATGAGCTTCTTGAGCTCGGCCTTCGAAATCGTTCCGCCCTTGTCCTCATCTACAAGATCGAAAATCTCCTTGAACTCAGCTCGCTCCTCTTCCGTGAGGTGATGCTGGATCGACGTCATCCGTCAAGAGGAGGGTTATCGAAAGAGTCGTGCCTGTCCATAAGTGGGTCAGTGAGCGAAAGGGACGCAACACTGGGAAACGCGGTTAGCATTGACGTACTGACGGGGCAGCCGAGCGGGCACCCCTCGCCTCTCCCTACCTCGCCTCGTCCGGCGGTGCCACCGTGTCCGCGAGCCTGGCAAGGTACGCCGAGTACTCTTCCTGCTCCAAAAAATGAGCGGTTTGAGCCACGCACTCCGCGAGGTGTCCGTCCACACCTAACGAATGCAGGTAGCCCACGATCACTTCATTCAGTTCCTTCGACAGGCCGTTGATGTTCGGCCCTCGGTACAACGTGCGCTCTCGCTGAAACACTCGCAGTGGCGTGAGCTCCTCCGACGCGCCAAGAGTACGAGGAGCAAACGACAGATGCCGAAGACGAAGTTGCGAATTGACGTGGGCGAGACTTGCCACCAACACGCTGCGACTTCCCTGGCACTCCACGACGACGTCGAATGGAATCCACTCGCAGATGTCGACGGCTGGGTCCGCGAGTGACCAGTCGCGACAATCGAAGCGCCCCCAAACAGAAACATTCGCGTACTCCGCGACGGCGGACGGCCGATGTTGGAGTCTTGCCGGCGATTGGGGCGACGTGCCTTCAGGCGGCGGAGCCATTGGGAAGTCTGCCGACGCCCATCGGCAGTCGATGTCCGCTGCGAACACCGTCCTCTTCATCACAAACGTGGACGAGGCAGGGCGATGCTCCATCGTCCAACCGGCGGGCGGCAGGGGTGGCACCGACGCTCCGGTTCGCTGATCCGCCACCACCTCAGCGTGGAGCTGCCGCAAACACTCGGCTCGAAGCGCAGCCGCGGCGTGAGTAACAAAGAAAGGTGACACCGGCGCCTCCGTGTGCTTCGTTGCGCATCGAGGGGCGTCACGGACCGCGCGGCGGGCGACGAGGCGAGAAGACAACCAGCAAGGCGAAGACAAAAAACAGAATTCAAGAGGGGGTGTCGCCGGCTGCCCGAACGACCTTAACGCTCGCATGCCTGTGGTGCTGTGATTGTAACCAACAAAACCTCCGAGTGAGCGTTCTTAGTACCGGATTTCTGGGTCCGACGGGGATGAAGCGCACATTTATTTGTCTACTGTGAACACATATCGCCGCCCACCTCTGCAGAACGTGTCACAAACGCCGTAAGGGAAATACATCTCTTGGAGGGATAAACAGTGGGGCGAGTGCTGGCATGTCTACGCGGTGGTCATCCGACGCTAGTCAATCTTGAGCCAGTAGACGGCGGTCACGCAGTGCAGGTGCTCGGTCTCGAACGGCACCGAGCAGACACCATCGCGCATGTTGTCCCACAAGCTAGAGAACGACGAGGACAGACCGGCGCCCGTCCGCTGCATGACGACGCACGTGACGACGTACTTGAAGGGCTTCTTCATGTCCGCCAACACTTTCAGCGTGGCCTCGACGATGTCCTTGACCCACCCATCTACCTTCTTGGCAGCCCACCGCTCCTGCTGCAGCTTCTGCTTCATCGTGTCTCGGATGGAGTCCATCACCTTCTCGGTGTCGATCCCCATCTCCTCATGCTGCTCGTCGTCGGCATCGGCCATCGTCGGGGCGATCTGGGGGAACGGAAAGAAAGGATGGGAGAGGAGGAAACGACGAAGGCGCTGCGAGGTGGCAGAGAGAGGGCGGACATCGCGGTGCACCTAACGCACGAGAACCATGAGCGTCGGGAGGGGGCGTGGTGGGGGGATGTAAACCAAGATGCTACGGCGGGTGTTGCACTGCGGCATCCAAAATTCGGAGAGGGGAGTAGCTTCGCCCGGAAATGCAGACACACATTCATTGGCGACAGCGTTGTTACTTGTGCTTGCGGACCTGCTTGGACTTGCGGGTCTCCGCGGCGATGAGTCGCTCCTCGCGCTCGGCAATCGGGTTGGGCTTGACACCGCTAAGCTTGGGGAGGGTGATCGGGACGGAATCAGCGCTCTTGCCAATCACGAAGACGTTGCGCAGACGAGTGGCGAACTCATTGCCGATCTGATCCTTGACGTGGGCAATGTCGAACGAACCGGGGTGGCGCTCGATGTTCTGCACGACGCCGACGCGGCCGCGATTGGCTCCGCCGGTGATCATCGCGACGGCGCCAACCTTGAAGGAGATCTGGTCCGTGATCTTGCCGTCGCGGTGGTTGACGACGATGGTGTCGTTGCGGCTGATCTTCGGGTTGGGGAACCGGAAGCGGCGGCCGTCGTGGGTCACGAGCATCGGCGTGCGCCCGGTCGTGGTGAACAGCTTCTGGACCTTGCACAGCTTGATGGACGCCTCGGCCTCGCCGATCTTGACCATGTTGAAGCGGCCCTTCACGTCGTACAACAGACGGAAGCGGTCGCCGCTGCGCGGGATCTCAACGACGTCCATGAAGCCGGCCGGGTACTTGGTGTCCGTGCGGGGACGGGAGTCGATGTTCACCATCTTCTGGCGCACGATCATCTGCGCCTCGCGTGCGGACAACGCGTACTTGAGACGGTTGCGAATGATGACCAGCAGGGGCAGGCACTCGCGCAGCTTGTGCGGGCCCGACCGGGGGCGCGGGGCGAACACGCCGGACAGCTTGCTCAGCATCCAGTCCTTCGGCGCGAACAGCCGCTTCAAGTGCTTTCCGGGACCACGTGCCATGGTGTGGGATACGGAAGCTTGGGAGAGGCGTGAAACGGAGGGAGGAGGTGCCATCAATCCATCACTAACGGCATCAACGCGCGCCGCGACACACTAGTGGGGTGGTGTTCGTAACACGTGACAGTCACGCTAGAGCCCCCCCCCCAAGGTTTCCCTCGAGAGGGATACCGAGGGGGCAGCCCACATGACATCAGTGAGGGCAAAACTGGAAAGGGTCTGGGGTCGGCACCGTGGTTACTTGTGCTTGCGGACCTGCTTGGACTTACGGGTCTCCGCGGCGATGAGTCGCTCCTCGCGCTCGGCAATCGGGTTGGGCTTGA